>UMBX01020617.1_pt1 | contig 11801 bp, 9 predicted proteins | sample 1964081 | NCBI WGS metagenome assembly UMBX01 (sample SAMEA4835952, study PRJEB28245) | human gut metagenome | biome: gut microbiome; material: fecal sample | place: Denmark | collected 2008
AGGTTGGTGAAATTAATTCTGAGGGTACTTGCGGAGAATACAGCATGAGTCGGACGGGCAGATTTTACTAAAGTGATAACGGTTATTTTATTTGCCTGTTAATTTATGAAAATATTTTGTTGTTTAATAAAAGTTCAGTCATCGGAACGCATACCTTGTGGATATTTGGAGTGTGCTGTTTGGATCGGGTTACCTATTCCTGGTGGCGTACATTCTTGAATATGAGAACCGTATCAAAAGGAACGCGTTAGTGCTTATCGTGTTTTTACTCATTTGTTTCTGTAAATGTCAGGTTTAAAAGTGCAGGCATTCCGAAAGAAACCCCTGATAGGCCAAAGGATTTTCAATATCAAGTCATATAAGGAGACTATTTGGTTATGCTGGAAAAACTTTACACTATTAAATTGCCGCTTGATGATAGAAGAAAAAAATTATATATACAGGGAAATTTTATACAATGTGAAGAACATATTAATATAGAGAAGGGCAAAATTGTTGATTTAGGAACTTATTTTAATGCTTTTTCTGTAAAAAAATGGAAGCAGTATACTTCTTTGGAGAAATTACAGCTTCATCTTTTTTTACATGGGGAATTCTATATTGAAGTTTATGGGATATATAGAGATAAAGAAAAAATACTGATCAAAGATTGTTGCAAAGGAAACTATATCGCTGATATTGGACTGCAGGGAACAGATATGCAGTTAGTCGGTGTCAGATTAAAAGCGTTGTCGGAGGAAGCTCTGTTTTCCGGCGGGGAGTATAGAGGAAGATTTGCTGACGAACGTGATATAAAGATAGGGATTACAATTTGTACGTTTAAACGAGAAAAATATCTTTTTCGTAATCTGAAACTGCTTGAAAATTTAGTAGGAAGTAATCCTGATTTTAATATCCTTGTTATAGATAATGGACGAACCATAGAACAGAAAAACACGGATTGGCTTAGAATTATCCATAATCCGAATTTTGGCGGAAGCGGCGGATTTGCACGAGGATTAATTGAACAGGTTAACCAGGGAGAAAATAATTATGTCTTGCTGATGGATGACGATATACTGATTGAAACTTCAGCACTGGAAAGATTATATTCTTTGTGCAGGCACATGCGGGAGATGTACAGGGGTGACATGATTTCCGGTGCCATGCTTTCTATGGACCGTCCATGTATCCAATTTGAAAATACGGCATATTGGGGACGGATTCGTATGCATGCATCAGGTCGAGGGTTTGATTTGACGAATCAAAAAACTCTTTGGGAAAATGAAAATTTGCCACAGAAAAGGAATAGATATGGTGCATGGTGGTTCTGTTGTATTCCTTTGGAGACTGTGAAGAAAAACGGATATCCTTTACCGGTATTTATTAAAGGAGATGATATAGAATACGGACTTCGAAGTCGGTGCAATTTTATAACAATGAACGGGATCGGTGTGTGGCATGAAACTTTTATAAAAAAACAGAACGTTGTCATGGAATTTTTTAATGACCGAAATATGCTTATCATTAACCATTATGCTGAGGGCTGTAATCGGTGGACATTTCTGTTTGCTGTATTTGGCCGGTTCGGTCGTCGTATATTGCGCGGAAATACAGAAGGAATAAGAAGATTGGAATTGGCTATCAGAGATCATGGCAGTGGCCTTGAAGGAATTACAGCTGTTCCTTCTGATGAAAAATTTAGACAGGTACAAAATTACCATGGACGGAAAAATATTTTGTTATCTCTTGGGATAACATTTCTGAATGGTATGCATCAATTTCTTTTTTACGGTACAATAGATAAAACATATAAAGAATTCAGAGAAAAGAAATTAAGAGATCAAGCGTTTTGGCGCAAATTTTTAGGAATAGAGTGAAGTGTGAGAGCATATGAAAAGTATATCAGAATTGGTATATAAAATTTCAACATACCATTTTGTATTCAGTGAATTGATAAAACGGGATTTTAAAAAGAAATATAAAAGAAGCGTGTTGGGCATATTTTGGAGTATGCTTGCGCCTTTGTTTTCTCTTTTGGTAATGAATTTTATATTCAGCAGTTTTTTTGGAAGAACCGGAGAGCATTATATTATTTATTTATTTTCCGGAATTGTGGTTATGACGTATTTTTCTCAATCGACAAATACCGGAATGGGAGCGCTTGTGGGAAATGCTTCTATCTTTTCAAAAGTCAATGTGCCTAAATATTTATTCGTGTTTTCCAGTGTGGCATCCGCTTCCATAAATTTTAGTTTAACTTTGATTTTATTTTTTGTATTTGTCTTTTTAGATGGATTATCTTTCCACTTTAAATTCTTTTTCCTAATATTTCCAATCATTTGTCTGCTGCTGCTGTCGTTGGGGGTGGCAATGATTTTGTCGGCAATGAATGTGTTTTTTAAGGATATCGTTTATCTTTACGGGGTATTTATGACAGCTCTGACTTATGCGACGCCTATTTTTTATCCGACGAGTATTTTAGGGGACAGGCAATATTTGTTCATGTTTAATCCTCTTTTTTTGGTCATTAACTACATTCGGGAAATCGTTATTTATAACCGTATTCCCGATTTTGCCTATCATGCGGTTACTTTGTCATACTGCATGGTCTTTTTGCTGGTGGGTTTTGCCGTTTATAAAAAATATAATTATCGTTTCTTGTATTACGCATGATTGAGAGAAATGTATGAACAGTATTGAAGTAAAAAATGTCTCCGTGAAATATATTATCGGAGATTTTAAAGATATAGGAATTAAAGAATATCTGATAAAAAAATTTAAGGGCGAAATGGTTATCAAAGGGAAATGGGCATTGAAAAACATTTCCTTTGCTGTCGAACAAGGAGATCTTCTCGGTATTATCGGTTCCAATGGATCCGGTAAATCTACCATTTTAAAAGTATTGGCGGGCATTATGCCGCCTACCGAAGGCAGCGTTTCCGTCAATGGTAAAATCGCGCCGCTCCTTGAACTGGGAGCTGGATTTGATACAGATCTGACTGTCAGAGAAAATATATTTCTTCGCGGGGCCATGCTGGGGTATACCAAGAAATTTATTATGGACAAATATCCCGAAATTATTGAATTTTCAGAGTTGAAGGATTATGAGGATGTTGCGTTTCGCCGTCTCAGTTCCGGAATGAAATCGAAGCTGGCTTTTTCCTTAGCATCCATGGTACATCCCGACATACTTGTTCTCGATGAAGTTCTTTCCGTGGGGGATATCGCTTTTCAGAAAAAAAGTTCTCAAAAAATGAAAGAATTGATTTATAGTGGAATTACTACGATTTTAGTGTCTCATTCCATGAGTCAGATTCGCAGTATTTGCAATAAAGTTCTATGGATAGAGCAGGGAGAAATGATGGGAATTGGAAACACAAAAGAAATATGTGATAAATATGAAAAATATATGTCATACAAATAAAACTGCAACATCTTGTACATTGAAATAGTAGTTAGAAGGAAGGGTGCACATGGAGTCAAAAGTTTTGACTGTATCTATTGCCGGTTATAATGTGGAGTCTACTTTAGAAGAAGCGCTTGATCCATTTTTTAAATGTAAAACTTTGGATAAAATAGAAGTTTTAATCGTTAATGATGGCTCTACCGACAGAACAGAAGAGATTGCAGAAAAATATGTACGACAAAGTTCCGGTTCCATTCGTCTAATTAATAAAGAAAATGGGGGATGGGGTTCTACCTTAAATGCAGCCGTCCAAGCAGGACACGGGAAATATTTTAAACAACTTGATGGCGATGATTTTTACTCTTATGAGAACTTAGACGATTTCGTCTTATTTTTAGAACAAAATGATTCGGACATAGTTTATAGTCCCTTTGTAACATTTGATGATAAAACAGGGGCTGTACTTCGTGTGGTGGGGGGGTACGACGGTTTAGTGCCCTATAGAGAAACGATCCGGATTTCTGAAATGGAAGATTTTTGTCCGGCTATGCATACATTGTGTGTAAAATTAGATATATTACAGAAAAATAATATGCGGATTCTGGAGAATTGCTTTTATACGGATGTGGAGTTTGTATTGAAAAGTTGTCATTATGCAAAAACGATTGCTTTTTATGAATTTCCCGTTTATTATTATCGATTGGCCCGCGCCGGGCAAAGTATGAGCATACAGGGGGTGAGGAAGCACTATAAGGATCATATGAAAATGCTGCTTTCCCTGCTGGCGTATGAAAAGGAATTTATAAATACAGATACAGTAAAAAAAATTTTCCATAGGCGTTTGAGCAGCGCTTGCGGGATGCAGTATATTTTTTTCTTGGCGTTGGAAGGAACTGATGAGCAAAGGCGGGAAATGAAAGAATTCGACCAAATACTAAAAGAACAATATCCTTCTTATTATGAAGGAAATCGAAATCATGCGGTGAGTGCATTACGCAAAATGAATTTTCATGGTTATAAGGGGATCGGTAAATTGCAGACAATGCGAGATAAAAAGAAAAAAATTAATATTTTTGAGGGAAATTAGAATGAATGATCTGATTAGTGTTATTATTCCATTTTACAAATCACCGCTGACAAAATTGAGACTATGTATAGAAAGTTTTATCAGGCAGTCCTATAAGAATTTTGAACTTCTTATTATTGATGATGGTAACCCGGAAAATATTGATTATCTGAAAGAGGAATATGAAAAGTGTGATGCAAGAATCCGATTTATACGACAGAAAAATGGTGGTGTCAGCGCAGCCAGGAATCATGGCATTGACATCGCCAGGGGTGAGTATATTGTTTTTTGTGATAGCGATGATTATGTAGAATCCAATTATCTGCAATCCCTTTTGGATCATGTGCAGGGATATGAACTGGCGGTATGCGGCATAGCAGAACAATGGTTTCCGATAGAGAATATTAAGGTGGATATGCGTATTTTTTCCTCGTTTCCTTCTCGGTTCAATTGGATACAATACGTTAATTTCAGTGTCAATAAGATTTATTGTGCCGATATATTAAATACTTATCACATTCGTTTTGATACAGAAATCAGGCTTGGTGAAGATGCGCTGTTTCTGATGGATTATATTAAGCATTGTAAAAGAATACACTGCTTTTCCAGTCCTTTGTACCACTATGTTCCCAATAATAGTTCTGCCGTACATCAATATGATTCCAAGTATTGGGAGTATGAATATCAGGTGATAGATAAGCAATATAAATTTTTTAATACATATCCTCTTTCAGAAAAGGAAACCATGTTTATGAGATATTGGCTGTATATTAAGCTGAAAGGCGTTATGTATTACTATATGAATTATACAGATGACTATTCTACGGCAAAAAAATATATAGAAAAAGTGATAGCATGTCCTTATTTTCCTGAAATATTTATCGCATATATAAAGAATAGATTTTTTAATAAAAAAGATAGAGTGATTCTTTGTCTATGGAGGATTTTCGGTAAGAATGGCATATTTTTGACAAAATATCTATCTATTTTAAAAAATTGTTTGAAATAAAAGAAATGGGGTAAATATCAACTTATTAAAATAGTTCAAGTTGTTTATATGAATTGGTGGAGATTTAAATGGCAACAGTTTCTGTTATTATTCCGGTGTTTAATGCAGAAAAGTATATATCTACATGTATAGAAAGTCTGATTTCCCAAAGTTATTCAGACTTTGAAATTATTTGTGTGGATGATGGTTCAACGGATAATTCTCCACGTATATTACAGCAATATATGTTTATAGATCCACGTATCAAAATAATTGAGCAAAAAAATCAATTTGCCGGGAATGCAAGGAATACGGGGATGGAAGTGGCATCAGGAAAATACTGCATGTTCCTTGATATCGATGATTTCTTTGAAAAGAACATGATAGAACTGCAAGTCCGGCAAATTGAAAAAGATCATGCGGATATCTGTATCTGTGATGCTGATATATATGATGATCAGACAGGTACTTTTAGAAAATCTGAATGGCTGCTTGCGAAATCATATATTCCTCATGTTCCATTTAACAGAGAAGAGATAAAAGATCATATATTTTTTATCAAGACCCCTGCCGCTTGGAATATGATCATATCTGCCGCATTTATTAAGAAATACGCTCTGAGATTTCAGGAAACGAAGAATACTAATGATTTGTATTTTACCTATGCGGTATTGAATCTGGCACAGAAAATTACTGTTGTCGATATGGTGCTGGTGCATTATCGTATGGGAACCGGTAGTAATCTTCAATCAGGTAATGATGAGTCTCCGTTAGATTTCTGCAGAGCATTTTTAAAACTGAAGAAATTACTTATCAAGAAAGGTGTATTTGATGAAGTTAAACGCGGGTATATCAGTTTATATTTAACAAATTTTGAATATCATATGTTTACCTTACAATCAGTTCAGAGTTTTGAGGTTTTGTATGATTATTTTAAAGAAAATGGAAGACAAGAACTTGAGTTGGATTGTCATGATGTGGAATGCTTTTGTAATAAAGAACGATTTAAATTATTATGTGATGTAGTGAATTCTGAAAGCATGTCCGGATATTTATACTCTCAACTGAAAAGAGAGAGAAATAAATTGGAGCATGAAAGAGAGGAAAATGAATCTGTTTTAATGCGCATGAAATTGGACAATGAAAACGTTCTTAAGGAAAAGCAGGAACGGATCAGGCAACTAAAGAATGAGATAGGTGATTTATGTTGTGACTTACATGCTGTTAACCATTCGATTTCTTTTAGAATAGGGCGGATAATTACTTATATCCCACGGAAGGTACGAGATTTATTAAATTAAATTTTGGGTAAGTACTGCTCAAGGGTACCATGTGTTGATGAAATATTTATCAAGAAAATGCTTAGTTACAAAATATTGCGGGGGAGATCTTTTAGAAGAATTTAGAAGATTTAAAGAGGGACGGGTGTCTTTTTGGAGAATCTGTGCAGCTAATTTTAAGAGTGCATATACTTTATAGAACGCAAACTTCCTAAAAGGCTTAATCTTGTTATTATATTGGTGTGTATAACAGAGGGAGGTTGTTTATAATGAAAATAACGGTGGCGGGAATGGGATATGTAGGTTTGAGTTTAAGCGTGCTTTTGGCGCAGCATAATGAAGTGAACGCGGTAGATATCATTCCGGAAAAGGTAGATATGATCAATAAACGTATTTCACCTATCGTGGATAAAGAATTAACGGAATATCTGGAAAACCACGAACTCCATCTCGCAGCGACTCTTGACGGGAAAGCGGCTTATAAGGATGCGGATTATGTAATTATCGCTACGCCTACCAATTATGATTCTGTCAAAAACTATTTTGATACATCTTCCGTAGAAGCAGTGATGAAACTTGTCACGGTGGTTAATCCCGACGCCACTATCGTGATCAAGTCGACGGTACCTGTGGGATATACGGAAAATGCTAGGAAGAAGTTTAATAATTCTCACATCATTTTCAGTCCGGAGTTTCTTCGTGAAGGGAAGGCTCTTTATGATAATCTCTATCCGAGCCGTATCGTAGTAGGCGTGCCTGCTGACGATGAAGACATGAGAAAAAAAGCATTGATATTTGCCGATTTATTACAAGAGGGGGCGGCAAAGAAAGATGTCCCTGCAGTCATTACAGGACTAACAGAAGCGGAAGCGATTAAGCTTTTTGCAAATACGTATCTGGCGCTCCGTGTTTCTTATTTTAACGAACTGGATACTTATGCCGAAACAAAGGGGTTGAATACGAAGGAGATTATCCGGGGAGTCTGCTTGGATCCTCGGATCGGTGATTTTTATAACAATCCGTCTTTTGGTTATGGCGGATATTGTTTGCCGAAGGATACCAAGCAGCTGCTTGCTAACTACAAAGATGTACCGCAGAATTTGATCGCCGCTATTGTAGAGTCAAACCGGACGCGAAAAAACCATATTGCGGAGGAGATTTTATCAAGAAAGCCTAAGACGGTTGGTCTGTTCCGATTGACGATGAAGTCCAATTCAGATAATTTTCGAGCCTCTGCCATACAGGGGGTTATGAAACGGATCAAGGCACAGGGGGTGGAAGTCCTCATTTATGAGCCAACACTGAAGGAGACTGAATTTTTTAACTCTCCGGTAGTCAATGATATTGAGGAATTTAAGAAACGGTGTGACGTTATTGTAGCTAATCGCTGGGGAGCAGTTCTGGACGATGTGAAAGAAAAAGTATATACAAGGGATCTGTTTGATCGGGACTAGTGGGATTGAAATGTCAAAATAAATTAGAAATTTATGGAATATCTGCGCAGGAAGCCATTAGCGACATCTTCCTTCTGCTTTGAATATTTGAATTTTAACATAAATGGATTTTCTAACTTAATTTTACTGGTCAAGCTTAATCTACAAATTTTTGATGAAGGGATAAAAAATGATTCAAAAAATAAAAGAAATTTTGAAGTATTTTCTACCGCCACCTGTACATGCATTTAATCGTGAAGTAAATAGAATTATTGATACGATAAATAGCCAAAACCAAAACATGGAATGGAGACAAAAAGAAATAGATAACAATCTTACCACCTTAGATAATCATGTTAAGGAAATGATGGTGGTACTTGAAAAGCAAAATGCACTGTTATTAAATGCTTTCCGTGATTTGAAGGTAATTATTACAGATAATGAAAGTACGGTATGTGATCGGTTTGAAGCCTTGGAAAAAGAGTTCTCCGGATATATGCTGGTGCAAAAAAAAGTAGTCCGAAATCAGTCTAACCTTGAAGAAAAATTCAATGAAGAAATAAAACAGAGAAAAACCGGATTTGATAATCTCAACCAAAGAATTGAGGATTTGTTTGTAAATATAGAGAGATATGCAGACGTACAGGCGAATAAGTTTACCGGAATAGGTGACACAGTAGCTCAAAACCAAATTAGCCTTGAAGAAAAATTCAATGAGGAAATAAAGCAAAGAAAAACCGGATTTGACAATCTTGACCAAAAAATTGCAGATTTATTTGTCAAGATACAGCGGTATGGAGATACCCAAGAAAAAAAGATATCCACGTTGGAAGAAGAAGTGAAGAGACAAAGAGAACTCATAAAAGTATCGTCAGATAAACTTGCACGCGTATCTGATGGATTGAATGATGACAATATTAAAAATATAGAGCAGTTAGCTGATATAAGGAATACATCTCTTGTGATGGGAAGAGATATATCAGAGGCAGTCTGGGCAGAAATTTATAACAGTACAATTACAAAAAGCCGGTGGCTGAAAGACAAGGCGTTTTCACCGGGACGCTGGGCTGTAGGATATCCATACTTATATGTTATGTATCGTATTCTGAATGAGGTTCAGCCTCAAAATATTCTTGAACTTGGATTGGGGCAGTCGACCAAGATGATTGGACAGTACACTTCTTATTACAAAAGAGTCCATCATCAGGTTGTAGAGCATGATCCGGAATGGATAGATTTTTTTAAAAAGAATTATTCGTTATCGGAAAGGACAAAGCTAATACAGCTTAATAGGGAATTTGTACCCTATAAGGAAGCAGAAAAAGTTCGGGTATTCAAGGATTTTTCTCAAACATTTAAAGGGCAGAAATTTGATTTTATTTCCATAGATGCTCCTTTGGGAGGGGATATGAAAGAATACGCACGCATTGATGTCTTGCAGATGATTCCGGCATGCTTGGCAGAAGACTTTATTATTATGATAGATGATTGTGAACGTAGTGGTGAAAAACGCACAGTAATGGAAATGGAAAGAGTGCTTCAGGAAAATCAGATATTATATAGGAAAGGAAAGTATTCCGGCAAAAAAGATTGTATCGTTATTGCGTCTAATGTGTTAAAGTTTGTTTGTTCTATGTAAATGGTCATGTATGGAGGCGGAATTAGACGAGTTCAAAAATACCTGCGAACCGGTATTCTTATAACAATCTTTTTCAGTTGTGGCAGATGTTGTATACCAAAATATACAAAGCAGATTCGGCAGGAATTAATTGAAAAACCCTTTTTTCAATTCGAGGAAAGGGCTTTTGCTGTGTAATGAAAGTTTGATTTATTGTGTGCTATTATAGTAATGATATTTCTATAATATATATGGATAAAACTTTTTGGAAATTGGATAAATGCTTGGGAGTGAATCAATTGGTATATACTGAAAGATTTATTGTGAAAAGAAATAAGCAGGTACGGCAATTTGCATAAAGGCGAGGAAGAATTCAAAGGTAGGGGCGGATGATTAAATGAATGTAAGGCTACACGGAAAGTGGAAGTCCGGTAAAGACTGGTCCAGGTTTTTTTCATTAGGGCTTATATTTACGGATTATACCGCCATACTGTCGGCGGAGATATTATCTGTCGCAGTGCGGGACTGGATTATGTCCGGCTATGAAAGTATGCATGTATCATGGCTTAACCTCCATGTATTTTTTCCTTTATGCTTTATTCTATGTATCCATTTAAGCGGGTTGTATTGGAAACGTATGCAGTTTTGGGAAGTGATTACACGGCTTTTTAAGTCCTGCATATATGGAATTGTCATGGTGATTATGATTCTGTATTTTGCCCAGATTGGACAGGTGACTTCCAGGCTTTTTGTTGCACTGCTTTTTGTTTTTGGCTTTTTATTCCTTGTCCTGTTCCGATTTATCCTGAAAAAGATACAGAGCCGCTTCGGTATCATGCAGCTTCCCGTGCTGCTGATGGGGGCGGGGAAAACGGCAGCGCTTCTTGTTTCCGATCTGGAAAGGGATTCCGGTCTGAATTATAAATTTATCGGGTTTCTGGAAGATAACAGGCCGGATGAGACTGTAAAAAGAAGTTTGCCCTGGCTTGGCGGCTTTGCTGATGCAAAAAAGATAGTAAGGGAAACAGGAGTAAAAAATATTATTGTCATGGCGCCGGGATTGCCGAAAGAGATGCTGGAGCAGATTGTATACGATTTACAGCCGCTTGTGAAAAATATTTCCTTTATTCCTGACCTGGGGTCGCTTCCGGTGGGAGTAATTGATATTATCTCATTAGCGGACGGAAGACAAGTGGCATTTCGAATCTATAACCGGCTCAGCAACAGATGGAACCGTTTTGTAAAATATATTTTTGATATGGTATCTACGGCCCTGGGGGTTATCTGCATATCGCCTCTGGTAATCCTGATTGCGTTATTAATCCGTGCAGACTCGAGGGGAGATATTATTTTTAAGCATAAACGGATCGGCAAAGGGGGAAAGGAATTTTATTGTTATAAATTCAGGAGCATGTACGAAGATGCGCCCCGGCGTTTGGAAAAGTATTTTTTGAAATATCCGGAGGCTAAAGAAACTTGGGAAAAAAACTTCAAACTGAAGCATGATCCCCGTGTAACTAGAGTCGGTCGGTTTTTGAGAAAGACAAGCCTGGATGAACTGCCGCAGGTCTTTAATGTGCTTCGTGGGGAAATGAGTCTCGTCGGACCGCGGCCGATCATAAAGGATGAGATTCCCAAATATGGAAAATATATTAATGACTATCTGATGGTTCGGCCGGGGATAACAGGAATGTGGCAGACCGGTGGTCGTAGCGATGTGGATTATGAAGAGCGGGTACAGATGGATACCTGGTATGTGAGGAACTGGAATTTCTGGTTTGATATCGTTCTTTTGTGGAGAACAATGAAAGTGGTGTTTTTAGGTAAAGGCGCGTATTAGGGCTATAGGCTGTTTGCTGTTCTGCCAGAGATTTCCCCTGTGTTTGCAGAGAGATAGGGGAGTTAGCGAAAAGCGTATAGCGAAATGAAGGAGAAGAAAGTGGAAAAGTATGACTACCTGATTGTCGGCGCTGGTTTATTCGGCGCGGTATTTGCCCATGAAGCAGTGAAGGCGGGGAAGAAAGTTCT
>UMBX01044307.1_pt1 | contig 11749 bp, 10 predicted proteins | sample 1964081 | NCBI WGS metagenome assembly UMBX01 (sample SAMEA4835952, study PRJEB28245) | human gut metagenome | biome: gut microbiome; material: fecal sample | place: Denmark | collected 2008
TGAGGTCGCAGGTTCGATCCCTGTCGCCTCGACCATATTTAGAGCTGTTTTCAAGAAAATTCGAAAGAACTTGAAAGCAGTTTTTATTATATAAAAGTACTATTTTCTAGGGTTTTAGGAAATAGTATTTTTTTAGTTTAATTCTAAAAAGTTCTAAAAAATTCTTAAAAATCCGATTATTTTGTTCCGCAAAATGTTCCGCAATGAATTTTTGCTCTTAAAAAAATGTTCAGAAATGTTCCGCAAAATAAATTTATTGATATTTCAACACTTTCAGGAATTTCAAAACTGAAAGGAGAACTGTTGCTATGGATTTTATACCCTACAAACCAAACGAAACATTGGAGCATAAATACTATCAAATTCCACAAGAATTATTTGTAAATGAAAAATACAAAAACAAATTAAATTCAGATAGTAAAATTCTATATGCTTTTTTATTAGATAGATTATCTTTATCTCAAAAAAATCATTGGATAGATGAAGATAATAATGTTTATCTAATTTTCACAAGAGAAGAAGTACAAGAAAAATTAAATTTATCAGATAAAACAGTTACTAAATCATTCAAAATATTAATGGAAGTAAATCTTGTTCAAGAAAAAAGACAGGGACTAGGAAAACCTAATTTAATATATGTAGGAAAGATTAATCATTCAGACTCGGAGAATTTACGATTCTTGAATCGTAAAAATTACGACTCTGGAATCGGAGAATCTACGGCTCTTGACTCGGAAAATTTACGAGGAATCAATACTAATATAATCAATACTAATATAATCAATACTGATTCCATCAATCCTAAAAGTGATGAAGAACTTTTATTGATAAAAGAGAAATGTAATTTAAATGAATTTACAAAAGAAGAAAAAACAATTTTAGAAGATGTAATTGATAATCTTTATTATACAGATAATTTAAAAGTTGGAAATATAACCGTTAATCATTTTAAAATATTGGACAAGCTTAATTTAATAACAAAAGATAATCTTGTTCAATTATTAGATATATTGAAAAATACACCTAATATACAAAATGCTAAAAATTATTTGATGATTTGCCTATACAATAATTTAGGAAATACCAATATAAATAGAACAACCAAAAATGCAGATACCATTAAGCAAGATGATAGAGAATATCCTTCTGGCTCACTTGATTTCTTATATGCTAACCTTGATACACTAGATGATACTATATAAGAAATTGCTCCGATATGAAGTTGCAAGCACGAACTTTAAACTGCGACTTCACTATAATTTGTTATAGCATAAGCTATGGCAAATTATAGCCTAATAAATGCGGTTCGCATTTGTTAGGTAAAAACCCCGTAGGGCACACAGACAAACTTGCTTTGTCTAGTGTGTTAGACAAATAAATTTGTTGCAGTGCAAGAAAGGACTTTGGAGCTATGAGTTATGCCATAGTAAGAAATGAGAAATTAACACGAGCTGAAATTAATGGTAAATGCACCCACAATGATAGGAAAGCAAAATGTCATACGAATAAAGATATAGATCCAACTAGAACACATCTTAATTATTATATAAAGAAAAACAATTACACCTATACAAAAGAATTCGATATATTTTTACAAGAAAGAAATGTAACTGCACATCTAAAAAAGACAAGTATAATTATGTGTCAATTAATGTTTACTTCTGACCAAGCATTTTTTGACAGAATTGGAGAACAAGAAACTAAAAGATATTTTGATGAATGCTATAAATTTATTTGCAATTATAAAAAACTTGGAGAAGAAAATATTATATCTGCTGTTGTTCATTTAGATGAAGGAGCACCACATTTACATTTAATGTTTGTTCCAATAGTTCATACAAAAGATAAAGATAATAAACCTATTGATAAAATATGTGCAAGAGATTTTTGGAAAGGCAGAAATAGTTATAGAGAGTTTCAAGATTCATTTTTCAAGCATGTTAAAAGTAAAGGATTTGACCTAGAAAGAGGCTTATATGTTGAAGAAACAAATAGAAAGCATATGTCAGTTGAAAAATTTAAACAGGTAACAAATTATTCCAAGACAAAAGAAATATTAAAAAGCACAACTTTAGAATTACCAGATACACCAGAATTACAAGATATAAAGAAGCTTGTTTTAAATAGGGACAAAATAATTGAAGAACAAATTATAAAACCTCAAAATAAGTTGATAAAAGAACTTCATAATGAAAATATAGCATTGCATAAGGAGTTATCTAAACAAACTGAAATAATAGATATTGCAGAAAATTTTGTAAAAGAAAAAGAAAATTTACAAAATAAAAATAAGGATTTATTTATAGATTATCAATTATTACAAAAAGAGAAAAGAGAAAGTGAAGAAGAAATTAAATTTGAATATAAACACAAAATTGACCATATTGAGCATAAATATCAGAGAAAAATAAAGGAACTAGAAAAAGAAAATAAAAGTTTAAACAAAATAATTGATAAATTCAAAGATAATTTGAAAAAATTTATGAAATGGTTATGTCATAAATTTTCATATCCTTGCGAGGATGACCTTATAAGAGATTTTGAGAAAGAAACATATTACAACATTAATTTTGAAAAGCAACTGGATACAAGCCGTTTTCAAAAGGAAGATAATGAAATAGATTACGATATATAGAAGGGATTTAATAAATATGAAAATAGATTATAGAAAATGTGGAGATTACTATATTCCAAACTTGGTAATCTCAAATACTAAAAATTTCAAATTAGGAAAATATGGAAAAATGAGATTAAATTATTTAAAAACTCAAAAGAAAGCTGAATATACAATTTTATTGATGGATGACAAATTGAGTGAACATTTACAAGAAATTGATGAAACTGCAACTAATAGATATAACCTACTAATGAAACAATTTACAGAACAAGAAAATATTACAGAAGAATTAAAAGCTAATAATCAACTTGAATGGGTAGGCAAAATGAATTCAATTAAAAATCGTGTTGAAGAAATCATATTTAGTGAATTAATTTATGTTTAGGGGGATTTACAATGGAAGAAAAATTAAAGCCATTTATTGAAGAATATAGTGATGACTTTTATGAAAGTATTGAAGATATTAGACAATATTTGATGAAATATAATAAAAATTATAGAGAAATAAAAAATAAGATTCATAAAATTATGGATAGAAACTTAAATATACAAAAATTACTTGATGAAACACATTTAGAAGATGGATTAAGTGCTGGAGAATGTAAAGATTTATCACAAGTGATTGTTCTATATAATAATTTGCAAGGCGTTTTAGAAAAAGAAATTTATTTTAAAGGTAGTATGGATTCTTATTACTATTTTAAAAGAATTGGAGTTATAGAATAAAATTAAAAAATGGGATGATTAAATTTATTCATTCCATTTTTTAAATAATTTGTTTTATTTAATATATTTACTTAAATTTTTGTATCTTGAATATAGGAAAATTCCAATAGCTGAAACAATTCCCAATATAGATAGTACTACTGTGTTAACTCCAGCTTGTGGTAATTTACCAGGAGCTTTAGTATCATCCGTTGAATTATTTGATGTTTGATTTCCTGACTGTAAATTTTCTTTTTTGGCATTATCTACATATGTTTCTACTGTAATGTTAGATTCTAATTTCATTGCATTTGAAATATTTATACTTTGGTTTCCACCTTTAATAGCTACTTCTTTTATATATAAATAAATAACATTTTCTCCAGCTAACTCATCATAATTAGCAACTTTTCTTGAATCTATTGTAAATGAAAGTTTGTCATTAGATTTTTGTTCTTCAGTAATTTTTATCCAATCATTTATATTTTTTTCATTTTGATTTGTTGATAAGTAATAATAATATTCTATTGAATCATTACTTAAATTTCTTTGAATATTTGTTATATCCACATTAATTAAAGTATATTCCTTATTCTTATTGTCTGTAAAATAGTATGCTTTTACATTTTTGACATCACATTTAGAATTTGATAAATTAGAGTTCTTTGCTTTTTCTTCTTCTATTATTTCGATTTCAAATTCAACTTCTTTTTGCATATAAGTAACTGAAACTTTAATTTTTCCAATATTAGAATTATCAAAACCTTTTACAGAAACTTTATCTGATGTCATTGATACAGTTTCACTTGTACCATCATTGTATAGTGCTTTTATTGTTCCACCTGTTAAATCTAAATTTTCTTTATTCTGAATGTATTTAATTTTAGTAGGCATTTTATCAACTGTAATTTCTGTTATTGATTTTTCAACTACTGTAATATCTTGTGTTATTGTTTTATCTTCATATTTTATAGTTATTTGAGTTTGGTCTTTTGTAAGAGATGTCCCATTTTCTATAGTATAATCTGTTATTTCGTTTTCTAATCCATCTTCATATACTGCTTTAATTACCATACCTGTTTTATCAAAATCTTGTCCTACAACATAATTTATTTTTTTAGGTGGTGTTGTAATTTTAATTTCTGTTAATGGATTAGGTATTACAGTTATTGGATGGCTTACTGTTTTTTCTCCATATGAAATTGTAATTTCTGTTTGATCAACTTTTAAACCATTTCCATTTTCTATTTTGTAATCTGTAATTTCTTTTGTTGTTCCATCTTTAAATGTTGCTTTTACTATCATTCCAGCATTTTCAAAATTGTATCCTTCTCTATATTCTGTTTTTGTTGGTGGTGTTGTAATCTCTAATTTAGTTACAGTGTTTTTTTCTACACTTATTTGTTGTTGTACACTTTTGTCCTCATAAGTTATTGTTACGCTAGTTTGTCCAGCTTGTAAGTTTGAACCATTTGTAATACCATAACTTGAATTATCTAAAACTACAGATGGATTAGTTTTACTATTATAATTTGCTTTTACAATCATACCTGTTTTATCAAAATTTTCTCCTTCAAAATAAGATGTTTTGCTTGGAGGAGTAATAATCTCAATGTTTTTTAAAGATTCATCTATTAACTCAGTTGTTGTATATGCCTTTATAGTACTATCACCATTAACTAAAGATGAATTTACTTCAGTCATTTTACTTAAATCTATCCATTCAGAACTACTTAAGTCATTGCCTAAAGCTACAAAACATTTTCCACTTTCAACTTTTACTGAATTCCATGCTTCTGCACCTTCAACTGTACTTTCTAATGGTAATGTTGCACTATATTTTGCACTTTGAATTTCTACAACTACTACAAATGAATTTCCCTTTATTTCAACAGGTTTAGAAAATTCTAATGTATGATATCCAGCATTAAATGTTTCTGTTTCTCCAGCCTTTAATTGTATTAATTGTAAATCATTTTTAGCTTTGCTAGTTCCATTTGGATTTACATATACTCTGCAAGTATATGTTTCAGGGGCATATAATGAAACTTGTGTTAAATATTCTGAACCTGATGTTTTTTTGTTAAAAATATTTGCAAGCATCATTTTTGAACCATTCATTCTTAACTGCATTCCAGGATAGAACTCGTCATATTGATATATATAATCATAATTAACTGTATCTGTAGCTTTTTCGATTCCTGACATTTGTTTTGAAACATTGACATCCTCATATGAAATATATATATATCCATTATCTCCATATTTTATATATGCAATATCATTTTCAACTGTATATCCAGCCTGTTCTATAAATTCGTTTGGAATTTCATTTGCAGAATTCCATCCTTTTGCTATACATTGTTGTTTATAAGTATTAAATATTTCTTCTTTTAACTCTGATAAATTAAATTCTATTCTTTCTCCCCAAGAATTTCTTGCAATCCATGCTCCATTAGCTTTTGGTCTTGCAGCCTCTGGAAATTTATCAATACTATAATTATCATCCCATCCAACTATTGATACAGCATGATCAGGTTTGTGCATAAATGAACTATTACAATATTTAGCTCCAGTGTCATTATCATAGCAGTTAAAAGCTGATAAACTAGAAGAATTTCCATGTATAGCAGTATTAACTGAACCATAATTTTGTATATGTTGCTTAATTTGATTCATTATTTCAGTCTTTTTCTCATCGGTTTCATACCTATAATCTGGGAAAATAACTGTATCATACACTTGAGAAGCTACTGTTTTATTTTTTATTTGATTAATATCTATATCATTTTCGTTATTTTCAAATGGCATTTCAGATTCTAATATTGCACCTGTACCATTGGTTAAATAAGCATCTGATATTTGGTAACTACCACCACTTCCAACTTTTCTATTGTAACCAATTGGATTATTGGAATTGTTTAAAAATGATTGACTAGTTGCATATTCCATATGTCTTTCTGAAAAATCATAAACTTTTGATGTATTTATGCCCTTTTTATAATTTGATAAAGCAAGATTTGTTTCTAATGAAGATAAAGATGCAAATGCCCAACATGAATTAGTTTGCTTTTGATTTCTTATAGAAAGATTAGATGGTATTACATCTTTTAAAGAATATTTAGAATTTATACCAGCCTTTAACATTTTAGCTATATATAAAGGGCTTGTAGATTTATTTGTAAAACTTTCTACATTATACATTCTAGGCATTTGAACTTTCTCTTTTTCTTCCTCTGAAAGTTCTAACCAGTTTTTAAAATCTTCTGAGTATTCTACTCTTTCTATTAAATCAGCCATATTTTGGGCATAAACCATTTTTCCTGACGATACGAAAAGCATAAAAACTAGCATGAAAATAATTAGTAATTGTTTCTTTCGTTTCTTCATAAATTCCTCCTTATCAGCATATTTCAGTACTTCATATGCCATTATAAAAATTTATTTTACATTTGTAAGTGTATTTTATATGTTTTAAATGTAATTTTTGAGTTAATTATATACTTTTTTAAAAATTTTGTAAATACTTGGATAGCATAAATTTTTAAAAAGTTGCACATTTACATAAAAAATGGTATAATTATAGTAGTTGGGTGCAATGTCATTCCAATAATAAAAGAATATTTTGTTTAGAACAACGGAGGAAAAGACAATGATTGATACCAAGAATTATGAGCTTTTAGAGATGTTTGGTTATGAAAGTAAGAGTGCGGCATACGATGTAATTCGGTTATGCTATAGTCATCTTAATGGGGTAACCACATACTATGATAATGGAAAATACTACATCGTTCAGAGTAAGGTAATCAAAAATTTATAAGTTAAACACAAAAAAGAGGCACTGCCTCTTTTTTCGTATATGTATTAAAAATTTTATGAATGCTTAAATAAAATTATATCATTTCGATATAATTACTAATAATATCTTCAACACATTTAACATTATATTCGATGATTTTTTATCATAATTACTTTTTTATAATCCATTTTCCATTTTTAGTAGCTCCAACTCTTTCAATGACACCTTTATCTTTCATTTGTTTGATGTTATAAGAAATACCATCACGAGTTAAGCCTAATGCTGTTGCCATTTGATTTTGAGTAATATTAGGATTTTCCTTAATTAGTTTTAGTATTTTTTCTTGTGTAGTTTCTTGTGTGATTTCTTGTGTAGTAATTTTACTTATTTCATCAATTGTATCGCTTATCATTTTAAGCATAAATTCAATAAATTCAGTAGAATTGCCTGCCTTATTACAATTATCAATAACTTTATAATATTCGTTTTGATGTTTCTTTATCATACTTTCAATTGGTAGATAAGTAAAAGCTTTTTCCCAATTTGATAAAATTGCAGTTTGCCATATTCTTGCTGTTCTACCATTACCATCTCCAAATGGATGTATAAATACAAATTCGTAATGAAATACTGATGATAATATAAGTGGATTTACTTTATCTTTATTTTCAATCATCCAATTAAATAAGTTATCCATCAATTTTGGTACCATTTTATGTGGTGGAGCCATAAATATCTCCACATCTCCATCATAAACTGCCTCGCCATGATTTCTAAATTTACCTGAATTCTTTTCTATTAAAAAAGTTAAAATGCCATGTATCCTTTTTAAATCTTCAACAGAATACGGATTCATCTTATCAATTTGTTCATAAGCTTTATATGCATTTTTAACTTCTTGAATATCTTTTTGCTCTCCAATTACCATTTTTCCATTTATAACATCTTCAACTTGAAATAGTGATAATTGATTATTTTCAATAGCTAATGATGAATGTATAGATCTAATTCTAGTTTTTCTTCTTAATTCAGGATATCTATTTAAACTTTCAAAATAATTAGCTTCTCCAATTTTTTTCATTATATCTGATACATAATTTAACATTTTATCTGTTATTGTATATGGTGGATAATTCTCCATCTTTAACACCCGCCTTTCTTTACATATAGTGTTCAACTTTTAAATTGTTTATTTATTTTTTTCTATCCAATTTATAAATTCTTCACTAGATAGTTCTCTATTTCTATAACGAAGTAATTGTTCTCTAGCTGCAACTCTCCATTCAGAATATTCCTTTTGTAAAGAATCTTTTTTAGCATCATCAGGAGCACGATAAACTTGAGTTATTCTTCTTTGATATTCTCTTTTATATGTAAGTTCTGCAACATCTTCTGTAACTTTATCTGCATAAGTTTTACGAGAAGCAAATGTTTTACATGATGGACTTCCATCTTGATTTGGTAAATCACAATATACTTCTTTTCCAGAATATTGCAAATAATATCTTCCGCAATTTTGACAAATACTTAAATTTCTTTTTCCATACATTACTAAATCAGTTAAAGCCATATAAGCTAAAGCAAGATGAGATTTACTTGCATAAATTTTCATAACTCCAATATTTACATCTTTACTAGCGATTTGAGTTGCAATTTTATCAATATATTTTCTATTGTTAGAATTATCTTCATTTACTTTTCCATTAGGATACTGACTTAATCGAATAAATGATGTATACTCTGTTATCTCTAAAATACGAGAAATCGCCATTAACTTTGCATATTTATCAAGAATTTTTCCATCTTTATAATCATTTAAATTAAATACATAATCAACAATTCTTTTTAATTTTAATTGAAAATCTATATATTTTTCTTTTATCAATGAATATGTTTTTTCGTAATAACTTAAAAATTGTTTTGTAGATAAGTATCTTGTTGCATATAGAGTTGGATTTGTCTCATTTAACAATGAAATTGAGTGAGTTCCTTCAATACCATAATAAACAAAAAAACTATAATAAGCACTTTCAGCTGTTGAAAAATCAGCATTTAACAAAGTAGTTAAATAGGTACCATAATCACGATTTACGATTTGCTTAACTAATTTATCAGAACGACTATTGCTAGATAAATCAATTTCTACATGAGCAGAGAATTTATCTTTTTCATCATCTAATGCTATTTTAGATTTATGCAAATATAGTGATGTACTATAATTTTCAATATCACCATATGGATCAAAAATCATTGAAATCTCGTCTTTTGGAACATTTATATTAAATATATTCATATCTATTCTATCTCCTTTTGTTAGAAATATAAAATATTTTTGAAAATCTATTGACATTTTATAAAACATCTTTTATAATGTGAATGTATTTAAAGTAATTTATTATATTTCTCACTTGATATTATAGAATATTTTCTATAATAAGTCAATAGAAATTGTAACTTTTAAGTACTTTGACAAATATGTTCTAGATTTAAGGAACATCATATTTTAATTAACCAACAGTTAATGAAACTTTTGCTTAGTCACAACTTGAGCGTTGAAGTCAGATTAATCGCCTGATGAGCCGTCGCACGTAATGAAAGCAAGTCGGATAGTATCGGACTGGTGTAATTCCAATGAAAGACAAAATTAGATAAAAGACAAACGAGAAATAATTATGATAAATGTATCATTACAAAATTTAATTACAAGGAGGACAAACATATATGAAAACATTAAATGGAATTATATTTTTAGAAACAAAGGATATAAGAAAAGCTTTGCAGATAGGAAATAAAACTTGTTTAGAGTTATTTAATAAGAAAGACTTTCCAGGAAAGAAAATCGGAAAATCTTGGTTAGTGATGGAAGAAGCTTTTAAAGATTATTTTAAGTTTAAACAAAATACAAATATATAAAAAATAAGAAGATTTAAATATGCGACATTTAAACCTTCAAACATTCTAAACTGAAAGAAAACTATTGCTATAAGTTTTCCTAACTGCTATAATTATAACATAAAATCCAAATATAGCAATAGTTTTCCTTAAATTTAAACCAAAAGGAGAGTACAATTATATGGAATTTAAGGGAATTACTGTTGGCACATATATTTCAAGAAAACCTAAAAGTAAAAATGAAAAAGATATATGTGCTAATTGCGAAATTAATACAAAAATACAAAAAAGTAAGTACATTGACAAAGAAAAAGAATATGAATTATGCAAAAATTGTGACAAATGCTATGTTTCCAAAAGTTGTAAAGCATTATTAACTATTGGTAGAGATACAACCACAGGGAAAACAATTAGAAAAACATTTGGTGCAGAAACTGAAGAAAAAGCTTTAGCAGATGCTCTGCAATATAAGTTGGATATGGACAAGAATGGTGGACCGAGAATAATTACAAAAAGTAATAAAACACTTGTAGAACTTATAACAACTTGTATTAATGAATCATATAAGCTTAAAAAAATTGATCAATCTACTTATAAAAGAAAAATGGACACTTTAAAGAAAATAGCTAAAGCACCATTTGCAAATAAAGCGATTTCAAAAGTTTCAAGAGATGAAGTTGTAAATTATCTATCAAGTCTGTCAAAATATTCTGAATCAACTATAAAGCAAAACTATGAATTATTATGTATGGGATTTGGCGAAGCTGAATATCAAAAAATAATTGAAGAGAATTTTATGGCAGGGTACAAAAGGGTTATAAAGCCCAAAAGTGAATATGTATCACATAAAAGAAAATCATTAACAATTGAGGAAGAAAAGAAATTAGTTGATTATTTAATGAATATTAGTTATTCGGAGTGTTCTTATAAATATCTACTTTTATGGTTATTAACAACAGGAATGAGAATCGGTGAGGCTTTAGTTTTAGATTATAAGAAAGATATTAGACTATCTGAAAATAAAGTAGAAATAAGAAGAACTCAAACCAAAGATGATAAAGGCAATATTATAATTGGAGATACAACAAAGACAGCTAATGGTAGAAGAACTCTAACAATGAATAATATTAGTATGCAAATAATGGAAAAAGCTTTAGAGCATAAAATAAAAAATAAAGATAACCTCTTATTCTGCAAACAAGATGGAACAATGCATTTAGAAAATTCAATAAATAGTTGTTTAAAAAGAATTGCATTAAAATTAAACATTGGTATTTATGAAGAAGAAAATAAAAAAGGAAAATTAGCTAAAAAGACTGATGTTCATACACATATGCTTCGTGGTACTTTTGCAACAAGATGTGCCGAAGCTAAAATTGCACCAGTTGTATTAAAACAAATTCTTGGACATAAAGATATTTCTGTTACTATGAAATACTATGTTGATGTAGATGGCTCATTTATTGAATCTGAAACTGATAATGCTATACAATATCTTGTTGATAAAAATATATTCGGTGTCGAACTACCACAAGTAAATGTTGCATAAAGCATTTTATAATACAAAAGATAATTCATTGGAATTTTGCAGAATTTTAAGCATATTTAAGTTTAAATGTTCTGCAAAAATGTTCCGCAAATTTAAAATTATTACCTGAAAAGGTTGAAATATCAAAGAAAATAGTATTTGGGAAAGGCTACTCACCTCGACCAATTTTAGATAAAAACTACTGGTA
>UMBX01040044.1_pt1 | contig 11699 bp, 9 predicted proteins | sample 1964081 | NCBI WGS metagenome assembly UMBX01 (sample SAMEA4835952, study PRJEB28245) | human gut metagenome | biome: gut microbiome; material: fecal sample | place: Denmark | collected 2008
GCACCCGGCAGGGGCTCCCGGCCCGCTTTGCCATCGGCTACTCCCAATTTATCATAAGAATACAGACAGGGCCCCTGCTTTGAAGCTGGCAGGCGGCCCCGCAGGTGCATTTCTGCCAATTTTTGTGCCAGGTGGGAACGTTCACGGTGTTGTAACAATTCCTTGACAATTTCCTGCAATGTAGCTACAATATTAAATAGGACTTAAGGGTGTCGCCCATCGGGAACGCCGCTTTTCAGATATTTGTTTTACCGCCGCAAATTTGGCGTTTTTTCGTTTTATTTGTGTATATGGGGCTTGAGGTGTATCCGCTTTTGGGTATGCTTTGGATTATCGCCCCATTTTGTATAGAATATCGCAGGCAGTATTTGAACCGCAAAGGTCAGCCCCTTGCGCTGTAAGATGCTGGCAGTGTACCCATGGTAGCTGCCAGATAAAACAGGCGCGGGCTGCCCGGGCTTTTCAGGTATGCCAGAAATAAAAGCGTTCCGCTTGTGTTGCGCCCTCCTGCATTTGATTTGAGTTTTGTAAGGAGTGAAACTGCCATGCCCCCAATTTTGATGTGGGTGCTGGTTGTCGTTGCCGCTGCCGTGTGCGGGGCGCTTGGTTATTATTTTGGCGGGGAAAACCGGAAGCGTACCGCCGAAGCCAAGATCGGCTCTGCCGAAGAGGAAGCCAAACGCATCGTGAACGATGCCATCAAGGCTGCCGAGCAGAAGCGCAAGGAAACCATCATCGAGGCCAAAGACGAGGCGTTCAAGCTGAAAGCTGACGCCGACAAGGAAATCAAGGACCGCCGCGCGGAGATCAGCCGCCAGGAACGCCGCATGGACCAAAAGGAGGAAGCGCTGGATAAGCGCACCGCCGCCATGGAGCGCAAGGAAGAGGACCTGAAAAAGCGCGGCGAACTGGTGGAAGCCCGCCTGGACGAGCTGGAACAGCTCAAGCTGCGCCAGACCGAAAAGCTGGAAACCATCGCCGCCATGACCCAGGAAGATGCCCGCGCCGTGTTGTTGAAGAACATTGACGATGAGCTGACCCACGAAAAGGCCATGAAGATCAGCGCCTATCAGGCTAACATGAAGGACGAATGTGATGCCATCGCCCGTGAGCTGGTCGGCCAGGCCATTGCCCGCTGCGCAGCCGATGCCACCAGTGAAGCCACCGTCAGCGTGGTGCCGCTGCCCTCTGACGAGATGAAGGGCCGCATCATTGGCCGCGAGGGCCGCAACATCCGCGCTCTGGAAACTGCCACTGGCTGTGACCTCATTATTGACGATACGCCGGAAGCCATCACCCTTTCCAGCTTTGACCAGACCCGCCGTGAAGTGGCCCGCATGGCCCTGGAGCGCCTGATCGCCGATGGCCGTATCCACCCGGCCCGCATTGAGGAGACCGTGGATAAGTGCCGCCGCGAACTGGAAATTCAGATGAAGCGCGAGGGCGAAAAGGCTGTGATGGACCTTGGTATCCACAGCCTGCATCCCGATTTGGTCAAGCTGATCGGCCGCCTGAAGTATCGCACCAGCTATGGCCAGAATGTGCTGAGCCATTCTCTGGAAGTGGCATGGCTGGCCGGCCTGATGGCTGGCGAGCTTGGCGTGAACGTTCAGTTGGCACGCCGCGCAGGCTTGCTGCATGATATCGGCAAGGCCCTTGACCATGAGATCGAGGGCAGCCATGTGCAGATCGGTGTGGATATCTGCAAGAAGTACCGCGAGAACCCGCAGATTATTCATGCAATTGAAGCCCACCACGGTGATGTGGAGCCCAAGACGGTGCTTGCCTTCATTATTATGGCAGCGGATGCCATCAGCGCAGCCCGCCCCGGTGCCCGCCGTGAAAACATGGAAAGCTATATCAAGCGTTTGGAAACGCTGGAAGCCCTGTGCAACGGCTTTGAGGGCGTTGAAAGCTCTTACGCCGTGCAGGCAGGCCGCGAGGTCCGCATTCTGGTCCAGCCGGATAAGGTTGGTGATGATCAGGTCATCCTGCTGGCCCGCCAGGTTGCCAAAAAGATCGAGGACGAGCTGGATTACCCCGGCCAGATCAAGGTCAGCGTGATCCGCGAAAGCCGCGCCACCGAGTACGCAAAATAACCAAAGCGAATAAAACAGATGCCGCACCTGGTATGGGTGCGGCATTTTGTATAAGCATTGATTTATCCCGTGGATGCTGCCATATGTTTAAGGCAACACCGCACAATTCCCGCCTTGCGGCTTAAGCACCGCTCCGGCAGCTGCGGCACGGCATCTGCGTTGCCAAAATGCTCGATAATGTCGGGTTGCGGTACCCGCATCGTGCTTCGGGGGCAAAAGCCCCTCGCACTCTGCGACCGCTGCCCCTGCTTCGGTTCGCTGTTTCCGCCACTGGCGGCGCTCACCTTTGCAGCATCCAGTATTATCTGCGCTTTTGGCTTAGCATCTGCCGCACCTCGCTCGCCGTATCGGCACTTAGAATTATGCGGTATTGCCCTTATAATGTTTGTTGCACGTTATAAAATGTTTTGCAGGGAACGGTCTTGACCGTTCCGGGCCTTGCGGCAAATGTGTTTTACGTTTTCCCTCGCAAATCTTGTTGGCTCTGCTCCCTCAATTTTCCCTCTTGCCAAGGGGCATAGAATACGATATAATAGAAAATAATTGTGCGGATTTATGCCCCTGTGGGATGGGCGGTGACGCACGGCAAATCAGGCGGCGCGGTATAGGCGCTGCCTATAGTTCGCCGCAACTGCGGTCACTGAAAAGGAGCGTCATCATGAAAGGTATCATCCTCGCCGGCGGTGCTGGTACCCGCCTGTACCCGCTGACCATGGTCACATCCAAGCAGCTTCTGCCTGTGTATGATAAGCCCATGATCTATTACCCGCTGTCTACCCTGATGCTGGCAGGCATCCAGGATATCCTGATCATTTCCACCCCAACCGATACACCGCGCTTTGAAGCGCTGCTGGGGGATGGCAGCCAGTACGGCCTGCACCTGCAATATAAAGTGCAGCCCTCCCCGGACGGTCTGGCACAGGCCTTTATCCTGGGTGAAGAGTTTATTAACGGTGAACCCTGCGCTATGGTGCTGGGCGATAATATTTTCTACGGCGCAGGTTTCTCCAAGCGGCTCAAGTCCGCTGCCGCCAACGCCGAAGCCGGCCGCAGCACTGTGTTCGGCTACTATGTCACCGATCCCGAACGCTTCGGTGTGGTGGCATTTGACGAAAATGGCCAGGCAACTTCCATTGAAGAAAAGCCCGCACAGCCCAAGAGCAACTATGCGGTTACCGGTCTGTATTTTTACAGCAAAGATGTGTGCGAAAAGGCAAAACAGGTAAAGCCCAGCGCCCGCGGCGAACTGGAAATTACCACCCTGAATGAGATGTACCTGCAGGAAGGCAAGCTGGATGTGCAGCTGCTGGGCCGCGGTTATGCCTGGCTGGATACCGGTACGATGGACAGCCTGGTGGAAGCCGCCGACTTTGTGCGCATGATCGAACAGCGCCAGGGTATCAAGATCTCCGCCCCGGAAGAGATCGCCTATAAATACGGCTGGATCAACCGCGGCAAACTGTTGGAAAGCGCCGAGCGCTATGGCAAAAGCCCCTATGGCCAGCATCTGCGCAATGTTGCCGATGACCGCCTGAAATATTGATGCGGTATAAAGAAAGAGGCACAAGATGAAAATTCTGATTACCGGCTGCCATGGACAGCTTGGAACCGAGCTGCAAAAACAGCTGGCTGATGAAGAATGCGCCCTTGGCCCGCTGCCGGAGCGCCTGCGCAAAGCAACGGTGATCGCCGTTGATGTGGATGAGCTGGATATTACCGACCGCGAAGCCACTGTGACCTATATCCGCCGCATCCAGCCGGATACCGTCATCAACTGCGCTGCTTTTACCAACGTGGATGGCTGCGAAACCAACCGCGATGCCGCTTACCGCGTCAACGCCCTTGGCCCGCGCAACCTGGCATTGGCATGCGAAAAGATCAATGCCCGCCTGATCCATATTTCTACCGACTATGTATTCTCCGGTACAGCCAACGGCGGTGTGGCGTTGGATGAAAGTGCCCTGCCCGCCCCCATTTCGGCCTACGGCCAGACCAAGCTGCTGGGCGAAACCTATGTGCAGCAGTTCTGCCGCCGCCACTTCATCGTGCGCACGGCTTGGCTGTACAGCTATTACGGCAAAAACTTTGTCAAAACTATGGTCAACTTGGCCAAAACGCATGACACCCTGAATGTTGTCAACGACCAGCTGGGCAACCCCACCAATGCGGTGGATCTGGCCTACCATATCTTAAAGCTGGCCGTCAGCCATGATTACGGCATTTACCACTGCACCGGCAGCGGCATTTGCAGCTGGTATGATTTCGCATCCGAGATCATCCGCCTGTCCGGCCTGCCGTGCACCGTAAAGCCCGTTACCAGCGCACAATATAAAGAGATGAACCCCAAATCCGCAGACCGCCCGGCATGGAGCGCACTGGAAAACCGCGCCCTGCGGTGCAGTGTCGGCGATGACATGCGCGACTGGAAAGATGCAATTCAGGACTTTTTCAATAATTGGGATGGTAAATAAATGAAAACTTATCTTGTTACCGGCTGTGCCGGTTTTATTGGCTCCAACTTTGTCCACTATATGCTGGAAAAATACCAGGATATCCGCCTGGTCAACCTGGATAAGCTGACCTATGCCGGCAACCTGGAAAACCTGGAAGATATCAAGGACGATGCCCGCCATATCTTCGTCAAGGGTGATATCTGCGATAAGGCTCTTGTCACTGACCTGATCGCCAAATATGACCCGGATTACGTCATCAACTTTGCTGCCGAAAGCCACGTTGACCGCAGCATCCGCAACCCGGAAATTTTTGTTGAGTCCAATGTTCTGGGCACCGTTAACCTGCTGCAGTGCTGCAAGGATGCCTGGTACGATGCCGACGCCAAGACCTGGAAGGAAGGCAAAAAGTACCTGCAGGTTTCCACCGATGAAGTATACGGTGCCCTGGGCGCCGAGGGCTACTTTATGGAAACGACCCCGCTGTGCCCGCACAGCCCGTACTCCGCCTCCAAAGCCAGCGCCGATATGTTCGTGAAAGCATTCCATGATACCTATGGCATGCCCATCAACATCACCCGCTGCTCCAACAACTATGGTCCGTATCAGTTCCCCGAAAAGCTGATTCCGCTGCTCATCAACAACGCCAAGCACCACAAGACCCTGCCGGTTTACGGCGATGGTATGCAGATTCGTGACTGGCTGTATGTCATGGACCACTGCAAAGCCATTGATATGGTTGCCAACGGCGGCAAGGACGGCGAAGTTTACAATGTCGGCGGCCATAACGAGCGCCCCAACATCTTCATCGTCAAGACTGTCATCGAGCAGCTGCATGACCGCCTGAAGGATGAGGGCATCAGCGAAGAGCTGATCAAGCACGTGGCGGACCGCCTGGGCCATGACCGCCGTTACGGCATTGACCCCACCAAGATCAAGAACGATCTGGGCTGGTACCCCGAAACCCCGTTCGAGAAGGGCATTGTGCTGACCATTGACTGGTACCTGGCCCACGAAGAGTGGATGGACCATGTGACCAGCGGCAACTACCAGAAGTATTACGAGCAGATGTACAAAAACAAGTAATGCTGCCGCACATTTGTTAAATTCTGCAAAACACCCCGCCGCCGCTTTGCAAAGCGGCGGCGTTTGTGGTATACTAGTTCTGCTGTTTGTAACAGCAGAACAAAGAATAGTGAATAAAGAATAAATAATAATGAAGGTAAATCGCCGTGCCTGCGGCACAGCTTATAAAAATTGGGCGCTGCTTTTGGTAAGCAATCAAGCCTAACCCGGCGTGCGGAGCCTATTTTAATCATGCGCGCACGGCGCGCATACCACCATTATTCTTTATTATTTTTTAATTATTATTTTACTTGATTGATCTTGAGGTTTTTTTGAATGGCAATTTCCAGAGAAGAACAACTGCGCAATAACCGCCGCTTTTCACGCCAGATCGTGGGTGCAGTGGCAATCGTATTGATTATCATTGGTCTGTTTACCGTATTAAGCTGGGTGGTTGGCGTGCTGCGCAGCGCGTTGGATGATACCGAACGCCGCCAGAGCTATGCCGACCGTCTGTACGGTCTTGTCATGTTTGACACTATGCCGTTTGACGATGTGAGCAAGGTGGATCAGTCGGAGTTTTTACAGGCTGCCATCTGGGGCGCCGTGTACCAGATCCAAAAGAGGGATAACGGCCTGAGCGACTATGAGCGCGACAGCGAAACCGGCTCCATCATTCTGCCCAAACTGGAAGTTGACACCTACCTGACCAACCTGCTTGGCCCGGATTACAAGATCACCGATGGCTCTTTCCAGACCGAAGAGTTCAATTATACCTATGACGAGGAAAAGCAGGGCTATCTGGTTCCTGTTACTAGCATGGTGGCTATGTATACCCCGGAAGTGGAAAAGATTTCCACCCAGAGCGGCAAGACCTATGTGACGGTTGGCTATATCCCCACCATCAACAATAGCTCCAGCGGCGAGATCAACCTGACCGCCCCCACGGAGCCGACCAAGTATATGGACTATGTGTTCACCCGCGGCGAGGGCCGTAAGTGGTATCTGAGTGCATTGCAGGAAAGCGATATGCAGCCCGAAGTGTCTGCTTCGACCGCAGCCCCGACTACCAATTCCGGTGACCCGCAGGAGTTGGTGCAGAACAATCTGGATTCCACCGTGGCCGATACCGGCAATCCCACAGGTGATACCGCCGACGGCACCGCTGAACCGGACAGTACGGCGGACGATCAGACCGATGCCCAGAGCGAACCTGAAGCTGATACCGGGGATACCGGTGGGGATACGCAGGATAGTTCAGGTACGGAATAAGCTCCTGCTGACAAAACGATAATTTTGATGAAGCTGCACAGCCCAAACGCTGTGCAGTTTTTTGTATGGTAGGGCGGGGTTACCCGCCCCCCACTGAAGGCGGCCCGACCGTACAATAAAAATGTGTGATATACCTTGCCCCACAGTAGGGGAGCAGCGTCCCCGACACCGCAGACAAACCTTGCGGCAAGATGTGCCAAAGCTCCGGAATGGTCAAGACAGCTCCCTACAGAGCAAGGTATCATGTGTACCAAACAGAAAAACGACCGATGGAACAGCCAGCCCTCTGGCCGCCGCAGAGAAACGCTGCCAATGCATAAAACATGCCGCCGCGCAGTTATACTACCCCTACACAACATCGGCTCAACAACAAAAATGACAAAACAGACTGCAGAAGACCGTGCTTTTTTGATTGACAAAACAAGCGCGGCGTGATAATATGATAGCTGTACATCGCCCTTTATTTTTAACGTTGAACAGATGTTAAATACTTGTGCAATGGCAACACGGAAAAGTAGGAGAACATAGCATGAGACGGACTTTGGCAGCGCCGGGCCTTGCAGCTGTGCTGGGTATGGCATTGCTGCTGACCGCCTGCGGTAAAACAAACGCACATAACAATACGGCAGGCGAAACGGTCAGCACGGCACTGTTTGACTTTTCCATTACGGATGTCAGCCTGGTGGAAAGCTACCCCGGCATTGATATCCCGGATGGCGAATGTCTGGTGCGCATGCGCCTGAACATCAAGAATACCAGCAGCCAGACCTACACGATGTTCCTGCAGGATTTCCAAATCCAGTGGGGCGAGGGCGACAGCGATTACGGCACCTGCCTGAACGCAGTGGATGATACCATGATGCCGTATGCTTATGAGCTGACCCCCGGCCAGGAGCGCAGCGACTGGCTGATGGCTGAAATCCCCGATGGCAGCACCAGCTGCACCATTGCGTATCAGGAATACAAGACCGATGGCAGCAAAGGCGATGCCTACTTTGTGGAGGCAGCCCTGTGAGCCAGCAGTCGCGCATTCTTGCAGGGGTGTTTTGCTCCGGTATGGCGGCGGCGTTGATTGCTATGGCGGCACTGCAACTGCCCAACTGGCTGCAGCAGCGCAAGATGGTGAGCGAGAGCCCGCCGGTGGTGCAGACTGCAGAACCAGAGCAGACGCCGGAGCCGCAGGTTACCGTGGCCCCCACCGTGCAGCCCGCCGTTACCCCGGAACCGCGGGATTTTACCGCACTGCTGGAGCGTAACCCCGAAGTGATCGGCTGGATCAAGATCGATGATACCGATGTTGACCTGCCGGTGATGCAAAGAGAAGGGGACAACAGCTACTACTTAAAGCACGACCTGGATGGCAACTGGGATGACCTGGGCCTGCCGTACCTGGATTATGAGTGCGATATCCAGCAAAGCCGCCATTTGATCCTGTACGGCCACAACATGGGCGTGGGGGATACGGTGCGGTTTTCCAGCCTGCAAAATTACCGCGAGCCAGAATATTATCAGGAACACCCGGTCATTGAGCTGGACAGCCTGAACGGTGGCCAGTACTACAAGATCGTGGCAGTTTATGCAATTACCACGCGCGAAAGCGATGGCGATGTGTTCCACTTTAACCAGTATGTGAACTTTGCCGATGATGCGGCAGAGCAGGAATACCTGGATGAAGTGGCCAAGCGCGCGTTTTATACCACGGGCGATTATGCCCGCGCAGACGAACGGCTTTTGACATTGTGTACCTGTACCTATGAAATGTCGGATGCCCGCCTGCTGATTATGGCACGCCCGCTGCGGGACGGGGAAACGCTGACGGCGGATGAAGTTACCGTCAATCCGGACCCGCTGCTTCCAGCCCGCTGGCCGGCTGGGGCGTAAAATCTTTATTTGAATTCTGGGCACAAAGGCAACAGCAATCCGTACCTTTGCGTTTGGGATATAATTTTGGAAAGGGAGTAAAATTATGCAAAAGACGAGCAGGTTTTCGCGTCTGCTTACGCTGGTTACGGCTGTTGCCTTGGCAGTTTGTCTGCCTGTATCGGCGTATGCAGAAACCGAGACCACCGAGGAAGCTGCTGCACCCGCAGTAGTGGAGGAGGCTGCACAGGACAACACCGCTGACGAAGCTGCAAGCGAAGACAGCGCTTCCTGTGTGCGCGTGGTGGATGTTACCATTTTTATGGACACCACCAAGGGCCATTTCGAGAGCGATCCCGACAATGTTGCCCTGAATTATCTGAACCGTGCCGAGTTTGAGGAGACTCCGATCACTCTGCCCACCGTTATCGCAAACGAGGGCTGGGAGTTCAAGGGCTGGGACGTTTGGGGCAAAGAGCACTTTGTCCTGGGCGCCGATGCTACTGAACTGGGCACCAGCGGCCTTGGTGCATTCCCGGTTGGCAGCCTGGTAGGCGGTATCTACCTGTACCCCATCTTTATGGAAGCTCCGAAGCCGGTTGAGCCGACCGCTACCCCGGTAGAGCCGACCGCTACTCCGGTTGAGCCGACTGCTACCCCGGTTGAGCCGACTGCTACTCCGGTTGAGCCGACTGCTACTCCGGCAGAGCCGACCGCTACCCCGGCAGAGCCGACTGCCACCCCGACCGAGCCGACTGCTACCCCGGTCGTGACCCCGACCACCCCGGTTATCCCGGAGACCACTCCGACCAATACTCCGACTGAGGAAACCAATACCCCGGACAATACTCCGACCAACACCCCGGATGTTACCAAGTCCAACACCCCCGCTGATAACTCCAGCAAGATCATCCCGCAGACCGGCGTTTCCAGCACCAACAGCAACTCTGTTGCAGGTCTGGCCATCGTTCTGGTTGCCGCACTGGGCGGCGCTGCCGCTTACCTGTTCATCAACCGCAAGAAGCTGAACTGATAAGTGTAAAGTGATAGAGCTTTGAATTATTTAAAAACAGCCTTCGGCAAACGCCGAAGGCTGTTTTTGTGGTCGTGCCCCGAATGGAAATTCTTTGGCTGGTGGGATAGGGAATAGACGAAGTGATTTGATTTTGAGATGTTGGATCTTTGCAAACTTTCGGGACGGTCAATACCGTTCCCCACAGAGCATTTGATGATGGGCGGAAAACCATAAAATGGCTGGTAGGGCCGGGGTCACCCGACCCCGCCGAAACCCACCCGGAGCGAACAATAAAAATGGGCGATGTGCCTTGCCCAAAGTAGAGGGGCGATGCCCCACAACGGGCCGGATATCTCACCCCGAAATATCACAAACACCCGCGGGTGCATAAAAAACCTCTGTTACAGATACATAATGAAAATAAACGCCGGAGCTAATCATTGATGGTCTCCATAATATCGCCCAAATGACAAGCCCTCGCTTCGCAGATACGGAGAAAAATATCTATCGTAATATGGATACTTCTAAAATTTATCAGACTGTTGCCGAAAAGTAAAGTAACCGGAAGGCGTTCTGTGAAAAATAGATTTCATTTTTGCAATAAGAGTTAGCGTTAAATCATAATAAAGGGTAAAGGCCCTGAAGAATCTAAGGCAACACCGCACAATTCCCGCCTGACGGCTTAAGCACCGCTCCGGCGGCTGCGGCACGGCATCTGCGTTGCCAAAATGCTCGATAATGTCGGGTTGCGGTACCCGCATCGTGCTTCGGGGGCAAAAGCCCCTCGCACTCTGCGACCGCTGCCCCTGCTTCGGTTCGCTGTTTCCGCCACTGGCGGCGCTCACCTTTGCAGCATCCAGTATTATCTGCGCTTTTGGCTTAGCATCTGCCGCACCTCGCTCGCCGTATCGGCACTTAGAATTATGCGGTATTGCCCTAAACCTTAATAAAAAAACCGGACACCAGTCAAGATACGTATTGTATCAAAAATGGTGTCCGGTTATGGTGCGCGGTACAGGACTCGAACCTGTGACCTCCTGCACGTCAAGCAGATGCTCTACCAGCTGAGCTAACCGCGCATGTCCTTGCGACTTGTATACTATACCAAATCCAAGCAGAAAAAGCAAGCCCTTTTTTCGAAAAAAATGAAAAAATTCAGAAAATACATGAAATAGAACGCACCACCGCAAAAGAAATTTGCAAATGCGGAAGGGCTTTTCCTTGCCGCATACACGGCTTTGTGGTATACTGATACAGTTAAATGGGGATAGTGCACCCTTTTGCCGGTGTGGCGTTTCCTGAATAGATTCAAACACAGGGAAAGGGGATACTATGCGGGTTTTGGGCATCGACCCCGGCTATGCGATCGTGGGCTGGGGCGTTGTGGAATATGCAGGCAACCGTTTTGCGCCCATCGCTTACGGCGCAGTGTGTACCGATAAGGACACGCCGTTTGAACAGCGCCTGATTGAAATTTATGACGGCATCAAGGATATCTGTACCCGCTATCAGCCGGAAGCACTCTCCATTGAAAAGCTGTACTACCAGCATAACCAGACGACCGTCATCGGCGTGGCGGAAGCCCGCGGGGTGATTTTGCTGGCTGCCGCGCAGTGCGGCGTACCAATTTATGAGTACACCCCCATGCAGGTCAAGCAGGCTGTGACCGGGTATGGCAAGGCGGTAAAAAAGCAGATCCAGGAAATGACCCGCATCATGCTGCACCTGCAAACCATCCCCAAGCCGGACGATACAGCGGACGCCCTGGCCATGGCCGTAGCGCACTGTCACTGCTCCCGTAGCCGCCTGATGGGCACCGCCCCAAGATAAGGGCCGCAGGGCAAATAACCCGGCGCACGGCAACATAGAATCATAATGGTGTAAGAGCACATTTTAGGGCAACACCGCATAATTCCCGCCTTGCGGCTTAAGCACCGC
>UMBX01051175.1_pt1 | contig 11688 bp, 9 predicted proteins | sample 1964081 | NCBI WGS metagenome assembly UMBX01 (sample SAMEA4835952, study PRJEB28245) | human gut metagenome | biome: gut microbiome; material: fecal sample | place: Denmark | collected 2008
AGATAGACAGCTCATGTTCAGAGTACCATGGGTAGATGACAACGGACAGGTACAGGTCAACAGAGGTTTCCGTGTACAGTTCAACAATGCCATTGGACCATACAAGGGAGGTCTCAGACTTCACCCATCAGTAAACCTTGGTATCATCAAGTTCCTTGGTTTCGAGCAGGTTTTCAAGAACTCACTTACAACACTTCCAATCGGTGGTGGTAAGGGTGGTTCAGACTTCGACCCTAAGGGTAAGTCAGACAGAGAGATCATGGCATTCTGCCAGAGCTTCATGACAGAGCTTTGCAAGTATATCGGTGCTGATGTCGATGTTCCAGCTGGAGATATCGGAACAGGCGCTAGAGAGATCGGTTTCATGTTCGGTCAGTTCAAGAGAATCCGTGGATCATACGAGGGAGTTCTCACAGGTAAGGGACTTACATATGGTGGATCACTTGCTCGTACAGAGGCTACTGGTTACGGACTGCTTTACCTTACAAACGCACTGTTAAAGGATCATGACATTGATATCGCAGGCAAGACTTGTGCAGTATCAGGTGCTGGTAATGTTGCAATCTACGCAATCCAGAAGGCACATCAGTTAGGTGCTAAGTGTGTTACATGTTCAGATTCTACAGGTTGGATCTACGATCCAGAGGGAATCGATGTTGCACTTCTTAAGGAAGTTAAGGAAGTTAAGAGAGCACGTCTTGATGCTTATGCTGCTGCTAGACCATCAGCTGAGTACCATGTAAAGAAGGATGCAAATGATCACGGCGTATGGTCAATCAAGTGTGATCTTGCTCTTCCATGTGCTACACAGAACGAGCTTAACCTTGACGATGCTAAGATGCTTGTTGCAAACGGCGTTATCTCAGTAACAGAGGGCGCTAACATGCCTACAACTCTTGAGGCTACTAAGTACCTTCAGGAGAATGGTGTTCTCTTCGTTGGTGGTAAGGCTGCAAATGCAGGTGGTGTTGCTACATCAGCTCTTGAGATGAGCCAGAACAGCGAGAGACTTTCATGGACATTCGAGGAAGTTGATGGCAAGCTCAAGGGAATCATGGAGACAATCTACGCTAATATCTCAGATGCAGCAAAGAGATACAACATGACAGTTGGCGGAAACGCAGACTATGTTGCAGGTGCTAACATTGCCGGCTTCGAGAAGGTTGTTGACGCTATGCTTGCTCAGGGTGTTTGCTAATCATAAGCATTTGACGAGAGCCACATCTTCAAATCAACTAGACATAAGATTATAATATAAGACTATAGACGTCCATCTGTGGAGTGATCCGCAGATGGGCGTTTTTGCGTTGCGGTTGTCTTCAGTGACTTCTGTTGGTGTAATCTCTATGTTGTATATCCAATCACGTTTGTCTACCCTCACTTTGCCTTTGCTTCCATCGTGTACGCCGCGCCAAGCACGATAAGGGCGCCTAGCTCTCCGCGGCGACACAGAAGCGTCAAAGTTCGGTCGCCGGCACTACCGATTGGATATACAACATAGAGAATACACACCAACAGGAGTCACCGAAGACATTTTTTTATATTTAAAGTTCGTTTAAGCTTGGTAGGCTATTATAACATCATCAAGAGGAGATAAGATAAGAAAGGATGATGCTTATGGCAGATAATACATTTAAAAGATACGAACTTAAGTACATGCTTGACAGAGAACGGTATGAGCAGGTAATGAGCGAAATGATAAGGTATATGCAGCCGGACCGGTTCGCACATAGCCAGATCATTAACATATATTTCGACACTCCTTCCCACAGACTCATCAGGGACTCCATAGAAAAGCCGGTTTACAAAGAAAAGCTCAGGCTCAGAAGCTATGGAGTCCCGGATGACGATTCAGAGGTTTTTATAGAGCTCAAGAAGAAATACAAATCTGTTGTGTACAAAAGGAGGCTGGAGGTGCCTGAACAGGAGGCCATGGATTATCTGGTGGGCGGTCAGCCACTGCACGAAGATTGCCAGATAGGAAGAGAGATAGATTATTTCATGCAGGTGTACAAGGATCTGGAGCCTGCAGTGGTTCTCTCATATGAGCGTGATTCTTACAAAGGCATGGACGATCCGGAACTAAGGATTACATTTGACTACGATATACTCTGGCAGAACGATGATCTTACACTGCAGAAAGAGCCGTATGGGCACAAGGTCATACCTGAATATAATGTGTTGATGGAGATCAAGATGGCAGGCGGATTTCCACTGTGGCTGTCACATCTGCTCACAAAATACAATGTATACAGAACATCATTTTCAAAGTATGGAGAGGCATATAAACAGATGGTTGGTTGACATAAGTCAAGGGCAAACATAAGCAGGAGGATATAGAAGATGACAGGATTATTTGACAGTGTATTTGGTACAGCGACAACGATAACGGTGCAGGAGTTTCTAATCTGCATAGCGGTATCTCTTGTGATAGGCGTATTCCTTGCAGGGGTGTACGCGTTTAGGAGTAAATATACACAGAGCTTTTTGGTGACACTGGCACTCATACCAGCAGTCGTGTGCGTGGTGATAATGATGGTAAATGGCAATGTTGGCGCGGGTGTTGCGGTGGCAGGAGCTTTTAGTCTGGTGAGATTCAGATCGGTGCCTGGCTCGGCAAAGGAGATATGTGCGATATTTCTTGCGATGGGAGCAGGTCTTGTGACCGGAATGGGATTTATCGGATACGCGGTATTATTTGCGATAATACTTGGCGGAGCAATGTTCGCTTGCAGTCTTACGGGGTTTGGCGGCGGAAGGGATGAAGAGAGAGCCCTGAAGATCACCGTGCCTGAAAATCTCGACTATACAGAGGCATTTGACGAGGTACTTGCCGACTGTACAGACAGTTACAGACTGACAAATGTGAAAACGACCAACATGGGAAGTCTGTTCAAGCTTACATATGTGGTAAAACTTAAGAAAGATACAAATCAGAAGGATATGATAGACAGACTCAGGGTGAGAAATGGCAACTTAGAGATCATGCTGACACAGGTGGATTCGGGGGATATGACATTGTAGAAGACAGTATGTGTTCGTGGGATATAACACTGTAGAAGATGATATGTGTACGTAGGATATAACATTATAGATGATGACAAATGTATGAGATGATGTTGATGATATAAAGCAGAGCAGAAATTTAGATCGGTTGGCAAATGCTTAGTAAGGAGATGATCGCATGATGAAGAATAAATATATGAGACATAGAGCGGGAATATGCAAGTGTTTGGCGGTGGGGCTGACAGCGGCCATGTGCATGGCAATGCTTGCCGGATGTTCGACCGGCCAGAGCACAGGTTCGACTTCAGATACTGAGGTGACAAGTGATGTGAGCACAGAGACGGACGCTGATAAAGAAAGCCCAAATGGCAGTGCGGATGCAGAGAATACCAGTGTAAAGACAGAGATGACTGTGGAGGAAATGCAGGCGGCTATAGATGAAGCCATGAGCGATGCGGCTATAGATATAACAGATATGTTCACGAAGCGGGATCTGGCGGGAACCTATGATGAGAGCGAGGCTGTAAAGATAACATTATCGGGAAAGACAGCCGCATGTGACAGCTCAAATGTACATATAGAAGATGGTGTGGTGACGATCAAGGCGGCAGGTGTATACGTTCTGTCAGGGACACTCACAGACGGAACCGTCGTAGTGGATGCCGGTGATGATGACAAGGTGCAGCTTGTATTTGATGGCGTGTCGATCACGGCTGCAGACTATGCGGCGATATATGCAAAGAACGTAGACAAGGTATTTGTGACATTGACAGAGGGGACTGAGAACACCCTTACAGTGTCAGGCGACTATGTACAGACTGATGACAACAATGTGGACGCTGTCATATTTGCCAAATGTGATCTCACGCTGGGCGGCAGTGGAAGTCTTACGGTCAAGGATACCACCGGACATGGAATCGTGTCCAAGGATGATCTGGTGGTAACGAGTGGAACCTATACGATAGATAGTCAGGATCACTGCCTGAACGGCAAAGATAGCGTAAGAATTGCGGATGGAACATTTACCCTCACCTGTGATGAAGATGGAATACATGCCGGAAACGACGATCAGCAGGATGGTTACATATATATAGAAGGTGGAGACATTGATATATCGGTTGGAGACGATGCGATGCACGCGGAAGGCCTTTTGATCATAACCGGTGGAGATATAGACATTTCCAAGAGCTATGAGGGTATCGAGGGGTATAAGATACTGGTGACTGGCGGCGATATAGACGTGGTAGCCAACGATGACGGCTTCAATGCGGCAAGACCTGACAGCAACGGACAGAGCGATGGCACACAATCAACCGAGGATGATCAGAGGCAGACGGATTCGTTCAAGAGAAGGACAAATGACACAGAAACGAATAGACCAGAACTTCCGGAAAAAGGAGACCGGCCGGGAGACTCAGGCACACCTGGCGGACCTGGCATGGGCGCAGGCATGGATGCTGATTATGACGCATATATTCTAATAACTGGCGGAACCATCAATATCAATGCAGACGGCGATGGAATAGATTCAAATGGTTATCTTGGCATCGCGGGTGGCAACGTGTATGTACTCGGCCCTTCAAACAATGGAAATGGTGCGCTGGATTACGGAATCTATGCGACAGTCACCGGCGGTGAGATGGTGGCTGTGGGTGGTTCAGGCATGGAACAGGGATTTGGAGATGAGTCCACACAATGTTCTGCACTTGTCAATTTTGATGAGTGGATAGATGTCGGAGAGACGATCACCCTCACTGATTCCAATGGTAATAAGCTCCTAACTTACAAGGCTGACAAGAAGTTTGACTCAGTTTTGATAAGTACTTCAGATATGAAACAGGGTGAGACATACACTTTGACTGCGGGAGATCAGACGAGCACATTTGCAATGGAGGATGTGACATACAGCGAAGGTCCTAGCAGCATGCAGGGACCAGGTGGAGACCCAGGCAACGGCGGTGTGCAGGGACCAGACAGCACAGGCAACGGCGGTATGCAGAGACCAGACGGTACAGGCGACGGTTCAGACGCTGGGAATTCACAGAACTCAGATAAGAGACAGAACGGTGGGCAAGATAACAGCACTCAGTCCACAGAAACGCTTAAAAATACAGAAAGTATAAGCATATAAAATAAAATTCCAGAATAAAATTCCAGACACTTTATTATCCAAAACAGTTGATTTATTTGCAAAAATGCTTAATATTATAAAGATGTGACATCTGATAAAGTCGGAAGGAGTGTACAGATGAGGTTATATGTTGCGAGACATGGAGAGACAGAATGGAATAGACTGAACAAGGTCTGTGGCAGGACGGACTCCCCTCTTACAGATACAGGACTCAGACAGGCACAGCTCCTTGCAGACAAGTTGGATGACTGCCCTATTGATGTGATAATAGCATCTCCGCTTTCGAGAGCGCAGAAGACGGCCCAGGCGGTTGCTCAGAGAAAACATTTGCAGGTCGTTACGGACGACAGGCTCATAGAGCAGGATTACGGTGTGTATGAGGGGGTTCCTAGAGATGATGAGGATTTCCTCAATAATAAGAGGATGTTTGCCTATAGATACCCAGGTGGAGAATCCATGATGGATATAGCCAGGAGGACGTACGATCTCATCATAGAGACGAAGAAGCGATATCCGGATTCGTCGGTGCTGTTTGTATGCCACAATGGAATATGCCGCGTGATATGCAGTTATTTTAGGGATATGACCAACGAGGAGTATTTTGAATTTAGTCAGGACAATTGCGGATACAATGTATATGAGTTCTGATGGCAAGGAGTGTTAGGGATATGTTTGGATTGTTAATAGATTCATTTAAGGATGCATTGTTTGATACGGTCAAACTCATCCCGTTTCTGTTCATCACCTACGTGATCATGGAATGGCTTGAGAGAAAGACTGCGGGCAGGCAGGCAAATGTGTTGAAGAAGGCAGAAAAACTTGGACCTTTGCTTGGCGGAGTGCTGGGTATAGTGCCACAGTGTGGATTTTCGCTCATGGCATCAAACCTGTACAGTGGGGGAGTAATAGGAGCAGGTGTGCTCATAGCAGTATTTATGTCAACATCGGATGAGATGCTCCCGATAATGCTCTCAAATGATGCCATAAGTGCCGGAACTATAGCAAAGATTCTTGTGACAAAGGCTGTTATAGCAGTTATAACGGGCTATATAGTGGGATTTGTGCTGGACAGGCTCAGAAAACCAGTGGAAGTGAAGAGGATAGAACACGGACATGGTCATGTACATCAGGATCAACATGGGCATATGCATGGCGAAGCTGCGGCAGAAAATACACAGTATCCCCAGAACATAGTTTACAACAATATAAAGGGTGAGAAAAACAATGGCGGACACGTGCATGATTACGTTCATGAGCACAGCCACGATCACGGACATTATGGAGAGAAAAATATACATGAGGTGTGTGAACAGGAACACTGTGACTGCGAGGGCGGCGTGCTGAGATCAGCATTGGTACACACTGCAAAGATTGCGATATTCATATTCATTTTTACCCTGATAATAAATATAGTTATAGAGTTGGTTGGGGAGGATACCATAGCAAGGATATTCAATGATGTGCCAGTTCTTGGTGAGGCTTCGGCTGCTCTGGTGGGACTCATACCTAACTGTGCGGCTTCAGTGATCATAACAGAGCTTTATCTTCAGGGGATACTCAGTGCCGGAGCCATGATGTCCGGACTTCTCGTGAGTGCCGGGGTGGGACTTGTTGTTTTGTTCAGAATGAACAGACACAGACCAGCTGAGAATATTAGAATAGCAGCGGTGCTCTATGCAGCGGGACTTATGTGGGGACTTCTCATAAATGCGGCAGGAATAACATTTTAATAGTTTAGACAAGACAACAAAAAGGAGATTGTGAAAATACAATCTCCTTTTGCTTGTGTGTGCTATTTGATTCGTTTCTTACCGCAAACTGGACACACATCCTGACTTGTGGGCTGTCCGCATCCCCAGCATATCCATGTGTCACCTGTTTCGGTGGTGCCCTCTGAAGTCTTCTGAGTCGGTTTCATTTTGAAATTTTTGGAAACAATCTCGACATTACCGTTTTCATCAAGAGTGGTCTGCATATCGGTCAATGTGGCATCCTCAGCAGGTTTGCTTTTTTTCTTTTTCCCAAATCCAAATCCCATTTTATAACCCCTGTTTCTATAACATATATAGTTTATTTTAAAGCAATATGTACAAATAGGCAATAGGGATTTGGTAAGTTACACAATGTTTTGGTTGAAAATGTTCAATAAAATATGTGGCTACTGCCATGCACCGTCAAAGGTGATGACCTGGCCGTTCAGATAGTTTCCACAGCCGGCTATGCGGCATATGAACTCAGCGGCTTCCTGTGGCGTTGCCATGCGTCCTGCAGGGATCTCATCCTCCAGCATCTGACGTTCATCAGGCGAGAGATGACCGTTCATGGTCGTATCCACTGCGCCAAAGGCTATTGCATTGACCGCTATGCCGCTTGGGGCGAGTTCTTTGCCGAGAGCTTTTGAAAATGAGTTTACAGCGCCTTTGGAGGCTGAGTAGGCAACCTCACAGGAAGCTCCACAGCATCCCCACACAGATGAAACATTTATGATATGGCCTTTGTGAGCGCGTACCATATAAGGGACAACTCTGTTGCAACTGTTAAACACTGAGTATATGTTGGATTTCATGGTCCTGTCAAAATCTTTGATGGTCATGTCGGTGAGAAGCCCTACGTAGGATATTCCGGCGTTGTTCACCAGCAGATCTATATCATCACCGAATGTGTCTGTGATGGTTCGTATAAATTTATCCATGAAATCCATATCCCCGGCATCCCCGCTCATTGCCAGACAGTGACATCCCTTTGCATCAAGTTCTTTTTTGAGAGACATGAGCTCGTCTCTGTGTCTGAAAGAAGTGATCGCGATATTGTTATATGAGTCAGCAAGCTTTAAAGCAGTGGCCCTTCCGATACCGGTAGAAGCTCCGATTATTATTGCAGTATCCAAAAAATGACACCTCCTTGCCATAAATGTGGAACAGGCACATGAAAAGTCGCTACGCGAGGTGCCTGCGTGCTTCACAAGGACTCTCCCACAGAGTGGGTCCTCCTCGTGAAAATTATTATATCATGTGAATTACATGTTGAAAATAAAAAAGCACTTTGGTATACTCTAGTTGTTTTTGTTGATAAACTGATGAGACTTAAATTGGATTTAAAGATACTGATCAAATATTGAAATGCATAAAGAATATGGAGGCTGTATAATGGGTAAGAAAGTTATGAAATTGTTTTTAGATACCATGCTCAGAGCTGCGGTTATAATACTAGCAGTTGCGATAGTGGTAATGCTGGTGCTCCTCGCAAAGACGATGAGCAAGAGTAAGAAGAACGACACTACAAGCAAGAAAGAGGTGTCAAGTATAGTTACAGAGGAGAATGATCCATCGGATCCTACATTTGGAGGAGACGGAGATGCTGCCGAAACAACAGATGCTTCGTCAGACGGCGAGGATTCGCAGGATCCTTCAGAGGATACAAGCTCATCAAGCGCAAAGAACGCAAAAATGGTAGTACTCAACGCATCAGGAGTATCAGGAGTTGCAGCTACATGGCAGACAACACTTACGGCTGATGGTTACACATCGGTGGATATAGGAACATATCAGGGAGATACACAGTCTTCCACGACGGTATATACATCTGATTCATACGATGTAAGTTCACTTACAGCGATTCTCGGATCTGCTTCCACAAGTGCCAGAACTGACATAGACGATTCTATGGCAGATGTAGATATAAGTGATGCGGATATTGTTGTTGTCATCGGTGTTGACAACGCAGCAAATAACTAGAATATTATGAAGTCCTTTGTACTGATGGTGGTTCATCGGTACGAAGGATTTTTTTGACTGTAGTAAAAATACTGCATATTTTGAAATGGTAAAAATCAAATTGAAATCAACGCAGGATAAAAAAGTCGTAATTAAGACAAAATAACAAAAATTTGAAGCAGTGGTAAAAGAGAAACAATTTTTGTCAAGTATATATATGGTTAAATTGAATAGGCAAAAGTTATAAAATATACTGAAAACCTTACTAAAAAACGGTGAAAATTGTGAGCTATTGGTGAAGGTTTCACAAAAAACAAAGTGCAAAGCCTATCAAAAAGCCTAGAAAATCGTCAAAATGTTGTAAAAAATGCGAACGTATACATTTTAGACAAAAGTTCAAAAAATTTTTTGAGCAATAATCACATAGAATGAAAAATGTGGATGATGTAGAATAACAATAGTTTTTAGGGTGAACAAAAACAAGATTATATACACTACGGAGGTAATTTCAAATGGCAAGTTTATCACTTAAGAACATTTACAAGGTATATCCTAACGGATTCAACGCAGTTAAGGACTTCAACCTTGAGATCGAAGACAAGGAGTTCATCATCTTTGTTGGACCATCAGGATGTGGAAAGTCAACAACTCTTAGAATGATAGCAGGACTTGAGGATATCAGCTCAGGTGAGTTATGGATCGGCGACAAGCTCGTAAACGATGTAGAGCCAAAGGACAGAGATATTGCGATGGTATTCCAGAACTATGCTCTGTACCCACATATGTCAGTATATGATAACATGGCATTTGGACTTAAGTTAAGAAAGGTTCCAAAGGAGAAGATCGACAAGGCTGTACATGAGGCAGCTAAGATTCTTGATATCGAGCATCTTCTTGACAGAAAGCCAAAGGCTTTATCAGGTGGACAGAGACAGCGAGTTGCTATGGGACGTGCAATTGTCCGTGAGCCAAAGGTATTCCTTATGGACGAGCCTCTTTCAAACCTTGATGCAAAGCTTCGTGTTCAGATGCGTGTTGAGATTTCAAAGCTTCATCAGAGACTTCAGACAACTATCATCTACGTTACACATGACCAGACAGAGGCTATGACACTTGGTACAAGAATCGTAGTTATGAAGGATGGTATCATCCAGCAGGTAGATACTCCTCAGAACCTCTACGACAAGCCATGTAATCTCTTCGTTGCAGGATTCATGGGTATGCCACCTATGAACTTCATCGATTGTAAGGTTGTTAAGTCAGGCGCTGACGTCCTCCTTATGTTTGGTTCACACTCAATCAAGGTTCCAGACAGCAAGGCTGAGAGACTCATCGCACTTGATGCAATTGATAAGGAAGTTGTTCTTGGTATCCGTCCAGAGGATATTCATGATGAGCAGCTCTTCATCGAGTCATCACCAGAGAGCGTAATCGATGCTAGAATCAACATCTATGAGATGCTTGGTGCTGAGGTTTACTTATACTTCACAATCGACCAGTTCGATATCACAGCAAGAGTAAATGCTCGTACAACAGCTAGACCTGGTGATACAGTTCAGTTCGCATTTGACTTAAGCAAGATTCATATCTTCGATAAGGAGACAGAGGAGATTCTTGTTAACTAGTCTATAACAAGTAGAATGTACATTACACTTCGGATATTCTGAATATTTATAAAAGTAGATATCCAGATAATCTTGAATAAGTGGTTTAATTCTTAAATATTAGAGAAAATGCAGAAATTATATATAAAAAATCTGCATTTTCTCTTTTTTTTTCAACAATTTTGCTTTAAAATAAAAGCAATGGATTACGGGAACAAACCAATAAAGAGTATAAGGAGTGAAAAGAGTAATGATATCAAACCAGATTCTTCAAGATACAATAGATGGATTAAAGAGCATAACAAGAACTGATCTGTGCGTACTTGACACAGAGGGCAAGGTGCTTGCGTCAACTCTTAAGGATATAGATGACTGCGAGGATTCAGTTCGTGCATTTGTGGATTCGCCTGCAGAGAGCCAGGTGGTAAGAGGATACCAGTTCTTCAAGGTGTTTGACGACAATCAGTTGGAACACATTCTTATGGCAAAGGGCGAGACTGATGACACATACATGGTAGGCAAGATCGCAGCATTCCAGATTCAGAATCTTCTTGTCGCCTACAAGGAGAGATTTGACAAGGATAACTTTATCAAGAATCTTCTTCTTGACAATCTCCTTCTGGTTGATATCTACAACAGAGCTAAGAAACTTCATATTGACACAGATGTGAGAAGAATCGTATTTATCATCGAGACAAAGAATGAGAAGGATACGAATGCACTTGAGACAGTTCGTAATATTTTTTCAGCAAAGACAAAGGATTTCATCACAGCAGTTGACGAGAAGAATATAATCCTTGTCAAGGAAGTGAAGTCCAATGAGACTTATGAGGATATGAATAAGATCGCTCAGGTTATCGTAGATATGCTGAACACAGAGGCTATGTCATCTGTTCATGTATCATACGGTACTATAGTTAATGAGATCAAGGAAGTGTCACGTTCTTACAAGGAGGCCAAGATGGCACTTGATGTAGGAAAGATATTCTACGAGAACACAGATATCATCGCATACGGCAATCTCGGAATAGGAAGACTTATATACCAGCTTCCGCTTCCACTCTGCAAGATGTTCATCAGAGAGATATTTGACGGCAAGAGCCCTGACGAGTTTGATGAGGAGACACTTACAACTATCAACAAGTTCTTTGAGAACAGTCTGAACGTGTCAGAGACTTCAAGACAGCTGTATATCCACAGAAATACACTTGTATATAGACTAGATAAGCTTCAG
>UMBX01027245.1_pt1 | contig 11659 bp, 10 predicted proteins | sample 1964081 | NCBI WGS metagenome assembly UMBX01 (sample SAMEA4835952, study PRJEB28245) | human gut metagenome | biome: gut microbiome; material: fecal sample | place: Denmark | collected 2008
ATAACCCTTACCATGAAAAAATCCTTGAAATGCATTATCCAAATTATATACTGATGCTTGCAAAGCACATGAATCTATTTCTCTTAGCCATTCTTTTTCTCTTTTTAAATCTGTTAGTTTTTTTAGCTGTTCATAAACATGCACTTTTGTTTTACTTTCTTCATATTTATTTTTTCTTTCTGCAAGAAAATTATTATAAATATATCTAGTACATCCAAAAGTTTTTTCAATTAATTCTCTTTGTAAATCAGTAAGATAAATTCTTAATTTATATGCCTTATAAGTATTCATTAAGCAATCCCCCTTAGATAATATAATTATACCATATGTTTGGCCACATATCAAGATTTTAATTTTATAAAAATTGGATGACTTTCCTATTATATAAAAAAACAAGCTAGTGTTAATTATCTAGCTTATCTTTTAATATTTCTTTTGTAATCGTAGGATTAGCTTTGCCTCTAGTTTCTTTCATCACTTGACCAACAAAGTAATCAAATAAATTAGTTTTACCAGATTTATAAGCTTCAACTTGAGCTATATTATTATTTAAAATATTATCTATAATACTTTCAAGTTCTCCTTTATCACTTATTTGACTATTTTCTTTACTAATAAAGTTTTTAGGTTCTTTATTTTCTTCTAAAGATTTAAAGAATATTTCTTTAGCTTGTTTAGAAGAAATAGTGCCTTTATCAAGTTCAGAAATTATTTGATTTAAATATTCTGGAGTTAAATAGAAATCTTGAAGTGTAATTTCATATTTATTTAAATAAGCAATTATTTGCACTATTAACCAATTAGCAGCTTGTTTTTTATCCATTCCTAAACTAATGCATTTTTCAAAATAATCAGCATATTCTTTTTCTTTTATTATTATATTAGCATCATATTCTGATAAACCATATTCATTAATATATTTATTTTTTCTTTCTCTAGGAAGCATTGGAATATCTTTTCTTATTTCGTCAAGCCACTTCTTATCAATTTTATACTTAGGAATATTTGGTTCAACAAAATATTTATAATCAATTGCATCAACTTTACTACGCATATGAATAGTAGTACCAGTTTCTTCATCAAATCTTCTTGTTTCTTGAACTACTTCATCATATCTACCAGCATCTTTAAGTTCACTTTGTCTTTTAACTTCATAAATAATTGCATCATAAACATTACCAAAAGAGTTTATATTTTTAATTTCAACTTTAGTACCAAGTTCAGTAGCATCAGGATCCATAATAGAAACATTAACATCACATCTAATTTGTCCTTTTTTAGTGTCAGCTTCAGAAACACCACAATATTGATAAATTCTACGCATTGTTTCTAAAAATGCAACAGCTTCTTCCGCGGAACTTAAACAAGGTTCAGTAACAAGTTCCAAAAGTGGAACCCCTGCTCTATTATAATCTATTAATGATGTATCATAATAGTGGTCTAAACTAGCAGCATCTTCTTCAAGATGAATATCATGAATAAGTACATTTTTTTCATAATCATCACATTCAATTGTAATATTGCCATCTACACCAACAGGATCATGCATTTGAGTAATTTGAAAGCCTTTAGGTAAATCTGGATAATAATAATTCTTACGGTCAAAATACATGTACTCAGGTTGTTTACAATTCAAAACCATACTCATAAGTAAAGCTTTTCTAACGCATTCTTTATTTACAACTGGAAGAGTTCCAGGAAAAGCCATATCAACTGGTCTAACGTTTGCATTAGCAAGTTCATTATATGAGTTTTCTGCACTTGAGAACACTTTTGAATTACTCTTAAGTTCGCAGTGCATTTCTAGTCCAACTACAACTTTATATTTCATTTTTACCTCCAGCTATCATACCTTTATAATTCATTTTGCTTTCTAAAGCATAAGCAATATTTAAAACATTTGCATCATCAAAACAGTTACCTGTAATATTAACGCCAACTGGTAAGTTATCTATAATACCATTTGGAATTGTAATTGATGGGAAACCACCAAAGTTACCAATTTGTAAATGTTCTTCTAAAATAGTAGTATCACTCTTTTCAAGTTCATCTTTAGAGCCATCAATATAAGGAGCAACTCCAGTTGAAACTGGTAACACTACTGCATCATATTCTTTAAATAGTTCTTTAAATTTATCTACAATAAGTCTTCTTACTCTAGCAGCATTTAAGAAATATCTTTCTTGATTTTCTTTTTGAAGTACATAAGAACCTATTACAAATCTTCTTTTAATAAGTGGTGAAAACCCTTTAGTACGATGATCCTTCATCATATCCATAACATGATCCCCTTCACCGCGAGGTCCAAAGATAATACCAGTTAAATTAGACATATTACTTGTAGCTTCTGCACAAGAAATACAAACATAAACGCTTGCTACAGCTTCAAGTAAAGTTTTATCAATTGATACTTCATGAACTTCAATCCCTAAATCTTTTAAATAATCTAAAGTTTTATAATAATTATCTAAATGTTCTTTTAATTCATTAGATGCATCTGGGTAATTACTTAAATCAGTTATTTCTTTTATATAAAATATCTTTTTACCTTTTACATCACCATTTAAACTATCATAAAGATGAATATTGCTTGAATCCCAACTAGTTTGGTCATTTTTATCAATACCCTTCATGGCATCAACTACAATTGCAGCATCTTCAACACTTCTAGTTAAAACACCACAAGTATCTAAACTTGAAGCAAAAGGAAATAATCCATATCTAGAAATCATTCCATAAGTAGGTTTATACCCAACAATACCACAAAATGCAGCAGGCTTACGAATTGAATCACCAGTATCACTACCTAAAGCATAAGGATAAACCCCAGCAGCAACAGCAGCAGCACTACCACTTGAAGAACCAGCACACATTCTTTTAGTATCCCATGGATTACGAATAACTCCAGTATGAGCAGTTGTACCAGTACCACCCATTCCAAATTCATCTAAGGCAGTTTTATTAACTCCAACAGCACCATGTTTTTTCAAATTAGCAACTGCAGTAGCATCAAAAAATGGTATGTAGTCTTTTAAAGTATTAGATGAACCAGTTGACAAAATATCTTTAGTTGAATAATTATCTTTAATGCCATAAGGAATACCTGAAAGTAAATCATCAGTAACATCTTCTTCTTTAACATCATCCATAATAGTTACAAAAGCATTACATTTTTCATTTAATTCATGTGATTTTTTTAAAGATTCATTAATTAAATCTCTACTAGTAATTTCACCATTTTTAAGCATTTCATGTAATTTTACAATACCAAATTCTGTCATTATCCCACCACCTTTGGAACTTCAATTTCACGTCCATCATATCTATCACAATTCTTAAGTAAGTCTTCGATAGGTACACTTTCTTCTTTAACATCTTCTCTTAATGTATAAGTAAAATCATCTAATGCATGAGTCATAGGTTCTATCTTTTCTATATCAGGAAAATCTGCTATAACATCCATTTGTTTTTCAATAATATCAAATTCTTTTAAAACTAATTCATTTTCTTCATCAGTTAAACCAATAAGTAACTTATCAGCATAATCATTTACCATTTCTTTTGTAAATTTACTCATTTTTCATCATCCTCCTCTATTTTTATCCCTAATTCTTTTAATTGTTTTAAGGAAACATCACTTGGTGCCTCGCTCATTAAATCTTGAGCACTTTGAGTTTTAGGAAATGCAATAACGTCTTTAATATCATCAGTACCAGAAAGTACCATTACAAGTCTTTCAACACCTGGAGCAATTCCAGCATGTGGTGGAACTCCATATTTAAAAGCTTCTAACATAAAACCAAATCTTTTTTCAGCTTCTTCATCACTTATTCCTAAAGCTTTAAATACCTTAGCTAAATCATCTTTTTTATGATTTCTAACTCCCCCACTGGCAAGTTCATAACCATTAACAACTAAATCATAACTTCTTGAAATACATTTTTCAGGTTCATTAATCGTATTTATATCTTTTATCATTGTAAATGGATTATGTTCAGCTTTCCATCTTTTTTCAGTTTCGCTATATTCAAAAAATGGAAAATCTGTAATCCAAACAAAATTTAATTTATCTTTTGGTATTATGTCTAAAGTTTTAGCAATTTTTATTCTAAGAGCACCTAAAGCAGCATAAACAACTTTTGGCTTATCAGCAACAATTAATATTAAATCATTATTTTTAACATCATAAGTATTTTTAATTTCTTCTAGCTTTTCATCTTCTAAGTTCTTAGCAATAACGCCATTAAATTGATCGTTATCATATTTAAGCCAAGCCATTCCCTTAGCACCATATATTCTAGCAAAATCAATTAAATGATCAATATCTGTTCTTGAATACTTATCACCATTATTTCTAACTATTAAACATTTAGCGATTCCACCATTTTCAATATTTTGTCTAAAGACATTCATTCTCGTATTCTTTAAAATCTCAGTTAAATCTAAAAGTTTCATATCAAATCTTGTATCAGGCTTATCAGAACCATAATTTTCCATAGCATCTTGATATGTCATTCTTGGAAAGTCATCAAGTTCAATATTTTTAGTATCTTTAACTATTTTTTTAATCATACCTTCACAAACATTCCAAACATCTTCTTCCTGGGCAAAAGACATTTCTAAATCTATTTGTGTAAATTCTGGTTGGCGATCAGCTCTCAAATCTTCATCTCTAAAACATTTAGCAACTTGATAATATTTTTCAAAACCACTAACCATTAATAATTGTTTAAATATTTGTGGTGACTGAGGAAGTGCATAAAAAGAACCTTTATTAATCCTTGATGGAACAAGATAATCTCTAGCACCTTCTGGTGTACTTTTACAAAGTATTGGTGTTTCAATTTCTAAAAAGTCTAAATTATTTAAATACTCTCTAGCACTTTTTATTATTTTATGTCTTAAAATAATATTATTCTTAAGATTTTCTCTTCTTAAATCAAGATAACGATATTTAAGACCAACACTTTCATTTATATCTTCGTCATCATATACATTAAATGGTAAAGCATCACTAGTACTTAAAATTTCTAAATCACTTGCCATTAATTCAATTTTTCCTGTAGCAATCTTAGGATTTATCATTTCTTCATCTCTTAAAATAATCTTACCTGTAACTTTAATACAATATTCATTTTTTAAAGATTCAGCAATTTCAAATTCTTGTTTTAAAAATCCTCTATTAAATACTACTTGTATAATACCAGAACGATCTCTTAAATCAACGAATATGACACCGCCCATATCTCTTCTTTTATTAACCCAACCAAATAAAGATACTTCCTTATCTAAATCTTTTTCAGTAAAATCATTATTGTTAAATTTTTTCATATTTCTTCACCCTTCTTTAATAAAAAAAGAGTCTAGCTTTGTAAGGGCGAGAATCCCGCGGTGCCACCTTACTTTTCTAGACTCAATTTATTTTTATCACATTTACTGCGTTTTATGTTATTTGAAAAATTGTTCTTCATCTAAATATTCACAAGGCATTTACACCAGCTAGCCCTCTCTTCTGTTTCAAAATAGATTACTCATTTTTCCATAAAAATTCGATATGTACTAATTTTACTCTAAAATCATATCTTTGTCAACACTAAATTTGGGCAAGTATTTCTTTTAACCTATCATGAAATTCTATTATTGTACCATTATTAAATATATAATAATCAGCATATGCAATAGGTCCAGCTTTAGCAATATTTTCTATTTCAGAAATATCCCTTTTAATTGCATCTTCTTTATTAAATGGCCTTTCTATTCTTTCACTAAGTCTTTGATAACGAAGTTTTTTATCTGCTACAATAGCTATAGTTGTCATATCAAACTCATTTTGTAAAATCTTAAGTTCATCCCAAGAATAAAGTCCATCTAAAACAACATTATTTTCTTTAGCAAGTTCCTTTATTCTAGGTAGAAGCACCATAGCATAAGCTCCCATACCAAGCTCACTTCTTAACTTTTCCCTCATCATCTTTTCATTATCCGGAGTAACTTCAAAACCTTCTTCTTTAAGTTTTTCCATTGTAACTCCCCCAAAATAAACTTTTTTATATCCTATTTTTTCTAAATAACTACTAGCAATAGATTTACCACTACCGCACATGCCAACAATTGCAATTATTTTTCCCATAAGCACCTCTAAAATTCACATGAACCTGGAGTTCTTGGATAAGGAATAACATCACGAATATTTTCAATACCAGTTAAGTACATAATAAGTCTTTCAAATCCCATCCCAAACCCTGAGTGAATGCATCCGCCATAACGTCTTAAATTTAAATACCAATCTATAGTATCTTTATCAGCTCCAAGTTCTTCCATACGAGCAAGTAAAACATCAAGTTTTTCTTCTCTTTGAGAACCACCCATTAATTCACCAGCACCAGGAACTTCCAAATCAACTGCAGCTACTGTTTTACCATCTTCATTAAGTTTCATGTAATATGCTTTAATATCTTTTGGCCAGTTCTTAACAAATACAGGTCCATTAAAATGCTTAGTTAACCATTTTTCATGTTCTTTAGCTATATCATCATCATAATCCGGAGTAAATTCCCATTCTTCACCACTATTTTTAAGTAAATTAATTACATCTTTATGGTCAATTCTAACAAAACTACTATTAACTACTTTTTCTAATTTTTCTTTTAATCCTTTTTCAACAAATTTATCAAAAAATTCAATTTCATCTGGACAATTTTCTAAAACATACTTAACAATATATTTTAAGAAATCTTCTTCAACATCCATCAAATCTTCTAAATCTGCAAAAGCAATTTCTGGTTCAATCATCCAAAACTCATTCGCATGTGTTTTAGTATTTGAGTTTTCTGTTCTAAATGTTGGTCCAAAAGTATAAATTTTACTAAATGCTAAAGCAAAAGTTTCCCCATGAAGTTGTCCAGACCCAGTAATAAAAGTCTTTTTATTAAATAAATCTTTACTAAAATCAACTTTTCCATCTCTTTTAGGTAAATTATCAAAATCAAAAGTAGTTACCTTAAACATTTGGTCAGAACCTTCACAATCCGCAGTTGTTAAAAGTGGTGTATGAACATAAATATAGTTTCTATCTTGAAAATATTTATGAATAGCATATGCAGCAACACTTCTAACTCTAAATACTGCTTGGAATGTATTAGCTCTTGGTCTAAGATATGCAATACTTCTTAAAAATTCCATGCTATGTTTTTTAGGTTGTAAAGGATAGTCTTCTGGACAGTCACCTAAAAGTTCAATAGTTTTTGCTTTTAGTTCGTATGCTTGACCACTACCCTCAGATTTTACATAATCGCCAACTACTTTAATACTTGAGCCATTATGAAGTTTCACAATTTTTTCAAAGTCATTTAAATCTTTAGTATAAACAACTTGTAAATGTTTAAAACTAGTACCATCAGAAAAATCAATAAAACCAAATTCTTTTTGAGGTCTATGATTTCTAATCCAACCACTAATTTCAATTTCTTTATTAATATACCTACTTTCTTCTTTTTGTAATTCTTTTAATGTCATCTTAATTTTCCTTCCTTTTCTGGAGTTTCTCCATTTAAATAATCATCTATATATTTTCTTTCTTCCTCAGCATATATTTTATCAGTAAAATCTTCATGAGTCTTACAAACAACATCTTCTAATGCCAAAATAAACTTATTTCTTAAAATATAATATTTTTCCTTATAAGTAATTTCAAAATTTCTTGCAGTAACTCGTACATAATTTGCAAACTTTTCAAAATCTCCATCAGTTAAAGCCTTTAAAAAATACTTATAAACACGATTACTTCCCATTGAATTTATAAATAATGCATCAATAACTTCATTTCCATATTTTTTTATTAAATTCATAAAATTTAAATATTCCATACTTTCTTTTGGAAATAAATTTATTATTTCAAACCAATTTACTAATAAATTTTCTAGACAGCTACCAGTTATCCCCTCTTCAAAATTTCTCTTAAATCTATTTACATTTTCTGTAAAGAATAATTCTTTATAAGAGTTTACTTTATTAAGTAAATTTGTAAGGGAACCAGTACTACTATCAATAATTTTTTTATTAATTTCCAAAATATAATCTTTTAAAGTCCCTTTATCAACTGCTAAAAATATTTTTGTACTATTTTGCTTCTTAGAATAAAGATAACTACAAGCTAAAAGAGCATCCTCATAGTATTCATCTACAAATTTTATTATCTCATCTCTTGCTTCAATACTATAAGTTAAATTATTATTATAAAATATCCAATTTAATAATATACTTTTTTCATACTCCATACATACACCTTAAATATTACCTAAAAGATAATCAGTTATTTCTGCTTCATCTATTTTTATTTCTTCTTCTAAATGATTATCTCTTATACTAACTATGCCTTTTTTTAAGTCTTCTTCATGAAGAATAACATTAAATTTACTATTATATTCGCCATTTATTAATGTATTTATATTATTAAGTCTTAAATCTTGAGCTATCTTTAAGGCATGATAAGATTCTTCCTCACTATTTCCTATAATATTTACATCAATTACCCTATTTAAAGCATCCTTATTTATATTATTCATAAGTACACTTAGCAATTTTTTAATATCTACTTTAAAACTATTAAGAGAACCAGTGCCTATTATTTCATCATCATAAATATAATTCCATTTTAGTTTATCACTATCAATATTACTTAAATATTCAATATCAAGAATATCTAATAAATTACAAAGTTCATCGTTCTTATTTATAGATAGTTCTACGTCTTCAAGTCCAAGTCTTTTAAATAGATAATAACCTAAACTAATAAGTTCTGCTTTTTCTAATATACTATCACACTCATTAAACACATTTATGTTTTCTAGATTATTAGTGTAATATTTTTTACTTATGTTTTTCCCAATTACATAGTCATATCCATAATTATCCATGACTTGATCAATTACTTCCATCATATAATTATATAATCTTGCTTCATCTTTACTTAAACTTATCACTCATATCAGTCCTTTCAATATTTCTTATTTTATCACATTTAAAAAGGAAATAGAATACTATTTCCATAAATTTATTCAAATTTTAACTTCATTACCCAAAATAACTACTTCTCTTCATTCTCCCTTAGCCAAAGCATAAAATCATCTAATAAATCATAATCTGTATCCTTATATTTTTCATATATAAGTTTCAACATTTCTATAACTGTCAAATCTTTATCTTTATAAGTTACAACTCGAATTAGTCTAGACTTAACATATCTATTTCTAATTGTATGCATGTTCCAGCTTTCCATATTATTATTTGTGGTATCACTATAAGAGCCATACATTTCCTTCATAAGTAAATACTCTATAGAATTAGTATCTTTATTTAATCTCATTTTCACTTCATCATAATCATTTTTGTCATAATCATATCCATTAGTTAAATTAAGATCCAAATAAACATTCTCTAGCATATCATGATAATATTTAGTAAATAAAGCATTCTTTTTCGTTTCATCATTTTTATACTCTTTAGATAAAAATTCTTGAATCCAGGCATGAAGTTTACCACTATAATCATCACCATCATATTTTTTTCTAAGATTACATTCTCCGTACATTCTATTCATCATCCACTTAAGCCAAACATCTTGTACTTTTAAAATGCCACTAGCGCCAATTGAAAAGAAAATCTTTTCTGTTTCTTCAATCATCGAAGAATTTTCTCCGATCTTAGGAAGTAAATTGTTTAAAGCTATTCTATCAATATTATTTTTATTTGTAAAATGAAAATATGCTTTACCTAAGTTTATCTTACTAATATCAACCCTTCTTAACATAATGATTGCCTTCTAATTATCTATTTTAATGTGCGCTTCTTTAAGTTGAATTGGAAAAGCTTCACTAGGACACCCCATCATTGCATCTGCACCATTTGCACCGATTGGGAATGGTACTATTTCTCTGATATTTTCTTCATTTTTAAGAAGCATTATAATTCTATCTATTCCAGGTGCCATTCCAGCATGAGGTGGTGCCCCATATTTAAATGCTTCATATAGACTTGGAAATTTAGACTTAACTACGTCTTCATCATAGCCAACAAGTTCAAAAGCTTTCTTTAGCACTTCTGGTGAATGATTTCTAACTCCACCACTAGCCATTTCATAACCATTACAAACAAAGTCATATTGATATGCTTCAATTTCAAATGGATTTTTATTATTTAAAGCATCTAAGCCACCTTTTGGCATACTAAATGGATTATGAGAGAACTCAATAGCTCCGGTTTCTTCATTTTCTTCATAGAAAGGAAAATCATTAATAATACAGAACTCATATTTGTTTTTATCAATTAAATTAAGTTCATTTCCAAGTTTAGTACGTAGGCTTCCCATTATTCTTGCACATCTTTTAGGATCTGCTACAATAAATACGGCATCATTTTCTTTTAAGTTAAGTCTTTCTATAAGTTCTTTCTTAACATCATCATTCATAAATTTAGCAAGTGATGATTTTAATTCTAACCCTTCACTAACTTTAATATAACCTAAATTACCATGAATACCTTTAACATATTCTTCAATAGATTTAAACCAAGAATTAGATTTTTCTAAGTTTTTTACTTTAATACATCTAACAACAGTATTTTTAAATGGAGCAAAATCAGTTTTTTCCATAATATCAGTTATATCTTCAATGATAAGTGGGTTTCTTAAATCTGGTTTATCGCTACCATATTTAAGTATTGCATCTTTAAATTTAATTCTTCTAAAAGGTGGTTTACTTACCTCTAAATCACTAAATTTAGTAAATACATCATAAAATACTTTTTCACCAACTTTATAAACATCTTCATCAGTTGCAAAACTCATTTCAAAGTCAAGTTGATAAAATTCTCCATATAATCTATCACTTCTTGGATCTTCATCTCTAAAACATGGTGCTATTTGAAAATATTTATTAAACCCAGAAACCATTAATAATTGTTTAAATATTTGTGGTGACTGAGGTAGTGCATAAAACTTACCAGCAAATTTTCTTGATGGTATAATAAAATCTCTTGCTCCTTCTGGACTTGTCGCAGTTATAATCGGAGTTTGAACTTCCAAAAAATCCAAATCTTTCATTGTACTTCTGATAAAATCAATAACTTTACTTCTAAAAACAATATTATCATGTACTTCTTTATTTCTTAAATCTAAATAACGATATTTAAGTCTTGTATCTTCATTAGATTCTTTTGATTTATTAATTTCAAATGGAAGTACATTAGTGCAATCTCCAAGAACTTCTAAAGTTTTAACTCTAACTTCTACTTCACCAGTTTTCATATTCTTATTAACCATATCTGGTGTTCTTGCTTCAACAAGTCCTGTAATTGTAACTGTTGCTTCTTTATGTACATCTTTAAATAAATCTCCATCTTCACTAATAAGTTGTACTATACCGGTTTCATCTCTTAAAGTAACAAATATCAAATTACCTAAGTTTCTTATACTATTAACCCAACCAGCTAATTTAATTTCTTTGCCAATATATGAAGAATCAACTTCTCCACAATAAATATCTCTATACATATTTCCTTTCATAATATCCTCCTTAATATGTAAAAAAGCTCTATAAATTAATATAGCTTAAGGACGAATAATAATCCGCGGTGCCACCTTAATTCATAGAACTCTATGCAT
>UMBX01001923.1_pt1 | contig 11545 bp, 7 predicted proteins | sample 1964081 | NCBI WGS metagenome assembly UMBX01 (sample SAMEA4835952, study PRJEB28245) | human gut metagenome | biome: gut microbiome; material: fecal sample | place: Denmark | collected 2008
AAATCTGTTAACGATCTCATTCATGGAAGCCTTGGCTCCCTCATCACCATCTGCAAAGATAAATGTTAATTCGGTGGGTGCAGATACGATGGATTCTGCGTCAGCTGCTACTGTAGTAGTTGCTGCGCTTTCTGTGGTGGATGCTGCAGGAGCAGTGCTTCCTGTTGTATTGTCATCGGTGCTTCCGCAGCCTGCTAACATGGTTGTTGCCATTGCTGCTACCAGAACACTTGCCAGTAATTTCTTTCTCATAGTAACCTCCTTGATTCCTTGCTATATTGTTTCGTGCTTATGTATTACTTTCCGGTTGGCCTTCCGTTGTTGTAATTGTAATATAGCAATTTACAGACATAAAAAAAATGCACTTTTTTAAGGTCAAAGTACATTTTTTTAAGAACCTATTTTGTTTTCATTTCAAACCAGTCAAAATCAGCATACTTGCCGAATCCAGTGAGATCCTGGCAGCAGATTCCAGCCATAGCTCCGGTAAACCACCCTTCCGCGCAGGCTTCGTCAGACATAAAGCTGCCGTCAATATTTTCTGCGATCGTCTGCCAGTCGCTGCCTTCCAGCCGGTAGGCGAACGTAATATAACCGTTTCGCATTTCCGCTTTCAGATAGATGGGCAATCCGGAGAAAACAGGCAGATAGTCCGTCAGATATTCGTATTTCTTATTCTCTGCTTTTAACAGAGCGATGCATTTTCCGCAGTCCTCATCCCGGGAGACATGCAGATACAGATAATTATCCGTATCGTACATCAGGATCAGTCCCGCCATCTGTTTGAATACCTCCGGTTCAAATTCCAGCTTTGTGGATATCTCCATGTCGTATTCCGTCAGTCGCTTTGCGATCAGGGTCTGAGAGAATTTAGAAGACAGTCCACTTCTTCCGTACATCCGCAGATATCCCGGACGCTCTGTCAGAGACAAGTAATGCTCCGTCATGGGGATACGCAGGGACTGATAATCGGGATCCAGAACCGGTGCCGTAAAATCATCCCGCATATTTGCGCCGGTACTTTCCTGTGCGGATTCCATCACCTGTTTTTCCACCCTATGGTTTCCCGCCGGTTCCTCCACATATTCCTTCGGCTCGGTACTGCCATCCGCCATCACCAGCCAGTCGTCATCTGTCCATTTCATTTTTTGTATGGCAGTTTCACGTCCCAGCATATAACGTCTTGCTCCGGCAAACCTTATCGCATCCGCCGGATTTCTGCGGTCCGAAGCTCTTCCACACAGATGCACGGCATACCATTCTCCCTCCGGCGTCTCCACCAGATCGCAGTGTCCGGATTTCTGTAACAGAATATCCTCATGATGTCTAGAAGTCAGGATGGAATAGGCCTCATTCTCCGCAGTTCTCTCCATGAAGTCTGCCTGGTACATCTCATAAGGTCCCCAGATATCCCGGGATCTCTGTATGGTCTGCCCGTGCAGTTCTCCCGTGCCGGTATCCGCCGAGAACAGATAGTACCATCCGTTTCGCTTGAAAATATGCGGTCCCTCCAAAAAGATTTTATCCGCCCGGTAAATGTCCTTCACCGGTCCGGTCATCTTCTTCTGCACCGGATCGTATTCCTGCAATACCAGACGTCCCACATATTTTTTCGGCACTCTGTGATCTGTTACCATGCTTACCATATATTTTCTGCCGTCATCGTCATGAAACAGTGATGGGTCAAAGCCGAAATTATTTAACGCTATGGGTTCGGACCATGGGCCGTGAATGTCCGTTGCCGTCACCAGATAATTATTCGTATCGTACATATTACAATAGAAGGCCGTCACCACGGTATACAGCAGATAAAACGTGCCTTTATCGTAAGTCAGGCAGGGTGCCCAGACTCCCTGGGATGCACCCACGCCCCGCAGATCCAGTTGAGAAGTCCGGTTTAGCGGATACTCAATCAGTTCCCAATGTACCAGATCGGTGGAGTGATGCAGCCGGATCCCCGGCCACCACTCAAAGGTAGATGTTGCAATATAATAATCTTCCCCGACACGCACGATGGACGGATCGGGATGAAAGCCTTTTAAGATCGGATTGTGAATCATAATAACCCTCCGCTTACTGTATTATGATATCGGGGGCAAAAGCCCCCGACTATGATGCCTGTTCCGGGAAAGTTGCCTGCCACTTTACGGTCAGTATCCCGTTCTCTACTGTCACAGGAAGGATGCTGTAACCGGAATTCTTAACATTCTTTGGTTTCCAGTGATCCAGCATCAGATATGTCTTCCCGTCCTTTTCAAAAATATAAGTACTCTGTCCTTCAAAGGTGCGTCTGTAATTGTCGCCCTCACAGGGATTATCGATCAGCTTCCACTGCCCACAGAGATGATCGCACTCGGCATATAACGCACTGTTTGGCTGCCATCCGCTACATCCGGAGGTGATCATATAATATTTTCCATCCCGGTACATGAGTGCCGGTGCCTCTCGGGTCTGGTCCACCAGGGCGGATGCATAAAATCCATCTACGTCCGTAAAATCTTCCGTCAGTCTCGACAGACGAAGTGTCTTGTTCCAGTCGGAGCTGTGCACCAGCCATGCCGTACCGTCCACATCCTTAAAAAGTGTCATATCTCTGCTGTCCGTCCGATTCGGCTGCATCTCCCGGATCACGGTAAACGGACCGATGGGACGGTCTGCCACTGCTACTGCCACTCCCGCATAGGTGTACCTCGGTGTATCAAGGTGCATCCACATAACGAATTTCCCGGTCTTTTCGTTATATAAGACTTTCGGTCGCTCACAGACATTTTCCGGCTGTATCAGACTGCCTTCCGGACTGTCCTTCACATCCAGTGCCAATCCTTCATAGTGCCAGCTGTTCATATCTTTGGAAGAATAGCAGCTGATGCCGATGACATCCACTCTTGTGGTGCCGGGGCAGTTCTCCGCCCCCTTATGTTCTCCATACCAGTACCACATACCGTCATGCTGAAGGATACAACCTCCATGAGCCTGAATCGACCTTCCGGCATCATCCATCCATATTTTTCCGTTTTCAAACATAGGCTACTCCTTCCTGCCCTGAACTTCGGTTCCGTAGACTTCAATCTGGGTCAGTGCCGGAAAAGGAGACGGCTCCGAAGATTTCTTCATATCGCACATTTCCAGCCAGCGGATCTTCTTCTGCCCGATGGCGATCTCCTGAGGTCCTTCTTTTCTCCGCATGGCGGCATCCATCCGGCTGCCGTCTGAGAATTCAAAGGATACCTGCTGCCACCAATTATCATGAGGGAAATCTGTTCGCAGGTAAACCACAATCATATCCGTCAGCACTTCTCTTCCGAAATCGATCCGGATTCTGGCATCCTCCTGTCTGTTGATGCCCCAGGACTGGTAGGGCCATTCCCCATGGCAGCTGCTTACGGTATACCCGTCAATGGCATTTTGCGCTGCAAACACCGCCTCGCCTCTGGTCTCCACATTGGCGGTGGCATGGGGATACAGATTCTTGATCTCATGCTGATCACATACATTTATCGCCAGATTACGGTAATACTGTACCTCAAATTCCTTTGCCAGCTTTACGGATAACAGATGCTTCTTCCCGGAAAATGCCTTGGGCGACAGATTGATCCGTCGGTCTCCAAAAGGGATCTTATAGGTTACATTTCCTGTCAGATATACCAACGATTTTCCGATGGCATCATCCCATTGTAGCCATGCATAATGGCTGCCTTCAGATACCTCCAGGATGATAATATCTCCCTCCTGATACTCTCCGGCGTAGACCAGATTCACCTCATTTTCCCCTCTGGCGACTGCTAATGCCTCCATATTTTTATTCATGATCTTCAGACACAGATTTTCCATTTTCTTTTACCCCACAAATCCGTAATAATTCCAAATCTATTCGCAAAAACGGTACTTTTTCATTGTCCCGTTTTCAGATCGGACCGTCAGTTCCTCTCCGGAATGCTTTTCTAGTACGATACGATTCTGATCCTTTTGATAGGCAAAGGTCTCGAAATCATCCTCATACAGTGTGAAGCTTCCGTCAGCTTCCCCAAAGGTCTTTACAGTCATCTCAAACACGGTATCTTCTGCCACATGGGTGACCGGTTTCGCCAGCGGAATGATGGCGCCTTCTTTTACAAATACAGGGATCTTGTCATACTCTGCCTGTATTTTCAGTCTCTTTCCTCCCTCTAACTTTTCATCGGTGAAGAAATCATACCAGCTGCCTTCCGGCAGGTATACGTTTCTGGCTGTGCCGTCTTCATAGGTCAGAGGGCAGACCAGCATGCTCTCGCCGAACAGATACTCATCATCCACCATGCGTGCTTCCCTATCCTCCGGATAATCCAGTACCAGTGCACGGATGGGAGGTTTGCCGCTATGACTGTACTCCACAAACGCACTGTATAAATAAGGCAGCAGGCTCATACGCAGTTCAAACAATTTTCTGCATTCCGCTGTATAGTAGTCTGCCGTATCCATAGTCTCTCCGGCAAGATTTTTCTCAATGTCGGTCTGTTTCCAGGGGGGACTGGGAATCCGCCAACTGTTGATCAGTGCATGACCGGAAAATACTACCGTCTGCAATCTTCGCAGAAGATCGTCCCCATTGGCACAGTCTCTCACCTCCGGGCACCACAAAAGTCCCGAAAATCCCGCATTTACCACGCCGCGGATAAACTGCTTATGATCATACAGATCCGAATACAGTACGAAGGGTAACGGTGCCGCTAAAGCTCCGGAGGAACGCACCTGGGAATAGGTTCTGCGGTTCTCCTGTTGATAGATCCCGTAGATCAGGTTCTGATACAGGGTTCCAATGGCCATGTGCATCTGCTCACCGTCCATGCCGGAAGGGAATTCCGTGGAATCCGGGAACGCCCAGTTGGAAGGATTGTAATCGGAGTTGTCACATTCATCCAGCTTAAATCCCGCAATGCACTGTTTCACGAACGTGTCTCTGTGGTAGTTCTCGAATAGCTGACACGCCTCTTTTGTAGCGAAATCCGGTACCAGTCCGTTCCATACCTCGTAGTCACCGCTGTAAGGCACAAGCTCTTCATAGAACGGAGCCTTGGGATACACATAGACATGCTCCCACAGATTCAGCTTATAGCCCTGCTCTGTCATCTCATCGATCATTTTCTTCGGATGTGGGAACAGGTTCGACCATTTATAAGTGCAGGAATAGCTATGGGAATGCCATCCCGGTTCCAGTCCAAGAACATCCATCGGAATCTTTTCCTTGCGGAACTGCTCTGCCAGCTCTTTCAGAGCCTTTTCATCTCCGCCACCATAAATGCGATACCACATACCAAGTCCCCACATGGGAGGCACGCAGCCACCGCCGGAGAACAGATTGTATCTCTGGACGATTTCCATAAAGTCTCCCGCGAACAGATACAGTTCAATCCCCTCTGCCGCCGGGATATCTATGATCACTTTTCGTTCTTCTTTCGCTCTCTTTAACGCATAAATGGCAGCCTCGGAAAACTCTTCATGGGCTTCATTCTCTGCCGTCATCCCGGCAGACTGCCCACGCCCGCTGTTCGTTCCCATCAAAAATGTTGTGTAACGGAAGGTATTCACATACAATCCGTATCCTGCAGAAGAAATGTAAAAAGGTACCGGCGCATGGCCTTCCCCGGTATTCGCCACCGGATCGGAGTTCACCTTGATATAACGTCTCCTGCCCGCCTGATTGAATCCCTGAAGCTGCAGACCGAAGCCATAGATATCTTCCTGTGTCTCCATGGGAAGGGTAACCGTAATGCCACGCTTCGTCTTTTTCCATTGGATTTTTTCCTCACTGACTGTGCATTCCCGGCTTACCGGAATCTGTTCTATCTCTTCTGTTCTGACCGGAAACTGTCTGAAATGCTCCGGAGTAAATTCTTCCGGTTCTCCCAATACGAGCTTCCAGATTCCTTTTGCTATCTGCTGCATTTTATTTCCTCCTGTGCCAGGCACAACGCTCCGATGATGCCCGGATTCTCTCCCAATTCCGGAGCCACAATGTACTGAGACAGATCCTCCGGCAGGCTTACCTTGGGCAGGTAGCCGTTCAGGAACTGCAGGGCATTTTTTCTGACCAAGTCAAAGACCTTCTCCTGATGCATGACTCCGCCCCAGAGAATGATCTTCTCGGGGGAATAAGTCATCATGTAATCAGCAACCGCCTGTCCAATGTAATAGCTCTCCAGCTCCCAGACATCGTCTCTTCCGGCAAGCTCCGCTCCCTTTTTACCATATCTTCCCTGAATCGCCGGACCGGACGCCAGCCCTTCCAGGCAGGCACCATGATAGGGACAACAGCCTGCGTAGGTGTCCTTCGGATGCTTTTGCAGGAAAATATGTCCTCCTTCCGGGTGCATCAGTCCGTGTAACAGTTTCCCGTTGATATAAACGCCCACACCAACACCGGTGCCGATAGTGATATAAATGGCATTTTCACAGCCCTTCGCTGCACCGAAGCATACTTCTCCCAGCACAGCTCCGTTGACATCGGTATCAAAGCCTACCGGAATCTGTAATGCCTCCCGGAATGCTCCCGCAAAATCATAAAATCTCCATGCCAGCTTCGGAGTGCTGGTAATATAGCCGTAGGTTGCTGATTTTTTATTCAGATCCACTGGGCCGAAACAGCCGATCCCCAGTGCCTCGATTCCTTTATCCTGAAAATATGCTATCATTTTCGGCACCGTACTCTCCGGTGTCTCCGTAGGGAATACTGCCCTGTCGAAAATCTTTCCCTGCTCATCTCCTATGGCACATACCATCTTTGTGCCGCCGGCTTCAATTCCGCCTAATTTCATTCTGACATCCTCCCAATACAACTTTTTACTATGCCTGTTCCCTGTTCAGGATCCGCTTATGGAACACCAGCACAAACAACAGAGTAAAGAGTATCATTGCTGCCGGCATGATCAGAAAGCTCCTGCCATATCCTGTTTTTTCAGCAATGTCTCCGTAAATATAGTTAAATCCAATATCAAACAGGGATGCCACACTGATGATCAATCCGGACATCGTAGACACTTGCGACGGATCATAAAGTCTCCCGATGGCCATAACCAGTGTCGGATAAATGATCGAGCAGAACAGTCCGGCCAGACTCAGCATCCAGAGTGCCCCACTGAAGATCCCTGCCGCATAAAGCACTGCAGAAATCACAGAAAACAAGGCAATGCTCGGGAATACCTTCAGCCGGTCAACCAACGGAGAAAAGACCAGTCTTCCCACCGTCATTCCGCCAAAAAACAACGCCATATAATTGGCAGCCTTTCCCTGCTCCAGTCCCAGCGCATTGGTTCCGTAGATCACAAACCAGTTCAGCATTCCATGTTCTGCAATAAAGTATACACCAAAGATCACCACCATGACAATCCAAAGGTAGTTTCCCTTCATTTTCCTTCCCTGCCGATCCTTTTCTGCCTTCTTCACTTCTCCGCTGTCCGGGATCTGCAGTTTTAAAATGATCAGGAACGCCAGAACGCCGATGGCAAAAAGCACCCCTGTCACAGCTTTCCATCCGCCAAAATCGTTAGCCAGATTTCCGATCAGACTCTGTCCTCCGCTGGTACCGATTCCCTGCGTAAAGAACAATACATTGACGATCATGGCCGGTGATGTGGCAAAAATGAACGGTGTGATCAGTGTAATGGACGTATTCAACAGCGTAGAAGCTCCCATTGCCAGGAACATTCCCACCAGCAATGCATAATAGTTATCTGTAAGCAGGAATACCAGCATTGCACACATCCATACTGCGAGAAATCCCAAAAAAGCCTTTTTGCGGTCGATCTTATCCATGATTCTGCCTCCGGCCAGCAGGAAGCACAGATTTCCCGCATAGCTTACGGCTATGATCGTGGACAGCCCCTTTGCCGTCAATGCAAAATGCGTCTGAAAAATGCCGGAGAAAATACCTCTCAGGCTGTCACTGATTCCCAGGCCGACCATCAGGATTGCAAATCCGATGAGAGCGATCCTTCTATTACTCTTCTCCATTCTGGCTCCCATCTTCCGGCTCTTCTACATCGATCCGTACATTTTCTACATTTCCCAGTGTCACGTCCTCCTCGTAAAAAGGCAGGATTCCTTCTTTCTTCGTGATCTGAATATCATGGAAGGAGACATTCTTCACATAATCCGCATAGATTCCGGAAATCTTTGTGTGGATCTCTCCCTCTCCCTGGCAGGGTCTCTTATCGTAGCCGTTGATCTCCCACTTGGATTTCTTATCCAGTGTCAGCCGAATGCCCTCAAAGGTCACATCTTCAATATAATTGTCTTCACTGCCCAGCAGGAAAATGCCGTTTTCTCCCTCGCAGGTAATATTCTGGAAGCGGATATTGCGGATCTTACCGGCCTTAACTCCGGGTTTGCGATCCAGCGCAGTCAGGCAGACAGCCTCCGCTCTTCCCCACCATTCATAAGAGAACCTTCTGGTCTCCATAATGATGTTGGAAAAGATTACATTTTCCACGTTGCCATTATCTCTGATCTGAATGGAAATTCCACGGTTACTTCTGGAAATACAGCAATTTTCCACCAGAATATTCCGGAAGTCAGACTCTCCCTCCGTGCCGAATTTGATGGCAGCACTGGTGGATACCAGGGTACAATTGGTGACCACGATATTTTCACAGGGACCGTATTTCTTATAATCCCCGGAATTTTTCAATACGATGGCGTCATCTCCACATTCAATGTGACAGTTACTGATCCGGACATTCTGACAGTGATCCGGATCGATGCCATCGGAATTCGCCATCTTCAGATTATTCAGCAGGCGGATACCGTCGATCAGCACATCCTTACAGCCTACCAGATGCACTGTCCAGAAGGCACAGTTCGTCAGGCGGACTTCCTTGATGGTCAGATGCTTTACATCCTCCAATAGCAGGAGCGGAACTCTGGGATAATAGGAACCCTCGATATGATAACCCGAGTCATCTCCGTAAAAGACAGATTCATTGCCATCAATGGTACCCTGTCCGGAGATCGTCACATTTTCCTGTCCCAGCGCATAGATAAAGGCATGGAACGGGCGTCCTGCATATTCACTGTTCAGGAAAGAAGGCAGGCCGGATTCATGGGCTGTGATTTTACCATTGTTGCTCAGCGGGTAATAATCTTCTATATTGCTGCTGGCTTTCCAGACAGCGCCCGGCTCCAGATGTACCTCCACATTGGATTTCAACAGCACATATCCGGAAGAATATGTCCTGCCGCCGGGGAAGAGGACTACGCCTCCTCCCTGTTCTGCACACGTATCGATTGCTTTCTGAATGACAGGGGCATCATTGGTCTGTCCATCGCCCACTGCACCGTATTCTAATATATTGATCATAATTTTCTCCTTCGTAACCCTCTCACTTTTTTTCATTCACAATACGCAGGGTCTTGATTTCATAAGGCTTCATAGTAAAGCTCCATCCGTCCTGTGCACGGGTCATATCCGCATTCTCCACCCCGGAAAAATTCTCCATGCAGTCACAGACTGTTACCTGTGCATCCGGAGCAAGTGGGAAGTTCACATGCACTTTGGTACGCATTCCCCAAGTCTCATAGATACGTACGATGATGCCATTGCCGTCCTCTGCTGCTTTCACAGTATCTGCCATCACATTTTCCTCTGCTATCTGCAGCATTGAGAAGCTGTCTTCATAGATACCCTGTACCTTCTCCCATGCCATCGGGCAGTTCAGATCGTAAGCTTCTCTTACCACACTGCCCTTGCGGAAATCTCCCTGATGAGGGAACAATGCGTAGGTAAATTCATGCTGTCCCTGATCTGCATCGGGATTGGGGAAAATACCTGACTTGATCAATGTCAGTCCCATCACACCCTCATGGACATCATAACCGTATTTGCAGTCATTCATCAGTGCCACACCATAACCGGGCTCGGAAAGATCTGCCCATTTGTGTGCGCATACCTCGAATCTTGCACGATCCCAGGATGTGTTCTTGTGTGTCGGCCGCTTTACATTGCCGAACTGGATCTCATAATCCGCTTCATGTGCCAGAATATCCACAGGGAAGGATACTCTGAGCAGCTGTTGATGTTCCTGCCAGTCCACTCTGGTCTGAAAATCGATCCTTGCGGTGTGCCGGTAGAAACGAATGGTCTGTTCGATCATGGAATCCTGGAACCGCCTGCGCACATGTAATGCCGCCGTCTCCGGTCCGTTCTCCAATACTTTGAATTCTTCCACATCAATGACATCCCAGGATTTCTCCAGATATCCCTCGTCAATATTCCAGGCATCGAATTCTGCCGGCCGATCCTCATATACGGTGAGACGGTTACCCATCCTGCCCTTTTGGATCAGTTCCCGGTCCTCCCTGATATCCACCAGGCTTGTGATCTCAGCATTGGCATCAAATCTTACGGTAAAATAGGGCGTTTTGAAGCTTACCGGTCGTCCGTTTTCCTCCATTACAAGCTCAGTGAAACAGTTGTCCTCTCCGGAGTTCACCGCTCTGCACACAGTAACACCGCTGGGTCCTGCTGTTATTTTCTGCCAACTGCCCTCTGCATTCCGGATCAGTGCCGTACGTGCAAAGCTCAAAGGATTCCATACTGCGCAGACCTCCTCATTCTTCTCCGCACGATACCGGAACAGCTTTTCCCGGATGCTCTTCTTCGCTGTTTTCATCATTTCTTCATCCGCAGCAAAAATCTCTTCATACTGTGCGGCGGAATCCTCATACACTTCCTTAATAGAGGAACCGGGCAGAATATCGTGGAACTGGTTCAGCAAAAGCAGTTTCCAGCTGTGTTCCAGTTGTTCCTGTGGATAGAGATACTTTTGATCCAGAAGTGATGCCATTGCTGCATACAGCTCGGTTTCGCCGTTTTTGAACTCAGCCTTACGATTATATTTTTTATTCTGTGCCATGGAAGTATAAGTACCACGGTGGAATTCCAGATATAGTTCACCATCCCATACCGCCAGACGCTTTTTGTCCATTTTGTCTTCCAGAATATGAAAGAATTCCTTCACCCCTGTCTGTCTTGCTGCAGGACATTCCACGATGCTGTGCTCCAGCCTTCTGCTCTGCTCCAGCATCTCTTCTGTGGGGCCTCCACCGCCATCACCATAGCCGTAACAGGTCAGCACCTCAGTGCTCACATCCTTATCCTGATACCGCTGCCAGGTACCCATGAGCTGGGAGGCATTCTGCAGACCATTATAAGTGGTGGAATGGTTTCCCACCATCTTCAGGTCACCCGGCTTCTGATAGTTTCTGGTAGAAATCAGATGTGTCAACACTTCCGTTCCGTCAATGCCCTTCCAGAGAAAGGTGTCGTGAGGAAACCGGTTGAACTCATTCCATCCGATTTTCGTGGTCATAAAATAAGGAATCCCGGATTTCTGCAGGATCTGCGGCAGCGCCGCACTGTAACCAAAGACATCCGGCAGCCACAATACTTCATTTTTTTCCGCACCGAGCTCTTGTTCAAAAAATCTGCGGCCATAGATGATATGCCGGATCAGGGATTCTCCTGAGGAAATGTTGCAGTCCGGCTCCAGCCACATGGCCCCTTCCGCTTCCC
>UMBX01002062.1_pt1 | contig 11224 bp, 6 predicted proteins | sample 1964081 | NCBI WGS metagenome assembly UMBX01 (sample SAMEA4835952, study PRJEB28245) | human gut metagenome | biome: gut microbiome; material: fecal sample | place: Denmark | collected 2008
GTCTCTATTTTGTCATTTACATCTTTGTCATAGTTATCTTCTGCCTTGACATTATATTGCCGAAGTTTACCATTAGGACAAACCGTAATATTTTCATCTGCCAACGTAATATGAGGAGCTTCTAAGTCTTTTACTTCAATTTTTTGCTCTTTAAAAAATTTTTGCCCTTCATATTCATAAGTATATTTAAGGGTATATTCCCCAATCTTACTCGTGTCTACTACTCCCTCTTTTGAGACAGTCACCTCATTACAATTAAAGAAATTACCATAACAAACCTCACCACTGGCCTCTTTAAAATCACTTTGATAATTTACTTCGACAACGTCTTTAAACTCTTTTACTTTAAATTTATCTTTCAATAAAGCATAGCTTACTAAAGGAATCACTACCAGAAAAAAGAAAAGCAATAAACCATACAAAATTTTTTTATCTCTTAACTTTTCAGGCATAAAACACCTCTTCTATTTTTGTAATGACATTAAAAAATGGGGTTCAGGATACTTACTAATAGGAACAAAGCCACTTGACATATGATAGACATCTGGTATACGATTTACGACATCTGCACAAGTAAGCATCACCGTATTAGGTTCTTCATTTACGGTTCTTGTAGTAGGTTCACCAAAAATAGTCCAGTCATTAATATCTTTTTCTTCTGCTGTATAAACTTTACCAATACACATAATTTCTAATAAAATATTTTCTTTAGTACTTGCTTTAACACAAGCGTTCATTCCTCTTACGTCACCTTTTTTCAAAGTCATATTAAGAGTACTACTCGTTAGCTCTTCATCTGTTAAAACAGGTACTAACTCTTGGGAAATATCCGTGATATGAAGATGAAGTTTATCACATAAAGCTCCCATTACATTCCACATATAACTTGGAAAAAAAACTCGATTATCAATAAGATTTTGAAGGGTCTTTTTATCCATATGGTTCATACTACCTATTTCTTTTTCAAATTCACTGTCTGTTAAACCTGCTCCATGAGCCTTAGCAAGAGCAATACCATAATCTTCGACATTATAAGAACTAATACCTTTAATTTTAGTTATTTTGGAAGTGGAAGCACAAATATTACTAATCATATTGCACCAGAAAATATCTTGATAACCACACCCTGTAATCGTGACATTAAACGCTTTAGCAAGAGAATCTAATTCTTGATAAAGGTTTGGATTAGAATTTTCAGGATAAAAAGCTTCTTCACAAGTTGTTAAAACATTTACACCATTTTTAACACAGGTTCTAATAGATTCCTCAATATCATTTAAAAAGCTCATCGTTGTAATAATAGCAACATCAGGATGATTCTCTTTCAAAATTTTATCTAAGTCTTTTGCATCATCAATAAAAACATTTTTGTCTTCTTTTTCCATGACAAAGCCAATATCTTTGCCAATTAAATCTTTATTCTTATCAACAGCTCCGACAATTACTCCACCTTTTTCATACACATAACGCATGATATATTTACTCATTTTGCCACAGCCAATTTGAACTATTTTAAATTTTTCCATTTTTTCAACCTCTTTCATTTAAATCAACATTTTCTTCAACAATTAAATCTTTAAATTCTTCTTTAAAACGCTCGATTTCTTTTACTTTAACATCATCATAAATGTTTTTGGCATTACAAATAGCCTTATAAATATGTTTTATTTTAACAGTTTTTTCATTATCATATAAAGCATAAGTAAAAGCATTTGATAAAATCGTTAAACATATATCTGGATATCTAGAAGCCACTTCATAAACTCTTTTATATTCGTCAGTCATTTCGACAATGAACCACATGATTTTTTCTTTAATAAAATCACTATAAAGAAGTTTAACTCCCATTTGGGTTTCTAGTTTATAAACGGTACCCATTAAAATTTTAACAGTGTTTTCTTTAGAAGTTTCTAAAACATCTATTTTTTGAAATCTTCTTAAAAATGCTCTATCTCGTAAAATATAAGTTTCATATTCTTCAGTAGTCGTTGCTCCAATCATCTTAATGGTTCCTCTATCAAGACCTGCTTTTAACATATTAGCAAAGTCGATACCACCATTTGCAGATGCATTTTTATTAACCAAAACATGTGTTTCATCAATAAATAGTATGGTCTTTTCTTTTTGATTTAATTCTTTTACTAATAAATCAATTCTATTTTCTGTTTGCCCATCACTTACCACAGAGCCGAGTAATGAAGTAATATTTACTTTAATAATTTCCCAGCCTTTTAAAGCATCGGGAACCAAATTATTTTGAATACGATACGCAAGTCCTTCTACTATGGCTGTTTTACCAATACCAGGCTTACCTACTAAAAGTGCACTTTTTTCAGGAGTTAAAAGCGTTAATATACATTGTTTTATTTCCTCATCACGTGCAATGGCAGGGTCTGTAATATATTTTTTTTGTGTTAAATTTTCGCCGTATCTTTCTAACATACTGACTTCTGTATTTAATTGTTCCATAATTACCATCCTCTTTATAAGAATATCACAAAAAGAAAAAAAATTCACCAAAACAAAAAAAGAATCGTTAAATAAACGAAACTTATTAATAAAAGTTAGAACAACTATCTTCTTCTATTTGATTCATTCCTTCTTTGTCTGTTTTTACGATTTTGACAACTTCATTTTCGGTAAATAAATTTTCGATAGATGTATCAATATAGGATTGATATGTTTTAAAAGTAAACTCATAATTATCGCCAATAGAAACTTCATTTAAAAGAGCTTTTTTTACTTTAACAGTTTGAACATCATCACTTAAAAAACTTTGTAAAGTTAAATAGATATAATCACTATCACTGCTTAAAACACTATTCAAAATTTTATAAGTTCTTATAAATTCACAACTGGAATAATTAGTTTTATTTTGATAATATTTTTGACGATTTTTTTTAATCATAGCAATATTTTTTTCATTAGCGCTCACGGTAATAGTTGGTTCTAGTTTATAATCATAAACTTTCTTTTCTTTTAAATCTTTAATCATATGTCCTAATATATCTGTTCTTATATTAATTTTTTCTAAAGTATAATTTAAATAAACAAGATTATCTTTTTTAACAATATCTGTTTTCATCGCATTACTAAGGGGATAATATTCATACGTGACTTTAATTGTGTCTAAATTATTGTCGATATTATAGTTAGCAATATTGCCTATAAAAACGGTATCTTTATTCATAATAAGTTCTTCTGTTAACGTTTCTAATTTTAAATCACTTGGTACCCCACTTATGAATTCTGTTTTAGAAAGTTCATCTAAAGCCATAACACAGCCTAAACCTAAAAGGAAAATCGTGCCAACAAAACTTATTAAAAACATTTTGGCATAGCCTTTACGACTAGCTACAAAATGATATAAAATCATAAAAAATAAAAAGCCAAATAAGAATAAAGCAAAGATAATCAAATATAAACCAATATAATAGACTTGGTGGAGAAGTAAATAAATGGCAAGAGCTAAAACAAAAACCATTACCATTAAATAAATACTAAGGGCAAAAAGCATAATAATGGCACTAAATTTTAAAAGATAACTAAATATTTTAATAATAGTCTCGCCTTGAGGTGGAATGATATTATTTTTCTTCTCATAAGATATTTCTTTTTGGAAAAACTTTTTATCTAAGGCTGTTTTAAAAATATAAAAAGCCATCAAGATATAAGATAATTCTAAAATAAATTTCCAAACATAATAAAAAATACGATTAAAAGGGCTTGATAAAATATAAAAGATATTTTTGCCTAAATTAATAAGTAATGAAAAAGGAATGTGCCCTAAAGAAATAACTAATAAAAAAAGTAAAATTTCGATAATTAAATAAACGATTTCTTTAAAAGATCTGCTACTTAAATCTTGACTAATATTTTGAATATAAGAAAGTAAATGTTCTGAAAAATCTTCTAACGTATTTTTAGAAACTTCGTTTTTAGGTTTATAGGTTTTATAAAGTTCTTTAGCAAGTTCTTTGGCATCTCCAAAAAATAATACCGCCTCTTCTTCGGTCATGCCATTACTTATTTTTTCATCAATATAATCATTATATTCTTTAATAATATCTTCTTTGTCTTCTTCATCAATACCAACTAATTCTTTTTTTAAATCCCTTAAAAATTCTTTTTTCTTCACGAGAATACCTCTTTTCATATAGACGATTATTTTCATCTTTAGATTATCATTTACACTTTATCTTGTCAACGAAAAAAGAGCAGCCTTTGATAGCCACTCTTTCGTGAATTTCCATTATTTATAAATTAAAAGAAAGTGTTGTATTGTTGATTTAACACAAAAGTGTAAAGTTGTTTGGGGTAGTAGTTATGACATTTATAATGCCGAAATTTGGAAATTCACCATCAAACAAGGTAATTTCTTGCTTGACGCCTAATATACTAACTTCATTTATCCACTTTTGCAATAGGAGGTTTTGACAAGTTTTGTCGAATAAATTATTTGCTATTAAATTTCTTCATGATTTTTAAACTATTTAAAATTGTAAGTAACGTAACACCTGTATCCGCAAAAACAGCAAACCACATATTGGCAAGACCCAAAACACTTAATAATAAAATACTTATTTTTACTAACATAGCAAATGTTAAATTTTGTTTAATTACTTTTTTAGTGTATTTTGATATATCAATAGCTTCGGTAATTTTAGTTAAATCATCACTCATTAAAACAATATCACTGGCTTCAATTGCACTATCGGTTCCAACACCACCCATAGAAATACCAATGTCGGCTCTTTTTAAAACGGGGGCATCATTTATGCCATCTCCAACGAATATAGTAATTTCATTATTTTTACTTACCCGTTCAAAATTTTCAAATTTATCGGTCGGTAACATCTCATATTTGATTTCATCAATTCCTAATTTATTACCAATATCTAGAGCCACTTCTTTTTTATCTCCGGTAAACATATGTGTTTTAATACCATTACTTTTTAGTTTCGTAATGACAGATTTTGCTTCTTTTTTAATACCATCATCAATCATGATAGACGCTACATGTTCCCCATCAATATTTAAATGTAAAGAAGCATAAGAATCACAAGGACATAGCTTATTATTACCAAACAATATTTTTTTACCATTTAATGTGAAGGATATGCCCTTACCGGTTATTTCTTTAAAATCTTTAACATCTTGGTTATCCACTTTAATATCTTTTAATTTTGAAATAGATTTAGCAATGGGATGATTAGAAAAAGATTCTCCCTTAATTAAGATATCAATAATTTCATCCATGGTATATTTGTCTTTTAAATTATCATCAGTGATAATAATTTTGGAAACTTGAAAACTACCATTTGTAAGTGTGCCGGTTTTATCAAAAATAATATTTTTAACATTGCTTAAATTATCTAGATAATTACTTCCTTTTATAAGGATACCTTTTTTACTTGCCACCCCAATCGCAGTAAAATAAGAAAGTGGAACTGAAATGGCTATCGCACATGGACAAGAAATAACTAAGAAAGTAAGTCCCCGATAAAGACTATCTGAGAAAGAAATGTTAAAGACAAAAGGTAAAACAATGGTAATAACAAGGGCTAAAACCATCACAAGCGGAGTATAAACCTTACTTATTTTAGAAACAATAGTTTCTGTTTTCGTTTTTTTATCGGTTGCCTTTTCTAATAAATCTAAAATCTTAGCCACAGTTGAATTTTCATATAACGAGGTGGCTTCTATTTCTAAGACGTCCTCAGTATTAATACTTCCTGATAAAACTTCATCACCTAAAGAAACTTTTATTTTATCGCTTTCACCTGTTAAAGCGGAAGTATCAAGTAAGCTACTACCCTTAACAATGACTCCATCAACGGGTATTCTTTCTCCTTTTTTGACTAATAATATATCTTTTAGTTTTACTTCTTCAACCGGAATTTCGATAATTTCATCTTTAACTTTTTTGCTTGCAACGACAGATTTAATGTCTAATAATTCTTTAATAGATTGACGAGAATTATGAATGGCTTTTTCTTCTAAAATTTTACCAATTGTATATAAGAAAATGACCATCATACCTTCTAAGATGTTACCTGTAAATAAAGCTCCCAGACATGAAATACTTATTAAAGCATTCTCGTTAATACCTTGTCCTTTGATTAACATTTTAATGGCATTGAAAGTTGTTTTATAAAGTAAAAGCGTATAACTTATGATATATAAAATTACTTTTATAAAGTTTGGTAAAGGACATAAATAAGAAATAAAGCCTAAAAGAATAGCCATTAATAAAATACTTAAATGATATTCCTTTTTCTCTTCTATTTCTTCTTCTGTTAAAAAGGCATCTGGTTCTACTTTTTTGATTAATTCGTTTAGTTCTTCTAAACGATAATTTTTCTTAGACTCAAAAGATACCTTACAAGTATTAAAATTGACGGAAGCATTATTAAAATTTTTATTTTTATTTAGCATTTCTTCAATTTCTCTGGCACAATTAGCACAATCTAAGTTGTTAATATGATATTTATATTTTCCCATTTTATTTCTTTTCCTTTCTGTGTAATATATGCTCTAAACCTATTTCATAAAGTTTTTTAATATGTTCATCATCTAAAGTGTAATACACTTCTTTACCTTCTTTTCTTGATTGAACAATGCCATTTTCTCTTAAAATAGCCAGTTGATGAGAAATAGATGATTTGGTCATATCAAGAGCATTGGCAATATCACACACACACATTTCATGATTATCTAAAGCCCATAAAATATTAATTCTTGTCTTTTCGCCTAATATTTTAAAAAGAACTGATAAACTTTCTAACTCCTCTTTTTGTGGTTTATTTTGTAAAGCGATTAAAACAGCTTCTTTATGAATAACATTACAATCACAAGATTGAATGAAAAATTTCTTATCTTTTGCCATAGCACGTCTCCTTTAGTTGAATACTCTTTCAACTAAGTTCATTATAGTTGAATATTCATTCAATTGTCAAGCCTATCTCTAATATATTATTCCCAAAAGAAAAGATAAGACTTGTTTCATCTTATCTTCTAAATAAATTAACGAATTTTGTCCACAAACTTTCTTTTTTCGTTTCTGTTTGGGTATTTTCTTCCTCTTTAGGGGCTTTTACACCATCTAATACTTGGATAAATTTAGTACTAGCTTCCGTATCATCTTTTTTCATTGTAAATATTTGATAATCTTCACTTAACTCTACTAAAGCCTCTACTTTATTTGTGACTACTTTTGCATTATTGGTATACGAACTTAACGTGTTTATTCCTTCTTTATTAAAGGTTTTAATTCCTGAATCAAGAGTTGTCATACCATCTTTCAAAGTAGTCGTACCAGCTGATAATTCTTTCATTTTACTATTTAATACATTAACGCCTTCTGTTAATAAAGCCGTTCCATCTTTTAAAGTATCCGCGCCAGTTGAAGCTTTTGTTAAAGCGGTTGTTAATGTTGTTAACATGTCATTGATCTTCTTTGTAGTCGCGTCCATTGTTTCTAAAGTAGATGCTAAAGCACCATTATTTGTTGTTAAAAGAGTTATTAAATTTTCATTATTACTATAAGTATTTTCATATTGATATTTTAGGTTATAAAGTTCTAAATTTGTCTTAGCAAGAGTCTCATATGTCATATCTTTTAAGCCATAAGTTTCATAGGCTTCTTTTAATTTTTGATTTCCTAAAGTTAGATTTTCGATAGTTTTCGTATTTGTTGCCATTAAAGTTTTGATTTGTTTTACTTTCTCTTGTGTTTCTTTACTTGTTAAAGAACCACTTGCTTTTTGTAATTCGGCTAAAATTTGTTTTAAACCATCACTGACATCCGCGGTACCATTTTTAATTTGTTCTAATTTACTTAAAACATTATTTAAGTTTTCACTAACTAAAGAAGCCCCACTAGAAACGGTGTTTAAACCACTTAAAACATTTTTAGAACCATCTTCAATTTGATTCATACTTGCTTGTAGGGTATCAACACTTTTATAAAGTCCTTTTAATTCATCAAAGACACTTAAGTCATCACTATCAAGTAATTTAGGAGTTATTACAGAATAAATACTAGCAAGTTCAAATTTCTCGGTTTCAAAAGAAAGTTTTACCGTATCTAAATCTTTAAAGGTATCCATATTTAAACTTTCATATAGACCAGGTGAAGATAAACCAACCACAATACTTTTTGTTCCATTGTTAATCACTTTACCATTCGTAATTTTAATATTTGTATTTTCGGTATTAGATAAAATTGTCGCGGTTGTAACTACAAATGGTGTATATAAAGTGGTATTGGTTCCATTTACATTGACAAGTTTTTTATCATTATTTTGATACTTAATCGTAATTTCTACTTTTCCTTTTTTACCAATTAAATCTTTAAGAGAAATATCCTCTCCATCTAAAGTATAAGTAATATTTTGAGAAACTGGAATTTGTTTATTTAAAGAACCTTGATAAAAGATATCTTTACCACCGGCATTCCAAGTTAATAATTCTGCATTACGTGTATAAGGAATATTACTATTTATATTGATAATATTTTCAAGATTAGAATAATCCTCAATAGTTTCTAATTTATCTTCATTGATTAAATGATTAGTCACAAAAGTAGATTTTACAGAGCCATCCGTATTTAATTTTGTATAAACTGTTTCTTCTTTTTGAAGAGCAAAAACATTATATGGTAAAACAAAACTGAATACTAAAAGGGCTGCTGCTAATTTTTTTTCCTTTTTTTTCATACTTTTTCCTCTTTTCTTTAAAATTGTTGTTTTCATAATAATAGAATCAAATATAAGTAAAATAGATGGTAAAACCGTTAAAACAACAAGCATACTTATAATGGCTCCTCTAGAAATAAGGGTACATAAGGAACCTACCATTTCAAGTTCTGAGTAGACACCAACCCCAAAGGTAGCAGCAAAGAAACACATACCACTTACAAAAATGGAATTGGCACAATAATTCATTGATTCTATCATCGCATCTTTTTTATCTTTGCCTTCACTTCTTCCCTTTAAATAATTTGTTGTAAGTAAGATAGCATAGTCAATCGTTGCTCCAAGTTGGATGGTTCCAAGAACGATTGGAGCCACAAATGGTAAAACAACACCGCCAAAATATGAAACAGACATATTAAGGAAAATAGCAAATTCTATAGCTAGAATAAGTAAAATGGGTAAAGATAAAGATTTTAAAACAAACATCATAATGATTAAAATACAAACAATAGAAGAAGTATTAACATTTTTAAAGTCTTCATCACTGGTTAGAACAAGATCTTTCATTAAAGGTCCTTCGCCAGCTAAAATACCGTTTTCATCATATTTTTTTATAATAGTATTAATTTCCTTTACTTGGTTATTTAATTCGTTCGTGGCAATATCATAAGTAGAGTTTAAAAATAACATTTGATAGTTGTCACTTTCAAAAACTTTAACCATATCTTCCGGTAACATATTTTCTGTTAAACCATATTCTTTTAATTTAGCAAATGATAGAACAAAATCAACACCTGAAATATTTGCAATTTCACTCGTCATCTCATTGATATCATCGGCTTTCATATCTTTATCCACCAAGATAATTTCAGGGGAAACGATATTGAATTTTTCTTTTAATTCGGTATTAGCAACAATACTTTCTAAAGTATCTGGTAGGCTTTTATCAATTTTGTAATAAACTCCTACATTGTTGTTAGCTAAATAAGCAGGCACAAGAAGTAAGACAAAAAGGATAAAAATAATAATATGATGTTTTACAACAAAGGCATTAAATTTTTCAAAATGAATGGTAACTGGTTTATGTTTTGTCTTTGTAATAAGTTTATCAAAAGTAAGTAATAAACTAGGAAAGACCGTTAAAACACAAATAACGCCAAGTAAAACACCTTTAGCCATAACAAGCCCTAAGTCTTTTCCTAAAGTTAGGCTCATCGTACATAAAACTAAGAAACCTGCAATCGTTGTTAAACTACTTCCTGTCACGGAAGAAAATGTTTCCATGATAGCTTCAACCATAGCTTCCTTGTTTTTTAAGCCCTTTTCTTTTTGATGTTCATAAGCGTGATACAAAAATATGGAAAAGTCTGTGGTAACACCAAGTTGTAAAACAGCGACTAACGCTTTTGTAATATAGGAAATATTACCAAAAATAATATTACTTCCTAAATTAAATAAAATAGCAATACCAATATTACCAAGTAGTAACACTGGTACAAAATAAGAATCCAAAGATAGTTCAAGAACAATAAGACATAAAATAACGGCAATACAAATATAAACTAAGATTTCTTTATCGGATAAATCCATAGTATCCAAAACCATAGCACTCATACCACCTATTTTAACTTTGTCTTTCGCAATCTCTTTCATTTGTGAAATAGCTTCTAATGTTTTCGTAGAAGATGTTGATTCTTCAAAGGTTACAAAAAATAAATCGGTATTATCTTGATGTAACTTTTCTGTTATTTCACTAGGTAACATATCCATAGGAATGGTCGTTCCTAAAAGGTCATAAGCACTAATTACTTTATTAACACCATCAATATTTTCAAACTCCTTTTCTAAGTTAAGTAAGGCTTGACCCGATAGGTTTTCTGAAATCACTACGGAATAAGCTCCCATGCCAAATTCATCTGTTAAAATATCCTGACCTTGTACGGTTTCAATTTCTTGTGGTAAATAAACAAGGATATCATAATTAATACCCGTAAGTTTCATACCAACAAAGGCAAAGACCATAAGAATTAGAGAAACAAGAAGAATGCCAGTTTTATGTTCACAAATTTTTTCAGCAAATTTTTTCATAATATTAACTCCCTTCACGCTTAACTATTTTATTCTTCTTCTTTTCTTTTTTCACCAACATAAGTTTATTGTTGTATGATATCCAACATTTTATTTGAAATGTATGTATATTTAAACTACATTATGTCCTTTATCTTTACATTTGTTTATTTTTTAGTATAATTATCCATGAGGTGACAACATGAATAAAAATGATTTACGTGTCATTAAGACCAAAAATGCCTTATTTGAGACACTTACCAATCTTATGAAAGAAAAAACATTTGAAGAGATTAAAGTTTCGGATATTTGTAATAAAGCTTTGATTAACCGTTCTACCTTTTACGCCCATTATAATGATAAATATGAACTTTTGGCAGATGCAATTCAAAGTTTAAAAAATTCTCTTATAAGTGAATTAAAAGCAAATAACAATATTTCCAATACAAAAGAATATT
>UMBX01022669.1_pt1 | contig 11166 bp, 12 predicted proteins | sample 1964081 | NCBI WGS metagenome assembly UMBX01 (sample SAMEA4835952, study PRJEB28245) | human gut metagenome | biome: gut microbiome; material: fecal sample | place: Denmark | collected 2008
TTAATTGGACCTACCGGAGCTCAAGGTATTCAAGGTATTCAAGGTGTTCCTGGGCCGACTGGAGCAACTGGACCACAAGGAGTTCAAGGTATCCAAGGTATTCAAGGAAATATAGGACCTACTGGGCCTACTGGACCTACTGCCCGATGTAATAAATCATCTATATATATTTTCAAATGGTAAAGTTCCATATTATTTTAATATCCCTTGAATTTGTTGTTTCATCATAGCTCCCTATGAGAATTTTATCAATAAAATTTTCAACAATTTCAATAGACAATTCTTCTATATGTCTGTACTTTTTAAAGATATTCTTTTTAGTTTTTACTGTTTCTTTTTTTGCTAGTGTAGATGATATTTCTTTCTTCACTATTTTTTGTCGTTCTTCTAACTTTTCGTTATCATCTTTATACTTATTCATTAATATTAAAAACTCTTTTTCTGGAAGTATCCCATTTGTACGATCTTCATATAGTTTTTGAAAATATGTACTTTTACCTTGTAATTCCTTATTAATACTTTGTAATTCTTTTTCTAATGAATTTAATTTATCTTTGTATAAATCTTGTTCTATTACTTCGTTTTGCATTTCTTTAAGATCATCTTCTTCATAAAATTTCTTTAACACTTCATTCATTTTTTCTAATATGAATTGATGTAGTCCGTCTTCTCTAATAGAAGTTTTATTATCACAATTAGACCAGTTTGTCTTTTTATCTTTACAACATAAATATCCAGTACCGTCAAACCTACGAGAACTTGTTTTAGTAAATCTTTGATTACAATTAGAACAATATACTTTATTACATAGTGGGTGTACTGTACCACCTTTGCAACTTCTAGCAGTATTTTCTAATCTTTCTTGAACTGTGTACCATATATCTTTAGCAATGATTGGCTCGTGTGTATTATCCTTTCTAATTCTTGTTTCACCATCATTCCATACCACCGTGTGATTTTTGTAGCTAACTGTTGTTGATTTGAATTGTACCATATTACCTATATAAACTTCATCAGTAAGTAATGTTCTAATAGTAGAACTAGACCACTTAAACTTTTTTCTTATATTATGAATAAAGTCTGATTTTTTTATTTCATCTGCCCCCTTACCACAGATACTTATATAATAATCTTCGTGTTCTCTGTTTTCTTTTAGAGTAATTTCAAACTGATAATTAATAGTGTGGGTACGATCAAGTTCTTTGGTATATGAAATAATCACTTTAGCTGTCTTTGGTATAACATCATTTTCATTTAATAAAATACAATCATCTATATTAAAGTTATTAATATCAATATTATCATTTTCACTATAATATATTTTTGTTCTATTATTAGTGTATTTCTTTAATACAATATCACATTTATTATTAAAGTTTTTCATATCAGTAGTTATGTAATTAAAACTTACTAAATCTTTTAGGATATATTCTTCTTTATTAGTAAAACTTACATCTAACATATAAGTACCAGTTTTCTCAATATATCCATAATTTACATAATCCTTAATTACTGGTATTTTTAATTTACTACCATTAAGTAATTTGTATTCATAAGGACTTAATATTTTATCTTCATTTAATCTTCTTGCGATTTTATCAAGTCCAGTTCCTAACAAATACTCATCATAAATTCTTTTAATAACTAAAGAAGATATAGGATCAATTATTAAATGATTTTTATTTTCTGGATCTTTCATATAACCATAAGTCGCAAAACTTGAAGTAAGTTGACCGTCTTTTCTTTTTGACTTTAATGTTTCACGAATATTTAAAGATGTATCTTCTAAATACCACTCGTCCGTTAATCCTAGAATTTGACTTGTCTTTTTAGTTTCTTTTCTAGCATTATCAATTCTATCAACTACTGTTATAAATCTTACATTCCATTCGTGAAATAAGTTATGAACGTACTTTTCTACAAGTTCCATATCACGAGCAAATCTAGCTTGTGTTTTGCATAAAACAATATCAACATTACCATTTTTACATTCTTCAATCATTCTGTTAAAATCAGGCCTTGTAGCATCAGATCCAGACCAATCATCATCATTATAAACACCAACAACTTCCCAGCCTTGTTCTTCAGCATAATCCCTTAACATTATTTCTTGATTCTTGATACTTTGTGATAATTCTTCTTTTGATAGTTTGTTTTTATCTTCATCTGATAATCTTAAATATAACACCGTTCTAAAAGAATGTTTATTGTTCATGATTTATTCCCCAGGCGCCTATTTTCGATTCTCTTAATATACTTAAAATATTTTTTGTTAAAAATGGTTTTTAATTCTTCTTTAGTAGGGTTTTCTAGACTAGTAATAAATTCTTCACTAAATCTAAATTTTATATAATTAATTTTTTTTCTTTCTTTATTCTTTTTTTCTTCCAAATTACCCCCCTTAATATAAACAAAAACTACAATTAATAGTTCCTAATTTAACTTATGAAATAAAATTAAATTTGATAACTAAATTAAAAATAAATATAATGTGCTAATGATAATTATAATGTAAATAATATATAAAAGATTATAATTTTATGCTAAAATAATGATGAGGTTGATTACAATGGAAGAAATATTAGTAGATGAAAATGGTTATAAACAATTCTTTGAAGAATTAAAAAGGCTGGAAGATTTAAATCGCTCTAATTCAGCACTAGGTAGTGAAGTATATAAAGATGCTGTCGGTGATGGCTGGCACGATAATTTTGCTTTTGAAGAATCAATGAGGGAAAGCAGAGCGATAGCAAAAAGAATTGGCGATTTATTATCAAAAAAGCAATACTTAAAAATCGTTGATGATAAGGATAAAAAGGAAAATTTAGTTAATATTGGTGATAAGGTTAGTATTAATATAAAATATTCTGATGATGATATTGAAACAGAAGTAATAACATTAACAGGAAATTATATCCCCAATACTACTAATGAAATAAATGAAATATCTTTAAACAGTCCATTAGGAAAGGCATTATTTAAAGCAAAAATTGGGACATCAACATCTTACTTTGTTGGAAATTCAGAGATATTTATAACCATTTTGGAAAAACTTAATAATTAAACATATAAAGTTAATAAATAAAAACAAACTATATAAAGTACATTGAATATACGCAAAATAGAGCTAAATGCTTGATTTTTGAAATAATGTGTGTTAACATATATGACAATTTTTGGGAGGTGTATGTATGGAAAATATGGAACCAATCTATTTAGACCAAGACGGCTATAATGAATATCTAAAAAAAATTGAAGAGTTGAAAAAAGCAATTCAAGCAAACAATATGGAAAGAAAAGAAGCATTTGATGCTGGTGCTGGTGATGGCTGGGATTCTCCAGAGTTTGAAGAAATAGAAAGAACCAATATGAGATTAAATGGTGAATTGCGTAATATGTACGAATCACTAAATAGAATTGTTATCATTGAAAAACATAACGATCAAGAAATAGTTGATATTGGTGATGTTATTGTAGCAGATGTGATTTTCTCTCCAGATGATATGGAAGAAATGACATTTAAGCTAGTTGGTGCAAGTGGAGATTTCAATGCTGAAATTCAAAAAATTTCAATAAATAGCCCATTAGGAAATGCTGTTTATAAAAAGAAAATTGGAGATACTTGTTCTTATTCAGTAAATAATAGCAATTTTTCAGTTTTACTAAAACATAAAATGGATTTAACAAAAGAAAATAGTGCCCCAGTAAAAAAATTAAAAAAATAATTTTTTGTTGAGGTGTAATATGAGTAAAGTTAGCAATACTTTAACAATGTTAAGATTGTTAGAGAGCGGTAAAAAGTATTCAGTGAAAGAGTTAGCAGAAAAATTGGAAGTTTCGCCAAGAATGATAAAATCATATAAAGAAGAATTAGAAAAATGTGGAATATATATTGATACTATTCTTGGCAGATATGGTGGTTATGTGTATCATAGAAAACATAATTACAATATATCTTTTGATTATTTAGATGTTGATGCAATAGAAAGTGTTATATATAAATTAGATCTTAAAGAACAGCAAAAATTAAACATTACACTAGAAAAAATAAAATCAATAGTTATTTATTCAGCAGACGAAAAAAGAAATATTAAAATTGATAAAGAAGATTTGCAGAAAAAATATAATATTATTTCAAGAGCAATCCAAGAACAAAATATATTAACCTTTAAATTTCACAACAAAGAGCGACGATTTCAACCCTTTTCATTCACATACTATAAAGACTTTATTTATATTACTGGTTATTCAATAGATGAAAATGATATTAAAACACTAAATTTAAGTGGAATTGATGATTTAAAAATGTGATTTTGTAAAAAAAAGTCACATTTTTTTAATGGTACGATATATCGCACCTATAACTGTTATAATCTTTCTTGAAAGAAAAGTTTCTCCTATGTTAATTTGCTGGAGCAAGGTAGTAAGATGAATAATTTATTTGTTTCTCTATTATATCTTATAATTTCATTTTCTGCAACTTTGGTGATATATAAAAGATTTGGAAAATTTGGATTATATAGTTGGATGTGTTTGTTGGTTTTTATCTGTAATATTCAAACGATTAAACTATCAGAAATATTTGGATTAACAATTTCATTAGGAAATATATCATACGGAGCTTTGTTTCTTACAACTGATATTATAAGTGAAAAATACGGTAGAAGTTCAGCAACAGAAGCAACGAATTTAAGTTTTGTTTTTATGATATTATTTACTATTTTAATGTATCTATTTTTGCAATACACACCGTGTAATTCTGATTTTTCACAAAATGCTTTTGAAACAATATTTAGTTTTATTCCATGTATAACATTAGGAAGTTTAACCGCATATTGTTTTAGCCAACGCTGTGATGCCTACTTATATGAAAAGTTAAAAAAGAAATATAATAAAGTCTGGATAAGTAATAATGTCAGTACAATAATTAGCCAAGTATTAGATACTACTATATTTGTTTTAACTGCCTTTGTAGGAACAATGAAACTTAATGAAATTATATCTTTAATGATTACTATGATAATTTTTAAGTGGATCATAGCAATATTAGATACACCATTTATGATAATAACAACAAAAATAAAAAATAATAAGGATTTGGAGTGATTAATTATGAAAAAATGTTTATTAAATGAAGAACAAAAAACATTAAAGTCAAATAACAAGATTGTAAAATTTGACTATGAGCATTATATTGATGCTTGTAAAGTTATGGCTGAGGAAATTAAAAAAAATTACAACTTAGATGAAGATAATATCGAATTAATAGGTATGGCTAGAGGTGGTTTACCTATGTTAGTTACGTTATCACATTTATTAGGAGTAAGAAAAATATCAATGATTCAAACACAAATGAGTAATTCAGATAATTGCCACGATTACGGAAAATTTAGATATATGAGTGATAATATAGATAACTCTAAAAAAAAATGTATATTATTTGAAGACATAATTTATAAAGGAACAACTACAAATGGTGTTCTTGATATATTAAAACAAAGAGGAAAAGAAATTCTTGGGGTATATTCTTTGATAATTGATAATGGCTTCAAAGAAATTGAAATACCAAATAATGATGTAGATATTAAATATGCTTATGACATAACAGAAGATGATTGGGTTTACTTTTTCTGGGAAACAGATTTAAGAGAGATAAAATAATAATTTAACATTTGGGAGGTGTTTATAATGATTGATACGAGAAATAATCCTATTGTAATTTCTGGCCCATCAGGTAGTGGAAAATCAGAACTTATAGAATATATCGAAAAGGAATATCCAACTTTTTTGGAAGCTACCGGAATAACAACTAGAGCTAAAAGAGAAATTGAAGTTGGAAGAATGTATTTTGTTAGTAAAGCAGAATTTGAAAATTTAATTTCAACAGATGGTTTAATAGAATATTGTATTTATAATAATAATTATTATGGAGTACCTAAAAGCGAATTTGAAAAATTGAAAGAATATCATTTAATGTTTAATGTTGGCTATTCATCAGCAAAGGAAATTAAGAAGATGTATGAAGATACAACTATGATTTATCTTATGCCACCTACAAAAGAAGAATTGCTTCGTAGATTAGGAGATCGTGGGGAGGAACGATATTTACTAGGTATTCAAGAAACTATGAATTATGCCTTAAAATATGATTATTTATTGTTATCATTGACTAATGATATGAAAACAACAACAGATGACTTTATGGATATTGTAAATCAAAAGGAAGAATCAAACCAAAAAAGATTAATATTAGCTAAAAACAAAGATTTTATAACTAACTTTTATAAAGGAAGGCGCTAAAAATGATTTATGAATTGAATTTAGATGATAAAATAGAAGTTAGTAAAATTAAAAAGTTTTTAGCAGATAACTCTGATTCCGATTATATGCAAAGTATTGAATGGAATATTATTAGAAATGAAAAAACAAAATATTTTATATACTATGTTGAAAATGAAGAAATAATATGGAGTTGTAATTTGCTAGAGAAAGAGAAAAATAATGTTAAATATTTATATGCACCACGAGGACCTGTATTAAAAAATTCTAATTTTGATTTAATAAATTTATTCTTAAAAAATATAAAAGAATGGCTGTCAATAAAAAAATACACAACACTTGTAATTAATCCATATATAAATGAAATAGATTTAAAAAAGATTTCAAGCGAATACAATTATAGGATTACACAAAATAATGATTATAGTAATTTGCTTGATTCTTGTAAATTAGCAATTATGGATATAATATTTAATGAAGAAGAACTTATAAAAAAACTACCAAGTAAGTTTAGGCAAAATACAAGAAGATCATATCGTAAGGAATTAACAAGTAAAATTTCAAAAGAAGTAGATTTAAATAATTTTTACAAACTATATATTCAAACATCAGAAAGACATAAATTCAAACCACATACTATTGAATATTTCAAAAAACTTATATCAACTTATAATGATAACTTAATTTTTTTAGAAGTTTGGTATAACAATATGCCTCTAGCAATGAGTATCGATATTATTTATAATAATAAATTAATATATTTATACGGAGTTAGTTCAACTGAAAATAGAAATTTATTAGGAATGTATAATATGCAATGGGAAGCTATTAAGTATTGTATTAATAACAAAATACCGAAATATGATTTTGGTGGAGTATTCTGTGAAGAAAATGATATAGAGAATAAGGATTATGGGTTGTATAATTTTAAAAAAGGATATTGTTATAATGGATTTATTGATATTGTTCCAGATATAACTTTTACTTTTGGAGGTAATAAAAATGATTAATGTAGTATTTGAAGGATCAACTGGTGCAGGAAAAACAACAATCATAAAAAAAATAAAAAAGATATACGATAAAAAATATAAAGTCGGAATAACAAATGACATAGATAAAAGTTCCCCACTATATAAAGTTATTAAAGCAATGTTTGATGATAACGCATTAGTATCATTAAAAGAAAATTTTAACACATTAAGATATGAGACATTAGTACAAGCCGCAGATTATTTGTTTTTAAGAGAAAAATTATATAGTGAAAATAATGATATAAATTTATTTGATAGAAATTATTGCTCTGTATATTCGTATCAATCTGTATTATTAGAAAACAATATAAATAATTCACAAGAGTTTATGAATAATGTACTTTCTTGTATGAAGTCTGGTGAAAGAAAAATTGATTTACTGATATACTTTGATATAAATTTAAAAACATCTTTAAAACGTTCACAAGAAAGAGATAATAGAAAATTTACAAAGAAAGAAAAAGAAACATTAAAAAAATTTAATGATAAATTAAAAGATTTTATTAGATACAATAATAGTGAATATAATCTTTTGGTTATTGAAAACAATGATACAGAAGAAGAAATAATCAACAAAATAATGAAAAAAATTAACGAAATAATAGAAGATAAAAAGAAAACAGAAGATGATAAATGGTATGAATTATACAAGATAGATATAGAAGAATTTGATAAACCTGATGATTATATTGAGTATAAACTTAAATATAAGAAAAAATTTATTAATAAAGTGATTCAATATGCTAAGAACAAAAAAGTAATTGAAATGGGTTGCGGTACTGGATTAATGGCGGGATATTTACAAAAGTTAGGATTAGATGTTATTGCACTTGATTTAAGTCAAGCAGTTTTAAATTACGCTTGCGAAATAGCAAAACAATCAAATATTATATCTCCTTGTAAATACGAACAAGGTGATATACTTAATTTAAAATATAAACCAAATACTTTTGATGTATCATACAGTAATGGTGTTTTAGAACATTTTACTGATGAAGAAATAATTGAAATTTTAAAGCAACAAATGAATATTTCTAAATATGTTATTTTTGGAATACCAAGCACATATTTTAATATGAATGAAAAAATGCTAGGTAATGAACGTGGACTAACATTAAAAGAATGGAAATCACTTATTAATAAAGCTGGTGGAAAATTAGTAGAACAAACAAGTTTTCACTACTACAAGTTATATAGAAGAATATTTGAAGTAAAAAAATGGTTAAAACCTAAAGCCTTTTGGTTATTTGTAATAGAAAAGAAGTAAAATTTAAAATGATAAAAATAAAAATTACCAATTATATGTTATAATCAAAGAAGGAGATGATATATATTTATGAAAAAAATAACTTATGTGACTGGAAATTGGTCTAAAATAATGAGTGCTAAAAACATATTAGAGCCACTAGGAATTGAAGTTGACAATGTAAAAATGGAAACAACAGAAATTCAAGCTGATACTGTGGAAGAAGTTGCAATGCACTCTGCTAAAGAAGCTAGCGACAAATTAAAATGTGCGGTATTAAAAAACGATACAGGATTATATGTAGAAGCATTAGGTGGCTTCCCAGGACCGTATACACATTATGTAGATGAAAGACTTGGTGAAGACGGATTATTAAAACTTCTTGATGGAGTTGATAATAGAAATGCTTGTTTTATTGAAGCATTTGCATATTGTGAATATGGAAAAGAGCCTATTGTATTTAAGTCTATTACCAAAGGAAAAATAGCCAAAGAAAAATCTGGTACGTATGGTTGGAGTTGGGATTTCATTTTCATACCAGACGGTTATGATAAAACAATGGGAAATTATCCAGATGAAGAAAGATGCCACGTTTGGAATACCGATGCTTATACAGAATTAGCTGATTACTTGAAAAACAAGGAAGATTAATAAAATGGAAGAAATAGGTTGTCATTTTAAATTTGAAAAAATAATTGGTAATATTTATCACGATACAAATTTACTACTAAGTTCTGGTAGAAATTGTCTAAAATATATTATTAATGAAAGAAATATAACAACATTATTTCTTCCATATTTCTTATGTGAATCATTAAGCGAAGTTGCTGTATCTGAAAATGTAAAAATAGAATTTTACCATATTGATAATAATTTTATGCCATTAGATATAGATGAAAACAAACTAAATGACACAACCTATATTTACTTTGTAAATTATTATGGATTATTTAAAGATAATATTCAAAAAATTATTGATAAATATAAATATGTAATAGTTGATAATACTCACGACTTTTTTAATAAAGACAATTACGGTGTAGATGTCATATACAATTATAGAAAATATTTTGGAGTTCCTGATGGAGCTTGTATAGTTAGTAATGATTTAGTTCCTAATTCTAAATACTTTAAAGGTAAAAGTTTAAATAAAGTGATTGAGATGTTATCAAGAGATGAAACAGGACAATACTTCCATTATCCAACTTTTTTAGAAGCAGATAAACATTTTAGAAATGAAGATTTATGCTATATGTCTAATTTCACTGAAAATTATTTACGTGCAATAGATTATGAAACGGTACTAAAAAATAGATTAAGAAATTATGAGATGCTTTATGAATCACTAAAAAAATATAATCAATTAGATTTATCTTCGAAACAGTTAACATATATGTATCCACTATTTGTATCTGACGGTGAATCTTTAAGGGCTTACTTAAAATCTAATAATATCTATTCATTAAGGTTATGGGCTAATATAAATTGGAATGGTGCTAATACAGATGAAATAACAAAAGCAGATAATATGGTTTTATTACCAATAGATCAACGTTATTCAGATAATGAAATGGAATACATTGCAAGTGTAATTGATAAATATTATTCAAATAATCATAATAAAAGTAAAATTTTAGTCAGGGGAAAATAATGAAAGAAAAAAAGAAGAAAACATTTGCTTGGTTTCAAGTAATGAAGAAGTCAATAGTGTTTTAAACAATATGAAATCAAACTCTAAAGTATATTTGAAATTGATAACAGTATTACAATTACTAGGTAATTTTGAAGGAAAAACAAAAATTGATTTCTACGATAAAATAGATGATGATAAAGAGAAAAAAATAAGACTTTGGTGTACTGATTCTGATGATAATCTATTTGTATTTTATGGATATTCTTCAGATAGAACTGATTTACTAAAAATCACAAAAGGGACAAACGAAGAAACGTTAGAATATGATTTAACTTTAGCAAAAAAGTTTACTCTTAATTCTAATAATATAAATTTTACTAGATCTAATCAAATTTATGGCTTTAAATTTGGAAGATTAATAACTGACAGTAATAAAAGTATGCACCCATGATTGCAGACATCTCACATTAAAATATCAGATGATTTAAATCCATTTTTTTCGTAGGTTTGTTTATCGTTAAAAACACAACCACATCTATGAAAAAATTTAGGATTATAAGATAGTGTAACTTCAATAACTTTATATTTTATTCCATCAAAATTTTTTACTTTATAAAAATTTTCAGTTAATTTTACATTATGGTCTTCTATATTTAATAAATTTAGTATACAATATTCTTGTGACATAATTAAAACCTTCTTTCTTTGTTTTTGTGTTTAAATTTATTTTATCAAAGATGGTTTAATGTGTCACTTTTTTAATGTAATAAAATAGGTGGGTATTTTTCTTAACACCCACTAAATATTATAGAACCTAAAAAAATAAAACAAGTCAACTGGCTTGTTTTTATTTGTATTAATAAGAGAATATGCTTGAAATTACAATTAATTTTTTTAGATGATTTATTTTATCGAGGAACTGGACCTACTGGACCTCAAGGTGAAGCTGGTGCACAAGGTATTGCTGGAGCAATTGG
>UMBX01014029.1_pt1 | contig 11118 bp, 8 predicted proteins | sample 1964081 | NCBI WGS metagenome assembly UMBX01 (sample SAMEA4835952, study PRJEB28245) | human gut metagenome | biome: gut microbiome; material: fecal sample | place: Denmark | collected 2008
CGACGCAGGCGATTACATCGCTGCGCAGTGGTATGAGGGCGATGCCAACATCCGCCGTGCCATCGACTTCCTGACCGGGGAGGAGATGCTGGCAGCAGGCCACGCCGAGAACCTGACCCGCCTGCACGACGAGCTGATCCACAAGGACTGGTTCCAGACCCTGCCGGACTTCAACGCCTATGTGGTGCGCAAGGATCAGGCCCTGAGCGACTACGCCTGCGACCCGATGGGCTGGCGCCGCAAGTGCCTGGTGAACATCGCCAAGGCCGGCATGTTCTCCTCTGACCGCACCATTGCCGAGTACGACCGCGACATCTGGCACCTGGGCAAGTGATGCGCTGTACGATGACCTATACCGACCTGATCTTTGACCTGTACGGCACGCTGGTGGACATCCACACGGAGGAAAGTGCGGAGGTCTGGGAAAAGACGGCCCTCTACTTTGGCTTTTACGGTGCCCGCTGCACGGGCGCAGAGCTGAAGCGGGCCTTTGAACGGGAAATGGCCGCCCGCCAGGCGAAGGCCGGGCAGAGCTACGAGTGCTTCCCGGATATCCCGTTCGAGCAGGTGATGGATGCGCTGTTCCGGAAAAAGGGCATCTGCACCGAGGGACTGGGGCAGAATGCGGCGCAGCTGTTCCGCATTGCGTCCATGGAACATCTGCGGCTCTACCCTCATGTTTTGGAAGCGCTGGCTGCGCTGCGGGCAAAGGGCTTTCGTCTCTGGCTGCTGAGCAACGCGCAGCGGGTCTTCACGGCCTACGAGCTGCGGTATCTGGGGCTGGGGGAGCAGTTCGACGGCATCTACCTTTCCTCGGACTACAACTGCCGCAAGCCGGACCGGAAATTTTTTGCGGCGCTGCTGGACGAACAAAAGCTCGACCCGGCCCGCTGCCTGATGATCGGCAATGACCGCGAAACGGACATTGCGGGCGCAGTGAACGCAGGCCTTGCAACGCTTTACCTGCACACCGGGCTCACCCCGCCCGACCAGGAACCGGCGGACCCGGCCCGCACGCCGGGAAAGGCCCCCGCCGACTGCCGCCGCTACGAATACGAAGGCGACGACTGGGCCGCCCTGACGGCGCTGCTGTGCAGGCTGTGACCCCATAAAACCAAAACCCGACTGCTGGCAGAACGCCGACAGCCGGGTTTCTTTGATTTGAAGGGCCGCGTTTATTTATAAGAGGCCGAAGATCACGGCGCTGCAGGACGGAAGCGAAAATTCACCGGTGCAGACGGTGCTTTCGCCCTGCCACAGGGCGGAGGTGGTGCCGTCGCTCAGAAGCTTCCAGCGGCCTTCCGGCAGCGAAACGACACGGGTCTCGGCCAGGGGATCGTAAAATACGCACAGAGCCTTCCAGGCGGCGCGCTCCGGCCCGGCGGGCAGCACCCAGCCCACCAGCGGTGCTTCCACCGGGAGGAACCGGACGGCACGGGGGGGTGTCGGGGTCCGGCGCGCTCAGGCGGGGGAAGGCATTGCGCAGCCCGATCAGGCCGCGGTAATACTCCACCAGCCCCGGGCAGGCGGCGGTGCGCTTCCAGTCCAGCTGATTGAGCAGGGCAGAGGAGGCATAGCTGTTGTCCTCGCCTTTTTTGGTGCGGGCAAACTCCTCGCCGGCCTGCAGGAAGGGGATGCCCATGCAGGTGAGGTAGATGCCGGCGGCCAGCCGGTTCTCGGCCAGCACCGCCGGATCGAAGACGTTGTAGTCCGGGTGGTCGGTGCGCACCAGCAGAAGCTTGTCCCACAGGGTGTAGTTGTCGTGGGCGGAAACATAGCTCACGATCTGGCCGGGTGCGTGTTCAGGCAAAGCATCGCTGCAGCACCACGCGGTGACCGCTGCCCGGATCTCCGGGAACATGTCCGGCCTGCCGTTCACATAGCCCGCTTCCCTGGCGTAGAAGCAGTGGCCCTTGATGGCGTCGCGGGTGTTATCGCAGAACACACCGATGCGGTCATCCAGCAGGCAAAGGCCTCGCTTTCATAGCGCTGCATCCATTCGACAGGGATCTTATGCTTCATCATTTCGTTCCTTTTTGGTGACGGGCTCTGCCCGGGGAATGCGTTTTTTGGCCTGCGGCCGCCGCGGGGCCTTGCCGCAGGAGGAGCGCACGATCAGCTCCGTGTGCAGCTGGATCAGGCTGATGGAAACATCGTGCAGCTGGCTGGACAGCGCAAAATAGGCGCTCTTGCCCAGCTCTGCACGGTTCTGGCGGATGGTGGTCAGGGGCGGCGGCGTGAACCGGCACAGCGGCAGGTCGTCGAAGCCCAGGATGCTCAGGTCTTCCGGCACGCGGATGCCCCGCTCCTGGCAGTCGATGAGGACGCTGTTGGCAAGGCGGTCATGGCTGCAGACGATGGCCGTGCAGCCCTGCTCCAGCAGTGCGGGCAGGTGCTCCGACAGGCAGACCGAGGTGAAGAAATCGCATTTGCCCAGGCTTTCGCTGCAGGGCAGGCCGTTTGCCTGCGCGGCCCGGAAAAACGCCTGGTAGCGCTGCTGGTAAACGTAGGACTCCAGCGCGTAGCTCAGGTAGCCGATCTTCTTGTGGCCCAGGCTTTTCAGGTAGCGGACGGCCTGATTCATGGCCTCGGCATTGTCCACGCTGATGCTGGTGACCCGGGGGTTCCCCGGCACACAGTTGTCGTAAAGCACGGCAGGGGTCTTGCAGGTCTTGAAGCCCTCCAGCCAGGGGTCGTTGAACGAAAGGCCCAGAAACAGGCCGCCGAGGTAGTTGTGCTGCATCATGTAGGCATCGTAGGGGACGCTGTTTTCCAATGCACAGCTCAGCGGCACGACCACCACCTGGTAGCCGTCCGGCTCGGCCAGCTTCCGGAACCCCGCCAGGATGTCGTAGCCGAAGTCCTCCGGCTTTGCGTAATCCATGTTGGTGATGAAAACTGCGATGCGGCGCGATGCGTCCTTCCGGCAGATGCGGGAATAGCCCAGCTCCACGGCGGTCTCGACCACCGATTGGCGCATGGCATCGCTGACGCCGCCTGCACCGCTCAGCGCCTTGGAAACAGTACCTTTTGAAACGCCCAGCGTGCGGGCGATATCTTCCAAAGTTGCCATCGGATCCATTCCTTTGCGTTTGTTTCGCAAGTTTCGTGGAATATTTTACCACAGCAGCCGGGTCAAAACAACCCGAAAGGGCATGGTTTTACACGGGAAAAGTTTCGTAATGTTTCTGTTAAGATAATTGGAACATAGATCACAGGAAAAAGCAAGAGAAACCTTGCATAAAAATCATCAAAATAATTTGGCAGATAGGGAGAACTTTGGTGAACCTTGCAAAAAGAATTGACGGAACACCCAAACGGTACTATACTTTGCAGTGACGAAACTTTGCGAAACATTTGAAAACGGTCACCACACGAGGGAACGAGAATGTGGTTTGTTTACGGAAAACAGGAGCTGTGCACAAGGCAGCGTGCAGAAGACGTCAGTGTCCTGCTGACGAACGGTCTGGGCGGCTATCTGTCCACGACGGCAGCGTTCTCGGCACCGCGGTGCGATCAGGGACTTCTGGCGGCAGCCGTGCAGGCCCCCAACCGCCGCGTGATGCTGGTGCACCGGCTGAAAGAAGTGCTGCGCATCGGGCAGAAGGAGACCTTCCTCTCGACCCAGAGTTTTGCCGAAGAAGCGGCAGAGGACGGCTGGAAAAACCTCAGCAGCTTTACCTATCAATATACGCCCTGCTGGCGGTATCACGTCGGCGGCGTGATGGTGGAGCGGAAGCTCGCCCTGGGCTGGGAGGAAAACACCGCCGCCGCTCTCTACACCGTGGAGAACCGTTCGGGCCGGCCCTGTACACTCGAGATCGTACCGCAGCTGAAGTTCGCCCCCAAAGAGGACGCGCTGAAAAAGCCGGACAAGACCTTCCGCTTCGAAAACGGCAAGGTCACTTCCGGCGGCGAAACGATGCACGTCTTCACGGACGCCGCGCTGGCCGCGCGCCCGGTGCAGTGGGAAAAGCTGCACTACACGGCAGACGAAAAGGACGGCCGCCCCGCATTTGGCTATGCGGCATCCTGTTTTTCCATCACCCGCACCGTGGAGGCGGGCGAGACGGCTCAGTTCGAGGTGGTGTTCTTCACCGGCGAAACGGCGGCTTCGGGCACAGAGCTCCTGCGCCAGCAGGAAATGCGCCTGGCCGCGCTGGAGAAGAAGGCGGGCTTCGCAGACCCGGCCGCTTCGCAGCTGGCTGCGGCGGCCGATGCCTTTATCGCACGGCGGGCCTCCACCAACGGCAAGACCATTCTGGCGGGTTACCCGCTGTTCAGCGACTGGGGCCGCGACACGATGATCGCTCTGCCCGGCTGCTGCCTGGAGACCGGCCGCTATGAGGATGCAAAAAGCATCCTGCGCACCTTCCTGGCCTACGAGAAAGACGGCCTTGTGCCGAACCTTTTCCCGGAGGGCGCACAGAAGCCGATGTACAACACCGTGGACGCGGCGCTCCTTCTCATGGAAGGAGTGTGGCTGTACATTCAGCGCAGCGGCGACCGCGCATTCCTGCACGAAGCCTACCCGGTGATGGAACGCATCATCGCGGCTTACCGGAAGGGGACCCACCACGGCATCCGGATGGATGCGGATGGGCTCATCACCGCCGGTGAGGGACTGGACCAGGTGACCTGGATGGATGTGTGTGTGAACGGCATCCTGCCGACGCCCCGCCACGGCAAACCGGTGGAGGTCAACGCTTACTGGTACAACGCCCTTGCGATCATGGCGGCGTTTGCCAAGCAGCTGGGAAAAGAAGCCGACTACGAGCACCTGGCCGAAAAGGTGAAGCGCTCTTTCGCAGAAAAATTCTACATGCCGGAGAAGGGATACCTGAAGGACGTGCTCTCGGGCACGGACGCCGACGAGCAGATCCGCTGCAACCAGATCTGGGCGGTGTCGATGTCCTTCTCCGCGCTGTCTCCCGAACAGGAAAAGAACGTGGTGGAGACGGTCTACCGGCAGCTCTACACGCCCTGCGGGCTGCGGACGCTCTCGCCGGAAGACCCGCAGTACCACGGCAGCTACGGCGGCGAACAGCTTGCGCGGGACCTGGCGTATCACCAGGGAACGGTGTGGGTGTTCCCGCTGGGTGCCTATTATCGGGCTTATTTAAAGGTACACAACAACACCCCGGAAGCGGCTGCACAGGTCCGCCGGGAGCTGGACGCGGTGCTTCCCATGCTGCGGGAAGGCTGCATCGGCCAGCTGCCCGAGATCTACAGCGGCGACTTCCCGGCGGAAAGCAAAGGCTGCTTTGCGCAGGCATGGAGCGTCGGCGAGATGCTGCGGGTCTATGCGGCGCTGGAAAGGATCGAAGGTGCAGGAGGAAAACACGGAACGAGTGGTACTTGATAAGAGCCGCCGCGGCTGGTGGAAATCGGCCGTGTTCTATGAACTGTATCCCAAGAGCTTTCAGGATACGACCGGCAGCGGCACCGGCGATCTGCGGGGCATCCTCTCGCATCTGGATTACCTCGAAACGCTGGGTGTGGACGCCATCTGGCTGTGCCCCATCTGCGCATCGCCGCAGGTGGACAATGGCTACGATATCTCGGACTTCTGCGCCATCGAGCCGAGCTTCGGCACCATGGCGGACATGGACGAGCTCATTGCCGAGAGCAAAAAGCGGGGCATCGGCATCCTCATCGACCTGACCCTGAACCACTGTTCGGACCAGCACCGCTGGTTCCGGGCGGCAAAAAGCTCCCGCGACAACCCCTATCACGATTACTTCCTCTGGCGGGACGGCACGCCGGACTGCCCGCCCAGCGGGATGCGCAGCGTCTTCGGCGGTTCGGCATGGACCTATGTGCCGGAGATCGGCCAGTGGTACTTCCACCAGTTCGCGCCGGAACAGCCGGATATGAACTGGGAAAACCCGAAACTGCGGCAAGAACTTTACGATGTGATGAAGTTCTGGGTCAAGAAAGGCGTGGCAGGCTTCCGCCTGGACGTCATTGACCAGATCGCGAAAGAGCCGGACAAGGATATCACCATCAACGGCCCGCGGCTGCATGAATATCTGCGCGGCATTTCCGAGAACGTTCTCACCGACGAAGGTCTGGTGACGGTGGGCGAAGCGTGGGGTGCAGACACCGAACGCGCCAAGCGCTACAGCGCGCCGGACGGCAGCGAGCTGAGCATGGTGTTCCAGTTCGAGCACATCGGTCTCGACCAGGAACCGGGCAAGGACAAGTGGGATATGATCCCGCTGGAGCTGCCCCGCCTGAAGGAATGCCTGCGCCGCTGGCAGCAGGAGCTGTACGGCTGCGGCTGGAACAGCCTGTTCTTCAACAACCACGATCTGCCCCGCATCGTTTCCCGCTGGGGCAACGACAAAGAGTACCGCGTGGAGTCGGCCAAAATGCTGGCCACCATGCTTTACGGCCTGCAGGGCACGCCCTACATCTACCAGGGCGAGGAGCTCGGCATGACGAACATCCGCCTGCCGCTGGAACAGTATCAGGATCTGGAGATCCACAACATGTACAAAGAGCGGACAGAGCGCGGCGACTCGCCCGAGAGCGTCATGCAGTCCATCTGGGCGCGGGGCCGCGACAACGCCCGCACCCCCATGCAGTGGACGGCAGGGGAGAACGCAGGTTTCACCACCGGCACGCCCTGGCTGCCCGTGAACGAGAACCACACCGTCATCAATGCCGAGGCTGCTCTGGCCGACCCGGATTCCATCTTCTACTATTACAAAAAGCTCATTGCCCTGCGCAAGGAGCTGCCGGTCTTCCGGGATGGGCGGTTCACGCTGCTGTGCCCCGAGGACGAGCAGCTGTTCGCCTACACCCGCGACACCGAAACGGAGCACCTGCTGGTGGTCTGCAACTTCTCCGGGCGCGAAGCTTCCTTCGACTTCCCGGCGGAATACCGCGGCGCGGAGTGCCTTGTCTCCAACTACAAAGAACCGTCTGTCCAGACCATTCGCCCCTATGAGGCATGGATGCTGATCAAAAAGGACTGCATCATCCCCATTCAGGACTACCTGGGCCTGGGCAACGAGACCCGCATGAACCAGCCGGGCACCGTGGGCTTCAACTGGCGCTGGCGCCTTGCGCCCGGTCAGGTGACCGACGCCCTTGCCGACGAGCTGATGGCGCTGACGAAGCGCACCGGCCGCGTCAACTGGGATATCCTGAACGGATAAACTTTGTTTCGAACAGCAACCGCTGTATTGAATAACATTTATTTTATGGAGGAGAAAAATTATGAAAAAGATCTCGCGTCGTTCGTTCCTGGCCGTTTGCGGCACTCTGGCCGCAGCAACTGCTCTGACCGCCTGCGGCGGCAGCAGCTCCAGCACTGCTTCTTCTGCAGCAGCCGGCAGCTCCGAGGCTGCTTCCGTTGAGGTGCAGGACGTTGCCCTGAAGGTCTGGGGCCCCCAGGAAGATCAGGTGGATTCCAGCAGCTGGCTGCCCACCATGTGCGAGCAGTTCAACGATGCACACCCCGAGTGGAACATCACCTTCACCTATGAGGTCTGCCCCGAGGGCGACGCAAGCAAGAACGTCACCCAGGACGTCTCCACAGCTGCCGACGTCTACATGTTCGCAAACGACCAGCTGGGCACCCTGGTGCAGGCAAACGCCATTGCACAGCTGGGCGGCAGCTACCTGGATGAGGTCCTGAACGACAACCCCGATACCATGATCGAGTCTGTCACCAGCACCGACGGCGGCGTGTACGGCGTGCCTTTCACCGGCAACACCTGGTTCATGTACTATGACACCTCCGTCTTCAGCGAGGACGACGTGAAGTCTCTGGACACCATGCTGGAGAAGGGCAAGGTCGCATTCCCCCTGACCGACTCCTGGTACATCGCAGCTTTCTACTACGCAAACGGCTGCACCATCTTCGGTGAGAGCGGCATGGATGCCGACGCCGGCTTCGACTTCGGCGGCGACAAGGCCGTTGCAGTTACCAAGTATCTGGTGAACCTGTACAACAACGCAAACTTCTCTGTGGACGCCGACGGTTCCGGCCTGTCCGGCCTGCGAGAGGGCACCGTCAACGCCATCTTCTCCGGCACCTGGAATGCCGAGGCTGTCAAGGAGGCTCTGGGCGACAACTTCGGTGCGACCCAGCTGCCCACCATCACCATCGACGGCGAAGCAAAGCAGATGCGTTCCTTCGCAGGCTCCAAGGCCATCGGTGTCAACCCCAACTGCCAGAACATGCAGGCTGCTGTTGCTCTGGCCGTCTACCTGGGTTCTGCTGAGGCTCAGAAGGCTCACTATGAGATGCGCGGCATCGTGCCCACCTCCAACGCTCTGAGCAACGACGCAACCGTTTCTGCCGATATCGTTGCAATGGCACAGGCCAACACCATCGCCAACACCTCCGTGCTGCAGGCTACTCTGCCGGAGATGGGCAGCTACTGGACTCCTTCCGAGAACATGGGCAAGGCCATCGTCAGCGGCGAGGTCACTCTGGACAACGCAGCTGAGAAGACCGAGGCTTACAACAATGCTCTGAACAACGCCAGCATGTAACCCATGAATTTGGCTGAAGGAGATGATCATGTGCCAAAAACATTGACGAACACCGAACCCCAGCGCAAACCGAAGATCCCGGATTCTTTGTCCATTGCGCTGAAAAACGGTGGGCCGGTGGTGTGGGCTTCCTGCCTCATCATGGGCCTGGCCAATATCCTGAACGGCCAGCTGATCATGGGTCTGATCTATCTGGCGGTTGAGATTGGCGTGATCGTTTTTCTGGCAGTCCCCAATGGTGGCCTGTATTGGATCTCGATGCTGCCCAGCCTTGGCTGGCGCGAGCAGCAGAAGGTGTTCAACGAAAAGACCTTCGTCTACGAGTACGTTGCAGGCGACCAGTCCCAGCTGATCCTGCTGTACGGCATCGCTTCGCTGTGCGTCGTGGTGCTGCTGGTCCTGGTCTGGCAGTCCTCTGTCCGCAGCGGCTACCGCGCCGCCGCTCTGAAGAAGATGGGCGAACATGTGCCCAACTTCAAAGAGCAGCTGCGCAGTCTGCTGGACGAAAACGTCCACATGCTGCTGATGACCCCGCCGATGGCCTGCCTTGTGATCTTCACCATCCTGCCGCTGCTCTACATGATGAGCATGGCGTTCACCAACTACTCCAAAGAGGGCGATCACCTGGTCCTGTTCGACTGGGTGGGCCTGAAGAACTTCATGACCATCTTTGACTCCTCGTCGGTCATCGGCAAGCAGTTCGGCAGCGTGCTGCTCTGGACGCTGATCTGGGCGTTCTTTGCAACCTTCCTGAACTTCTTCCTTGGCACGATCGTGGCGCTCATCATCAACCGCCCGGCCATCAAGTTCAAGAGCTTCTGGCGCGGCTGCCTGTCCATGACGATCGCTGTGCCGCAGTTCGTTTCCCTGATGGTCGTCCGCTCGATGGTGCAGCCCGAAGGCATCGTGAACAAGATGCTGCTCAATGCGGGCTGGATCAGCCAGCGCCTGCCCTTCCTGGAGAATGTGACCTGGGCCCGCGTGCTGGTCATCGTCGTCAACCTGTGGGTCGGCATCCCGTATACCATCATGCAGGTCACGGGCATTCTGCAGAACATCCCCGCCGACCAGTATGAGGAGGCCCGCATCGACGGTGCAAACGCCTTCCAGCAGTTCACCAACATCACGCTGCCCTACATGCTGTTCGTCATGACACCCTACCTCATCACCCAGTTCACGGGCAACATCAACAACTTCAACGTCATCTACCTGCTGACCCGCGGCGAGCCGATGTATGTCGGCAACTCTGCAGGCGGGACCGATCTGCTTGTCACCTGGCTGTACAAGCTGTCGGTCGATCAGCAGAAGTACAATCTGGCAGCCGTCATTGGCATCTTCACCTTTGTGGTGCTGTCCATTGTGTCTCTGGTCACCTATCGTTCCAGCGGCTCGTACAAGGATGAGGAGGGATTCAAGTAATGTCGAACAAAATCAAAGACGGCGGAATGCACGCCAAGCGCGTGATGGGCGATATTATTACGTATATCTTCCTGATCGTGCTGAGCGTCATCTGGCTGATCCCGTTCTTCTGGCTGGTGATGCAGTCCTTCCGTGACGGCAAGGGCCAGTTCATCTCGACCTTCCTGCCCAAGGCCTACACCGTGAACAACTACAAGGCGCTGTTCACGCAGTTTGACGTCATGAACTTCCCCCGGATGTTCATGAACACCTTCTTCATCGCCTGCTGCACCTGCGTCATCTCCACCTTCTTCGTGCTGAGTGTGGCGTACTGCACCAGCCGCCTGAAGTGGAAGATGCGCAAGCCTTACATGAACATGGCGATGATCCTGAACCTGTTCCCGGGCTTCATGACCATGATCGCCGTCTACTTCATCCTGAAGGCGCTGGGCATGACCGAGGGCAACCGCATCCCGCTGGCACTGATCATCTGCTTCTCGTCGGGTTCCGGTACCGGCTTCTTCGTGATGAAGGGCTTTATGGATACCATCCCGAAGGCGCTGGATGAGGCCGCCACCCTGGACGGCTGCACCCGCTGGCAGATCTTCACCAAGATCACGCTGCCGCTGAGCAAGCCCATGATCGTGTATCAGATCATCACCTCGTTCATGGCACCCTGGGTGGACTTCGTGTTCGCAAAGGTCATCTGCCGTACCAATTCGCAGTACTTCACGGTCTCCATCGGCCTGTGGAGCATGCTGGAAAAGGAATACGTCGATGCCTGGTTCGTCCGCTTCTGCGCAGGCGCGGTGCTGGTGTCCATCCCCATCGCGATCCTGTTCATGATCACCCAGAAATTCTATCAGGAGGCAATGAGCGGCGCAGTCAAGGGCTGATGCCCGGGCTGCCCCGTCCGATGCACCCGGAAAGGAGAACACCCCTATGGAAACTGTCAGGAAGCGATCTTCCGGCATCAGCAGCAATGGGCTGCGGACATGGGGGATGTTCTTTCTTCTGGCCGGGATGCTGGGCAAAAGCATCCTGCAGAACGGTCTGCTGAACCTGGGCGCTGTCAGTTTCGGGCAGCTGCTGGAGCAGATGCAGACCTCCCGCGCAGCGATGCTGTATGCAACGCTGGCGCTGCTCCTGCAGGCCATGGAGACCTGTGCTGTGCCCATCTTCGCCTTTTTGCTGGTGGAAGGGGTAGAG
>UMBX01024815.1_pt1 | contig 10912 bp, 6 predicted proteins | sample 1964081 | NCBI WGS metagenome assembly UMBX01 (sample SAMEA4835952, study PRJEB28245) | human gut metagenome | biome: gut microbiome; material: fecal sample | place: Denmark | collected 2008
AACGGATATCAGATTCATTGTTTCATTGTTAGAATAAAGCCTGCTTCCAAATATATCATCATAATTATATGGATTAACTATAACCGTCTCTGCTTCACGGGACTCATTTATATTTTTAACATAATCATATTCCTTCTGCATTATGTCCACTGTACCAAGAAGCTTTTTGGCATTTTCCTTCTCATAAGAGCCATCTTCTTTACTGTCCTGCACTAGTACAGCCTCATCTCTTAATGCTTCAATATAATCACTGACCTCCTTATCTGCCTCATGCCCATCGAATTCCACATAAAAACTGTTAAGCTTATATGTCTTGTTATTACTGCCATAATCTATGCCCTTCATAATCTTAGCCGATGTAAACAGATATATCCCTGCCAGTATAAAAACAATCCCCTTCTGTACTATCATTGTTTTATAGATTTCCATAACATATAAAGGCATACCAGACACAAGCTTCTGATTAGACTGACTTATCTTTACCGCAGCAGCTTCTATGACACTCTTTTGTCTGATTGTATATTTTAATGAATAAGCAATCACATTTCCTGTCAGTCCTGCAGCAAGTAAAACAGCTGTAAGAATCCACGTTGTTGTACTTATATCTGTTATAAAGCCATCTCTTCCCCAGTTCTCATACATAAGATAAGAGCCTCCAGGAAATATAATATTGAATACATTAATATATTTAAGACTGTTAAATGTACTGTTATACTGTATTCTGCCATACAGCATATATTCACATAAAAGCACCGCTATAAGCAGCGTAACTGCTATCTTATAATTATTCACAAGATTTATCATAAGATATATCAAAAGACTTATGGCAGTCATGGCGCAGGCATATACTAATACATATATAACAAAAACCCGATTTACACTAACAGCATAAGGAAACATACTAAACATTTTCGAATTCTGTATACAGCAAGTTCCATCAACACCATATATCTTTGCATATATACCATATGTTATTGAATTAAACAGACATGATAATATTATATTAAATACTATAATAATAAAGCATCTTATAACAGGCAGAAATATTCTTCCTCTCCTGCTTGTTCTTACAAGCACATATACTCCGTTGTCGCTCTCTTCTGTAAAATGTATTATGATAACCGTCATCATAATCACGTAGATAAGCGGTATAGCTCTATTATTAAGAAGCTGCTCAATAGCTGCCGTGTTTGTATTATTAAATGCCACATCTGCTTTTTCAAGCTTTTCTTTATCTTTTAACTGCTTATTGGCATTGAGAATATAATAGCTGTCTGTATCACCAAAAAGTGTGCTATCTGCTATTCTGCTATAATTTTTAGACTTGATGTTGTCCGCACTATTGTCATAATAGCTGTTATAAGACTTCACGTACTTTTCCTTATTCTCAACAAGCTCTGCTGCTTTGTTTATATACTCGCTATCTTCTTCCTTATATGTATCATATGCGGCTGTCAGCTTACTGGCTGTCAGACCTACCCTGTCTTCTTTAATCTTGTCATAATCATTGATAATCTGTCTGTAATATCTATATGTCACAGCATCATTGCTGCTGTTAACCTGATAAATACATATGCTTATAACCGCTGCCAGCGCACATATTATACACAGAATGCTTTTCTTTATTATTCTTATCAGTTCCATAGGCTTTCTCCAACTACTCTGGTGTTATCTGCTGCCACTGCATGCTTGTGCTTCCTATCTGTGACTTATCAAGAACCGCAGTTACACATATACGTGCTCCACCCTTCTTTTTCTTTGCCGCCTCTTTATCAATAGCCTCTATCTTATCTTTTTCCTCCTGTGACAGTTCCATACCTGCTACATCCGCTCTGGCAGTTGTTACAAGCATGCACCTTTCATCACCGCCTTTATAGTCAAGAGTTATATTACCTGAAGAATTCTCATTAGTTTTATTCAGTACAACCGTTTCATCAACATTTCCATCTGTATCAAATATATAAATATAATTGTCATAGGCTGCCCGTTTTTCTTCTATGCTTTTTCCCTGTAATTTAGAAATATTAACTCCTCTGTATACATACAGATGTTTTCCATCATATCCATAAAAATGTATGTAATTCTCATCCCCAATTTCTTTAAACTGCGAAAACTCTCCATTTTTAATTTCTTTTTTCTCCTGCTTTGCTTCCACTGTCGTTCCCTCAATATCCAATGTAAATATATCTTTTATCTCTCCGTTGTCCAGATTTAACTTTCTTATAATATATTTATCCTCATTGGCACATGGGAAGTACATATTATTGCTTTTATCAAAGCTGACTTCACTGTTCCAGTTTAAGATTGAATCGGCTATATCAGGATATTGTTCATTCATATTGTAAAGTCTCTGCACATTTTCTGTATTTATATCAAGCACCTCAACATAATATATACTTTCTCCCACGGATATACCACTGTTCCAGTTTATATATACTTTATCTCCTATGCCATACAATACTATCAGTTCAAGATAGTTATATGTACTTTCATATGTCTTTATAATATGAGGCTGGCTGTCATCCGATAACGATACTGAACACAGCATGATTGTGTTATTACCTGCTAACATATAATACAGCTTTCCATGGCTGATACATGCATTGTTTTTATTTCCATTGACAGAATAACCATCTATGGACAATGTTTTTTCCTCTTTCTTATCTCTCATAGTCTTATTATAAGAAACAAGTATATCCTTCTCAGCGGTCTTTTCTATCATATATATTCTCTGATTGTGATACCATATCTTACTACTAAGACACATATCTGATGATATATATGCCTCACAGTCTTTCGTCTTATGGTCACAATCAATATCAGAACACAGTGGAATAGCCTCCTGTTTAACCATATCATAGTAATACATGTAGCTATTCGTATTGTCACTGACTCCTGATGCACCAGCTATATAGTAGTAACCTGTTTCTGCTGCCGCTGCACTGTCTGACATATAATATTGCGGCTCATTGTCATCATATACATATGATGCATACTTATAATCTACGTCTGTATGTCCGCTATCAGATGTTTTACTGCTGCATGCCATCACTGCTGACAAACAGCCTATAATCAGTGTAATCACGCTCACATCTACCAATATCTTTTTTATTGATTTCTTCATAAAAACCACCGTCCTTTTCCACGTTTATTTCTGTACTTGACAGGTTTGTGCCAAATATATGCAGACACACCCGGCATATTGACCTTTGGTCTAAACATCATAAGCTTATGTATATATTACAGATACGCAGCTGGAAAAGTGACATGTATTATAAAAAAAATAATGGTGCTACATCATATAGCACCATTATCATATAAGAATTTTATGCCTGCCTTCCAAGATCAAACGCCTTATGATTAAGTTCCCTGAACTTCTCTGGTACGATTGCATCTATAGCTGCACTCCAGTCCTCATAAGGTATATCATCAAAATATTCTGATAATCTTCCCATAAGCACGATATTAACAGCCTTAGATGAACCAGCCTCCTCAGCTATTGATAAGAAATCCTTTGCATCAACCTTAGCACCAGCTTCCTCCAGCTTCTTAACAATATCTGCCGGGTATTCTGCAGCACCTGTTATAACAGGCATAGGATCAACCTCCTGCGTGTTGGTGATAATCTGTCCACCAACCTTAAGATATTCTATCCAGCGTTCAGCCTCAAGCTTCTCGAAAGAAAGAATATAATCAGCTTCTCCCTTATCTATAACTGGTGAATATACTTTTTTACCAAATCTTACATAGGTAACAACGCTTCCACCTCTCTGGCTCATACCATGTACTTCCGATACCTTGACATCATAACCCTGATGCATAAGCACATATCCTAACATCTTGCTGGCAAGCAGTGTTCCCTGTCCACCTACACCAACAATCATAATATTCTTAACTGAATCATTCATATATGTTCCTCATTTCTTATTAAAGCCTGATATTTATTGAATAAATCGGACTTTATATTCTGATAATAATGTAATCCTTAAATAGCCCCAAACTTACACATCTGTGAGCACACCTTACATCCTATACAAAGTGTTGGGTCAATGTGTGCTTTCTTATCCTTAACTGCTATAGCAGGACAACCGATACTCATACACTGCTTACAACCAACACATTTGTCCTCATCAACACTTATAGGTGGCTTATGAACTGTGCCTTTTATCATAACACAAGGTCTACGGCTTATGATAATAGATGGCTCCTTAGCTGCAAGCTCATCTGTTACAGCTTCTTCCACAGCCTTAAGATCATATGGATCAACCACTCTTACCCTGTTAAAGCCAAGTGCCTTGCACAGTGCTTCAAGGTCAACCTTACCTGCCGGCTCACCTCTAAGATTCTTACCAGTTGTAGGATTCTGCTGATGACCTGTCATACCTGTTATGGAATTATCCAGAATAATAACAGTTGAGTTACTCATATTGTAAGAAATATCAGTTATACCAGTCATACCAGAATGTATAAATGTTGAATCACCAATAACACCTACGCTGTTGCTTTCTCCTGCTTCTCCCATAGCCTTGTTAAAGCCATGAAGTCCTGAACATGATGCTCCCATGCACACATTTAAATCCATAGCGTTAAGAGGGGCCACCGCACCAAGTGTATAACATCCGATATCTCCGTATACCATGCATTTTTTCTTTTTTAATATGTAGAATATACCTCTATGTGGACATCCTGCACACATAACAGGTGGTCTTGCTGGCAGATTCTCATCTATGCTCATATGAGCAGGCACTTCCATGCCAAGACATTCTCTTACAAGATTCTGTGAGAATTCACCACATATAGGAAATGTATCTTTGCCAGATACCCTGATACCAAGCTGCTTACAATGATTCTCTATAATTGGATCAAGTTCTTCAAGAACTACTACTCTGTCAACTTTAGCTGCGAAATCCTTTATAAGCTTCTCTGGAAGAGGATTGATAAGTCCAAGCTTTAATATACATGCGTCCTCTCCTAATACTTCCCTTGCATACTGATAAGAAGTAGAATCTGTGATAATACCAACACTTGTATCTTTTCCCATCTCAACCCTGTTGAATTCACAATTCTCTGCATATTCTATAAGGTCTTTCGTTCTCTGCTCCACTCTTACATGTGCATTGCGCGAATTAAGAGTCATCATAACTTTAGTTGGATCTTTCACATAAGGTACCTGTGCTGGCTCTACGCGTTCCTCTGTATCTACTATACTCTGTGAATGTGCTACTCTTGTAACCATCTTAAGAAGTACAGGAGTATTGAATTTTTCGGACATTTCAAATGCTTTTTTAGCAAACACTCTTGATTCTTCTGAATCAGATGGTTCAAGCATAGGAAGCTTGGCTGCTATAGCATAATGTCTTGAATCCTGCTCATTCTGAGATGAATGCATACCCGGATCATCTGCCACACATACTACAAGACCGGCATTAAGTCCCTGGTATGATATAGTAAATAATGGATCTGCTGCCACATTAAGTCCAACGTGCTTCATAGCACATGCTGCCCTTACTCCACCAAGTGTAGCCCCATGCGCTACCTCAAGTGCTACCTTTTCGTTAGGTGCCCACTCACAATATACCTCATTGTAAGCTGCCGCCTCTTCTGTAATCTCTGTACTTGGTGTACCAGGATAGCTGGATATCACCTTACATCCAGCCTCATATAATCCTCTGGCAACCGCTTTGTTGCCTAACATCAATTCTTTCATATATTACTCCGTTCTTTTTCGTTACACTAATATTCATTTATACATGCTTTCTGCTATACATATCCATTAAAATACAGCAATCAGCCCTGATTCTCCTGTGCCACAAGCTTATCAGCCCCATATATCTTACGAAGCTTAGGTTTCTCTATCTTACCTGTTGCATTACGTGGGATCTCAGCGAATATAATCTCCTTAGGTCTCTTATATCTAGGAAGCTCCATACAGAAATTCTCTATCTCTTCCTCTGTGCATGTAACTCCATCCTTTATCTCTATGATAGCAGCTGTCTTCTCTCCTAATCTTCTGTCAGGAAGACCGATAACAGCCGCATCCTTAATCTTGTGGAATCTTCTTAAGAAATCTTCTATCTGTACAGGATATATATTCTCTCCACCTGATACAATAACGTCTTTCTTACGGTCAACAAGGAAGTAGAATCCATCTTCATCCTGCATAGCCATATCTCCTGTATACAGCCATCCATCCTTAAGTACCTCCTTAGTAGCCTTCTCATTCCTGTAATAACATGTCATAACGCCAGGTCCTTTTACACATAACTCACCTACTTCACCCTGACAGACCTCGTTATCATGCTCATCCACTATCTTACACTGCCAGCCGTATCCTGGAATACCAATAGCACCAACCTTGTGTATGTTTTCAACGCCAAGGTGAACACATCCTGGACCTGTAGATTCTGATAAACCATAGTTGGTATCATACTGATGATTAGGAAAATACTCTTTCCATCTTTTTATAAGTGAAGGTGGAACAGGCTGTGCCCCTATATGCATGAGTCTCCACTGCGACAGATTATAATCTGAAAGCTTAATCCTTCCTGAATCAAGTGCATCCAGAATATCCTGTGCCCAAGGCACCAGCAGCCATACTATAGTGCAGTGTTCACTTGATACTGCAGATAATATCTGCTCCGGCTTGGTTCCCTTAAGAAGAACTGCCTTACTACCTGCCACAAGACTTCCCATCCAGTGGAACTTAGCACCTGTATGATAAAGAGGCGGTATACACAAGAATGTATCATCTCTTCCTGTTGAATGATGCTTCTGCTCCATGATAGCTGCCTGTGTAAGACTCCGGTGCTTATGTAATATAGCCTTAGGAAAACCTGTAGTTCCAGAAGAAAAGTATATAGCACCATAATCATCCTCAGTTATCTTAACATCCGGCTCCTTGCTGGAGCAGTCTGCTACCAGTTCATGATAACTTTCTGCGAAACTTGGACAGTTATCACCAACATATATAAGAAGTCTTCCTCTTGATAATCTCTCTGCATTTACCTCTATTCTTCCGATAAAAGCAAAACCAAAAACTATAACATCAACCTGTGCAAGCTCGGCACAGTAATATATCTCATCCGAATCATAACGGAAGTTAAAAGGCACTGCGATAGCACCCGTCTTTAACACGCCAAAATATATAGGCAGCCATTCAAGACAGTTATACATAAGAATAGCTACCTTATCCCCTTTCTTAACTCCCCTGCTAAGAAGCATATTGGCAAACCTGTTAGCCTTTTCGTTGAATACACTCCATGTAATCTCACGCCTGTATGGCATGTTATTAATAGGCTGAATCAGATCGAACTCCTTCCAGGTCGTTCTTCTAGTATCCTTCTCATCAGGATTAAGCTCAACTAGAGCTACCTCATCCGGGTATAACTCGGCATTTCTTACTAAATAATCTGTTACTGGCATAATATTTTCCTTCCTGCTATATAAATACATGTATCAGACTCATATATATACGGATTCTCTTTCGTATTCATAGCTCATACATCGTATCTTTATAAAACTTCATTAAATAATAGAATACCACATTTTGCACAATAAAAAAAGAGCTGCAGGGCAACTCTTTAGTTAAATATACCATTATACATTAATCACCAACATGCTCATTTATAACCTCACACAGATTACCACACGCTTCATAATATTTTCCTTTATACATTAAAACATCTCCAAAATACACAGGAATTTCTTCACTTGTTCCGTCATTATAATTAAATGTAATCTTATATAAAGTACGTTCTGTGTCTGGCTTAGCTTTTTCCGGCATATTATCTTTTGATAGTCTTTCAATACAATCATCTAATGTTTTTCCATCTATAGTCACTTTTTTTGATGTAATATTACTTTTTATAATAATATTTTTCAAATCTGTAAGATTAAACTTAATTATCTTTGAATCATATTCACTATATACAGCAGCGAGTTCATTTATAATATCTGTAATCATGTCTGTATCTTCTACTGTATAACTTTTCCCATTATACTTTATATTGCTTTGCGATATCACTATACTTTTATGTTTTCCATCACTATCTTTATACGAAAGATAATACTCCCAACCAGTACGCGATGCATCTCCTTTTAATATAGAAACAACAGAATATGTTCTCACATGTATTCCATTAATCATACCAGCTATTTTATCACAATCATCTATTTTCTGTTTTACTCCATCTTTCCCCCTTGTAACAGAAAGTTCGGATATATTCTGATTTATACTGATTCGTTTTGGAATCCTTATATTTATTGCTATTATAACTATTACTATAACTAAAAGGCATATTAGTATAATTGCATATTTTTTCTTTTTCATATATATATTTCCCCCTATTTATAATTAATATTTATTCAAAATAATATAAATATACATCTTCCAGATTAATATTATCTTCAACTTTTACTGCTTCATCAGGTAACTCATCTCCTACTACCCTCAATGCTAAACCATTTTTTCTTTGTCTTATATTACCTATCTTATATTTTTTCTGTTTATCACTAATCTGCTCAAGAGAACAAGTAATTTCTCCTACTTTTCCTGACATATTCTCAATCAATTCTACAGGAGTGCCTGTTGCTATAATTTGTCCATCTTTTAATAAAATAACCTTATCGGCTATACACTCTATATCACTTACTACATGTGTTGCAAAAAGAATTATCTTATTCTTTGATAATTCTGCAATATAATTTCTTATTGAAATTCTTTCTTTAGGGTCAAGTCCAGCAGTGGGTTCATCAAGTATAAGAATTCTAGGTTCTCCTAATAAAGCTTGTGCCAAAAGAACTCTCTGTTTCATACCTCCCGAAAAACCACCTATTTTCTTATATGCAACATTACTAAGGTTAACTACATCGAGAAGCTCTTCTATCTGCTGATTAACACTTTTAGTAATTGTATTTCCATTTTTATCTGATACTTTAATCTTTTTCACTTCTTTAATTTCTGCCATATATTTAAGAAATGCCATAGGCGAAAAATCCTCATAAAATCCCTGCTGTTGTGGCATATATCCAACAATTTTCCTAAAATTTTTTCCAAGCTTCAATATGTCTTTTTTTTCTTTATCCTGACTATATAAAATACTTCCACCATTAATCTTATCTCTTGAAATATTATCGGTAATAAGATTAATCATAGTACTCTTTCCTGCACCATTTGAACCTAATATTCCATATATTCCTGATGTGAATTTATAATTTATTCCTTTTAACGCTTGTACTGTTCCATAAGTTTTTTTTAAATTTATAAGCTCTAATTCCATATTTTAATTAACTCCTTTCCTTATCATTTTTATTTATAACAGCCTTATGCTGGAATACATTCATAATATATATAGTTGCGCCTATTCCAATCAAAATAATTATTCCAGTCAAAAACCAGTAAACAGTCATCGTCCTTCCGCTTTCTATCCAACATCTGAAAAATGCCATATACTTTACTATTGATATTTTATACATAAACTTAAACCCAAGCATATACAATAATTGTGGTAAAATAATTACCAGCCCTGCAATAAAACAATATGAATATTTAACATATATAGATACAACTGACATTATCATTTGTATTCCCAAAAGGAACATATATTTAATCATAAAATCAATAAAAATATATACTATTATCGGTGGGTTTATTATGTAATTCTGAAACAGCATTATACTTTTCAATGGTGCTGTTATATTGGTATATGTATATACACCACAAAGCTTCTTATAATACATCCCATATGTAATACAGGCAAATAGCAGACTAAGCATACTCTGGATAAACAACTTCTTTACCAGCCATTTTCTTCTGTTCATTCCCGTAAGAGCCAGACTCTTTACCATTGATTTCTTTTCATATGCTATAAACCCGCATGAAATAACAATAGCTGCAATAACATTTATCATTGCAATAAGTTCCTGATTATTCCACTCTCTGTTTCCTATTGTTTCTGTATACTCATATGGATTAATTACAACGGCTGATATTCCCTTCTCATTCATCTGTTTAATATAATTAAAATTCTCTTTTACAGTATTAAATAAGTCCTGTCTGTTAGCAAGAATTGTTTTCGCGCCTTCATCAGAATAATCAAAGTTATCAAGAAAATCTTCATATTCATCATTATATTCATTATAAATATCTATTAATTCCGTACCATAACTTAACCCTTCCGCTTTCTCATAATATCCTAACATATAACTCTTTTTGGCATCATATATAACCCCATAGCTTGGCTCTACATTAGCTGCAATATATGCAAGAAGCAGCAGTATCCATATTATTCCCTGTGAAATTAATATCTTATAAACTTCTTTACCGAAATTATTCGTCTTTACCATTAATCTCATAATATATGTCAGAATTAACTCTATAGCGTTTTCTACTATATTCATCTTACCAGTGAAATATTTTCTTATGCTGATATATGCACTTGCAAACAAAGCCAGTATTCCTATAAATACCGATACAGTTATCGTAGTTGTTAACAAAGATACTGCAATGTTAAAACATCCCCAGTTAAAGTATTCTGCTGCTTTATTCGGAAAAAATAAATAATATACATTCAGATACTTAAATATATGCAATATAGATTTTGCTGAAATAACCTTATATATCACCACATCAGCCACACAAATACAGCAATAAAAAAACAGACCGATATTTACATTGCCAAAGCACAATAAAATTGCCCATAAAACAAGCGATAATACAACATTTGCCAATATCGATAATAATATTATTAATCCTAAAAACTGTATTCTTGAAAGCTTACCCGAAGTAAGTATAAAATATTCATCACTTACGGCTGCAACATTCAGGTCTTTTACACCATCATATCTGTTAAGCAGCATAACCGCTGACTCTGTATACAGTGCAACATTCGTTACTACCGCCTGTATTAACAAT
>UMBX01053603.1_pt1 | contig 10839 bp, 12 predicted proteins | sample 1964081 | NCBI WGS metagenome assembly UMBX01 (sample SAMEA4835952, study PRJEB28245) | human gut metagenome | biome: gut microbiome; material: fecal sample | place: Denmark | collected 2008
ACAATATCAGTGGTCTCTTTCGCCTGGTAACTTCGATACTTACCGCTCTCTTGCGGATGTCTGGGCTGTTAATCCCTCTGGTAGTTTGAACCCGTGGGACTACGTGGGTAACTCCTTCGGTGTCCGCCCAGTTATTAACCTAAGGACTGATACACAAATAACTAAAGGTGATGGATCATCTTTGAATCCCTATGTGGTTAAATCTTAAAAAATAAAATACTAGAATAGAAAACGACAAAATTCTCGTTTTCTTTTTGTTATGATGAAAATGGAGGTAGGAATGAAAGTTTATCTGGACCTTGTCTTTATACTTAACTTCTGTTATGATTTTCTTCTTCTATTATCTGTAACTATTGAAACTAAAATATATCCTAAGATTAAAAAAATAGTATTAGGAACATTTATTGGTTCTTTAACTCTTTTACTTTTATTTCTACCCTTAAATAATTTTTCTTTACTACTAACTAAAATATTAACTAGTATCTTGATGGTATTAGTATCTTTTGGAAGAAAAAATATTTTAAGATATCTAAAATCATTTTATGGAAATAGTATTATTCTAGGTGGTATATTATATGCTCTTGATTTAAGTTTCAATAACTCTAAAAATACTACTATCTTTTTATTACTAATCATAATTGCTCCATTCATTCTTTTTCTTTATCTAAAAGGAAGAAGAATTGATATTATTAAACAAAACTATTTACATAATATTAGTTTTAAATATCAAGATAAGACATATAATCTAGTAGCATTTTTAGATACTGGTAATAAAATACAAGACCCATATAAAAAAAGAAATGTAATAGTAGCTTTTATTGATGACTTAGATACTTATGATATTGATACTATTTATGTACCATATGAAACACTAAGTGGAAAAGGAATACTTCCTTGTATAAAAATAGAAGAATTAAAAATAGATGATCAGTTGTTAGATAGTAGTAAATATCTAGTAGGAAAAAGTAAAGAAAAAATTGATTTATATGGTGCTAGTTGTATAATGCCAGATATATTAAAGGAGGAATAAATTTGATTAGCTTATTGCTACTGATAGGTAGTATTATAACTCATGGTAGTTATCTATATTATATAGGAAGTAGTGATACCTTACCTGAACCATTAACAAAAGAAGAAGAGGAAGGTTATTTAATAAGAGCTGAGGATGGAGAAGTATTTGCTCGTGATAAATTAATTGAACATAACTTACGTTTGGTTGTTTTTCTTGCGAAGAAGTATGAAAATACAGGTGTTGATTTAGAAGACTTAGTAAGTATTGGAACGATTGGTTTAATTAAAGGAATAAATACTTTTCATAGAGATAAAAATATAAAACTAGCAACTTATGCTTCAAGATGTATTGATAATGAGATATTAATGCATTTAAGAAAAATAAAAAAAGTAAAAACAGAAGTGTCAATTGATGCTTCACTTAGTTATGATCAAGATGGTAATGAATTAAGACTTGAAGATATTTTAGGAACAGATGCTGATTTAGTAACTAAGGGAGTAGAAACAGAAGATGATAAAAAGATAATGATTAATGAAGTATTAAGATTAGAACCAAGAGATAGAGATATTATGATATTAAGATATGGTCTTTTAGGACAAGAAGAAAAAACACAAAAGGAAGTCGCTGATATGTTAGGAATAAGTCAGTCTTATATATCAAGAATAGAAAAGAAAGTAATAAAAAGACTAAGAAGTTTAGTCCATTATAGTTAGGAGATATTAATGATGAATGTTAGACAGTATTTTTTTGAAAAACAATTAGAGTGGGGATTTTTAGAGAAGTTTGACCATTTTGCTTACCAAAAATTATATCAAATTAATAATAAAAATTAGCATTGTCTAGTTTTTTCTTGTTATTTTAAAAAATTGTGTTACAATAACTAAACAAGGAGGTATATTTTTATGATGAATGATATACAAGATGATTATAAAGAGAAAATCGCTTCTTCTCTCGAGCTAATGGTTAATTGCTTTGAGAGGATGAATTTAACTGCTGAACAAATTACGGACCAGATAAGTGATATGCCAAAAATATTAAGAAATAAAATACTTACTACGGCTTCATTAGCTGGTAAGAAAGAATTAGCTGAAAAAATTGGTACAGCCAATGAAATGATTAAGCTAAAAAATATTGATAAATTTAAAGAATCAGTTGTAAATGGTACACATGAGAAATTTTTATCTAATATGACTTGGAGTGATAAAGCTTTACTATTAATGGATATGGGATTATTTAGTGCTATACTTCCAAGAGATTTAGAATTATCAGAAGAAGACCAAAAGTATCGTGATATTGTTAAAAAATCTATGGATAAAGACATAGAAAAAATGGGATTAAGTCAAGATATTGGTCTTGCTCATCATGTACAAGGTCGTGATGACTTTAGTGTAAAGACTGATTCTCAGTATATTCCACGTAAAATAAAAAAATAATTATTAGTAAATAAAAAGTGTCTTAAAAAAGCAAAAATCAGGTTCGTTTTGTTTTGACGTTTACCATCTATTTGTGTTATAGTAGTAATAGAATAGAAAGGTGAGGTAAAGTAGAATGAAGAAGAACATGTCGAAAAAGAGAGTTGTTAAAAAAGAAGAAATAGGTTCATGGGTATATATCCTTTTATTAACTTCTATTACAATTCTTGGCTGGGTTCTAGGTAAATTTGATTTTACTATTGGAAAAGCAACCTTAACAGTAGCTGTATTTGCTTATCCATTCCGTTACTTTGTAGCTAATATTATTACTAAAAAATATGGTTATAAAGAAGCGATGAATGGTATTAGTTATTCTGCTTGTTTACTACTATTATTTGCTATCGTAGCAGGTCTTTTAGGAGAACAAGATATCAACTATATTCCACTTACAGGTGAATTGTTTGGTTATATGTTAAGTCAAATGCTTAACTTATCAATTTATTACTATCTACTAATAAATTCTGATAATAGTAAATTCCCATACTTAGGGGCATATGTTGCTGCAATGCTTACTGATACATTAGTTAGTATGTTATTTGCCAGTCGTTTAGTAATACTAACAAGTTTCTGGAGAACATATTTTGTAACTGTTTGTATTGAAGCAATCATTTCTATTTTCTTAATTTACTTTGATAATAAGAAAGTATATAATCCAAAGAAAAAATAGATAAATAAAAAAAGTAATCTACAAAAAGAACTGTAGGTTACTTTTTTCTTGTTGATTAGTTGTTTGATAATTGTTGTTACTAGGTATGTTGTTGGTTTCTGGTTCATTAACAGCATCAGCAATTCTAAATAAAGTTCTAGCATTAGATACAAGTGGTTTAACTTGATAAATAATAGGTATTGCTTGGTTAATAACATTTAACGTCTTTTGGGTATTGTTTAAAATATTACTCCAGTTAACTCTTTTAAAAGCACTAAGACCGGTCCCTGGCATTTGATAGGGATTAAACTGATTATACATTTTTACCACCCTTATTTTAATATATGTTAGTTTTACTATCTTGTGTCATTTTCCTAATAATGATATAATTTAAATAGTAGGAAGGTGCTTAAATTTATGGAAAAAGCGATGCAACCATTTATCTATGTTTATCATGCAGTTATGTATGTATTTTCACTGCCTTCGAAGATTTTGTCATATTCTTATAAAGGATTTCTTGCCTTTTTATCACTCTTTAAATTAGAAAAATCTACTAAGAGTAGTGATGAAGAAAAACAAGAAGCAGCAGAAGTTAAGAAATTAATGGAAGCTAGAAAAGAAAATGTAGAACCGATTAAAGATGAACCTTTGTTTTCTTTTAGATATAAAGCTAAAGGGGTTAATGGAAAAGTCTTTAATGGGACGATGGAAGGTAATAGCTTATCGGATGTTAGAGAGTTTCTAAAGAATGAAGGCTATGAAATAATTAGTATTGAGTCCCGTAAGTCTTATGATATTGATATAAATATTGGTGGTAAGTTTGGAGCTGCTGATTTATCATTTACTTTGACTCAGTTATCAACTTATATAAAAGCAGGTATTTCTCTAATTGATTCGGTTAGAATTTTGGAAAAGCAAGCCGAAAAACCTGAACATAGAAAAGTCTATCAAAAAATGGTTTATGAGTTATTAAAAGGAGAAAGTTTATCAACTGCTATGCAAAGACAGCAAGATAAGTTTCCTAAATTATTAATAAATATGGTTAAGACTAGTGAACTTACAGGAGACTTAACATCAGTCTTAGATGATATGGCTGATTATTATACTTCAAAAGAAGAAACTAGAAAAACCATGATTTCAGCGATGACTTATCCCGTTATTGTTTTGTTAATTGCTGTTTGTGTTGTAATCTTTATTTTAACGACAATTGTTCCGAAGTTTGTTGACATGTATAGTGCTAATGATGCAGAAATACCTGCTCTTACACAAATGGTTATGAGTATCAGTAACTTTTTAACTCATCAATATGTTATTTTAATTGCAATAATTGTGGTAATAGCAGGAAGCTTTATTTTTCTTTATAAACATGTTCAAGCTTTTCGTAGGACGGTTCAAATTATTATGATGCATGTTCCTGTTATGGATAAAATTATTATCTATAATGAGGTTTATAACTTTACTAAAACTTTTGCTTCCTTATTAAATCATGGTGTATTTATTACTGATAGTATGGAAATACTTGCTAAGATTACTAATAATGAAATTTATAAAGAACTTATTAATAAAACAATAATTAACTTAAATAAGGGGGCTAATATATCAGAATCATTTAAAGGGTCTTGGGCTTTTCCAGTGGCAGCTTATGAAATGATTGTAACAGGAGAGTCAACTGGACAACTTGGTCTAATGATGGAGAAGGTAGCAAATTATTATCAAACATTACATAAAAATTTAGTTAAACAGTTACAGAGCTTACTAGAACCAATGATGATTGGTTTACTAGCTTTAATAGTAGGTGTTATTCTATTATCAGTAGTTATGCCGATGTTTGATATTTATGGAAAGATTCAGTAGGTGGTTTAATGGAAAGTATTTATTTAATCTTTTTCTTTCTTTTAGGGCTTGCAATGGGCTCTTTTCTTTGTGTTGTGGGACTAAGATTAGGGAAGGAAGAAGATTTTATCAAGGGAAGAAGTTATTGTGATAACTGCCATCATGAGTTGAAAGCTTTAGACTTAGTTCCTATTTTTTCTTATCTTTTTCTAAAGGGTAGATGTAGGTATTGTAAGAAGAAGATTAGTCCTTTATCTTTCTTTTTAGAACTTTTTACAGGCCTTTTATATATGATTGCTTTTTACTCGTTTGGTTTTAGCTTAAAGCTTATCCTTGTTTTACTAGCGATTAGTTTAACGATGATTATCTTTGCTAGTGATTTGACTTATTTGATTATTCCAGATGAAGTTTTAATTTTCTTTGGTATAAGTTTCTTTATAATCGAAGTGTTACAAAAAGGTCTTATTGGTGGTATTTCTTGTTTAGCAAATGCTCTTACTTTGTTCCTTATAATGTATGCGATAATGTTAGCTGGTAATTTTCTTTTTAAAAAGGAAAGTCTAGGTGGGGGCGATATTAAACTTTTATTTGTGATTGGTTTAGTTTTAGAACCACTTCTTGGCGTTATTAATATTTTTTTAGCTAGTTTGCTTGCTCTTCCTATTTCCTTACTTCTTTATCGTAAAAATAAAGAACATGTTATTCCGTTTGGACCTTTCATCTTAGTTGCTTTCTTAATAATTCTTTTTAGTAAAGTAACAACTACGGATGTGATTAATTTCTTTTATACTTTAGCTGGTTAATTTTATAAAAAATTGAAAAAATGCTTGACGAAAATATGTTTGATGTTATAATAGAAAGCGTTACTTGAAAAAGTAGAGTTTTCTATTTTTTTGCCATCTATGAAAAGTAATTGCAGTATGATATAATAAAAGGACACTTAAAGGAGAGAAAAACAATGAAAATAACAAACAATTTAGATGGAAAAGCAATGTATTTACAAGTAAGAGATGTTAAGTATTTAAGAGAAATCTTTAATTTTAACTTTCCTAATGTGAAAGAAATAGAGAAGAAGAAAGATACTGATTTTATCTTTATAGATGATGAGACATTAACTTCTAGAGTTAAAGACCAAGACGAAATTTTAGAAGTAAGTGATTTCTTGAAGATGAACTTTAGTGAATTTGAGCAATATTTAGATGATGCAGAGCAGATTTATGCTATCTCTAAAAAAATGAAAGCACCATATTCAAAAATACAAAAAAATAAGTATGCTTATAAAAGTGCAATGTTATCTTGGGTAGAAAATTCAAAAAATACTTTATCTTTTGATTTACCAATGACTATTAATATGCTAGATGAAGATTTATATTATAAGAGTAATGGGGAATACTATGTAGCATCAACTCCACTTCCTGATACTTATATGATGGGAAGAATTGATAATGAAAAGTTAGATAATGGTGATGGTGAATTTTCTCAATTTGTTAATAAAGAATTAGCAGATATTTTAGGATATAACTATGATGATTTGGGAGAAAATGTTACTATTAAGAAAACTAAAGAAAATGGGGAGAAGAGATTATATTATACAATTAGAAAGAAGTGATTAGATGAAAGTTGGTATTTGTACTTTAGGATGCAAGGTTAATACGTATGAAAGTGAATATTTAGAACAAGAATTAAAGAAGCGTGGTTATGAAATAGCTCCTGTTGATGAGATTTGTGATGTCTATATCATTAATACTTGTACAGTAACGAACCAAGCTGATGTTAAGAGTAGAAAAATGATACATCGTTTTCGTAAGAATAATCCTGATGCTTGTATTGTAGCGATGGGGTGTTTTATTGAAACTAATTTAGGAAATATTGATTCAGCCATTGATATTGCAATTGGTAACAAAAGAAAAGGTGAACTGGTTAATTTATTAGATGAATTTTTTACAAATAAAAGTCAGATAGTAGCAAAAGATGGCTCAAAGGTGAAGTTTGAAAATATGTATCTAGAAAACTTTGAGGGTAGAACAAGAGCTTTTGTAAAAGTACAAGATGGTTGTGAGAATTTTTGTAGTTACTGTATAATTCCATATGCTCGTGGTAAATGTTGCTCTAAACCTTTAGAAAATGTTGTTAGTGAAGTTAAAACTTTACTTGCTAAAGGATATCAAGAAATAGTTTTAACAGGTATTCATACAGGAAACTATGGTGTAGATATTAATACTAACTTTGCTGAACTTCTAAGAAACTTGGTAAAATTAGAAGGCCTAAAACGTTTAAGAATATCTAGTATTGAAGTAACAGAATTAACAGATGAAGTATTAGATATTATTAAAGAAAATGATGTTATTGTAAATCACTTTCATATCCCGCTACAAGCTGGTAGTGACAAGATTTTAAAATTAATGAATAGAAAATATGACCTTGCTTATTATGAAGAAAAGATTAATAAATTAAGAGCTATACGTCCTTTAGTTTCAATTACCACTGATATTATAGTAGGTTTCCCAAATGAGACTGATTTAGATTTTGAGGAAACAATCAAAAATGCTAGAAAGTTTAACTTTGCTAAGATTCACGTCTTTCCTTATTCTGTTCGTACTGGAACAAAAGCTGCTACTATGTCACAAGTTGATGGTAATGTCAAAAAAGAAAGAGCAAGAAAGCTATTAAGAGTTTCTAATGAACTATCTAAAGAATATCAAGATAAGTTTCTTGGTAAAGAAGTAGAAGTTTTAATTGAAAAGGATAATGAAGATATCTCTTTTGGACATACTGGTAATTATCTAGCGGTAAAAGTAGCTGGTAGTCATAGACAAAATACTTTTGTTAAAGCTAAAATATTTGCAATAGATGGACTAAACTGTTTAGCTAAGGAGATATAATGGCAGAGATAAAAGGAAAATTATCAAAGATTATTTTTCAAAATAGTCAGAATGGTTATACAGTTGGTCTTTTAAAAGTAAAAGAAGCGGATGTTGAATCATTAAAGAATAAGACTGTGACTTTTACTGGGTGTTTACCGGACCTTAATGAAATAGATACTTATGTTATGACTGGTGAAGTAACAAATCATGAAAAGTATGGTGAACAATTCCAGGTAAAATCTATTGATAGAATTATGCCACAAGAGACTGATGCGATGATAGATGTTTTATCAAGTAATTTATTTAAAGGAATTGGTAAGAAAACAGCCGAGAAGGTAGTATCTTTATTCAAAGAAAAAACTTTTGATGTAATACTTAATGAAACTAGTAGCTTATTGTTAGTTCCGGGAATAAATGAAAAACAAGCAAAAGTTTTAAAAGAATCGTTAAAACAATATCAGGGTAGTTATGAAGATATCTTAAAACTTAATAAACTGGGGTTTAGTACTGCTGATAGTATGAAGATATATCACTTTTATAAAGATAAGATAAATGAAGTTTTAGATGGTAATTTATATAAAATATATTATGACATTGATGAAATACCTTTTGCTAGAGTAGATGCAATATTTACATCTCAATATGCTAAAGATGCAATGTATCGTGTAGCTAGTAGTATTATCTATATTATGCGTACTCTATCACAGACTTATGGACATACTTATTTTTTAGAAGAAGAAATTAATTCTTATTTATATCGCGTTTTAAAAGTAGAAGTTAGTAAAGAAGCAATTGATGAAGCTTATTATAGTTTGCTAAATGATGGATTAGTAGTTATTCGTGATGAACGTTTATACTTAAGTGAAATGTATGAAGCAGAAACTTTGATTGCTAGTCGACTTCGTATGTTAGCACATGAAGAAAAAATTTCTTATAAAAATCTAGATGAAAAGATTAAGGAAATAGAAACACATTATGGTATAGTTTATACTGATGAGCAGTTAGAAGCAATAAGACTTGCTCTTACTTCTAAAGTAGCAATTATTACGGGAGGACCAGGGACAGGAAAAACGACTATCTTAAAAGGAATTCTTGATTTATATAAAATACTTATTGCTTCAAATAAACTTCGTTTAGAAGAACAAATAGCCCTTTTAGCACCGACTGGTCGAGCTAGTAAAAGAATGAGCGAAGTAACAGGAGTAGAAGCATCAACTATTCATCGCTTTCTAAGATGGAATAAAGAAGCTAATCGTTTTCAAATAAATGAGTATAATAAAAGTAGTGTTTCTTTTGTAATAATTGATGAAGCAAGTATGATAGATACTCAACTTTTAGCTAATCTTTTAAAAGGATTAAGTGCTTCTTGTCATATTGTTTTTGTAGGAGATGCTAATCAGTTGCCATCAGTAGCGGCTGGTGATGTTTTAAATGATATGATAGAAAGTAAAGAAATACCAGTCTATGCTTTAAAAAATTGGCATCGTCAAGGAACTGATTCTGCAATAATTCCTTTTGCACATAAAATTAATGAAGGAATATTAGATGAAGGACTTTTGAATAGTAAAGAAGACTTAGAGTTTATTTCCTGTGATGATGGTGATATTATCAAAAAAATCGAAAAAATTTGTAAAAATTATAATTCTGCTGAACTTCAAGTTTTAGCACCTATGTATAAAACTAGAAATGGTATAGATATGCTTAATAACCATTTACAAAAATTATGGAATGCTAAGAGTCAAGTTAAAAAAGAATTAGAAGGTAATGGAGTAGTTTATCGTGAGAATGATAAAGTTATTCAACTAGCTAATATGAAAGATGAATCTGTTTTTAATGGTGATATAGGAATTATTGATCGAATCAAACTTTTAGGTAGTAAAGAACTATACATAGATTATGATGGTAACTTAGTTAAATATACGAAAAGTATGATTTCTAATTTTACTTTAGCTTACGCTATTTCTATTCATAAAAGTCAAGGAAGCGAATTTGATGTTGTTTTAATTCCTTTCACACTTGAATATAGAAAGATGCTATATCGTAAACTTATTTATACTGCAGTTACTAGATGTAAGAAAAAATTAATACTAGTTGGGGATATAAAAGCTTTAGAACAAGCTATTAAAAATAATCAAGAGCAAAAAAGAAGAACGTCTTTAAAATTTTATTTAGAAAATGGTATACTTTAAAAAAAATTACTCATAATAGGATTAGGGAGGAATATTATGAGTAAAAAAATGATGATGACTTTGTCAGTAATGGCAGGAATGGCTGGTGGAATGTATTTATATTTCAAAAGTAATCCTGCTAAACTAGAAAGTTTAAAACATAAGATGATTGCATCACTATATGATTTAGAAGATGATATGATGATGTAGTCATCTTTTTTAGTACGGGAAAAGTTAAAATTTTAGATAATTAAGTCAAATCTATGGTTAGTTTGCTTTGTTTATGATATAAATTAATTGAAAAAAATTAAATTTATACCAATTTTGCATTTTCGGTATAAAAAAATGGTCAATTTGTTAAATTCAGCTACTAGAAATGCCATTTTTGGCAATTTTTATGTCTGAATTTGCAAAATTGTCTGTTTGCACAATTAATATCTTCTTTGGTATGATGACAGCGTCAACGTTGATTTACACCACAACTAAAGGAGGTCTTAATGACAAAAGAAAAATTTATAATTCCCTTATATGATACAACTATTAAGTATTTGATTAAAAGTGAAAGAACTGGTCCAATAATTTTTAAATTAATCTATTCTTTAACAGGAATCGACTTATTGGATTACATAATGATTGATCAAGAGTTAAATACTGGTAATAATAAAACTAAAGATTATCGTTTGGATTTTCTTTTTAAGAAAGGTAGGACTTTAGTTAATTTAGAAATTAACTATGAACTTAGCGATTGGTCAAGGAGAAAAGGTTACAATTACTTATGGCGTTTAGCAGGAAGTGGTTATGGTACTGGTGGTAAGTATACCGAAAAGGAAGTAATTCATATTGC
>UMBX01016187.1_pt1 | contig 10782 bp, 9 predicted proteins | sample 1964081 | NCBI WGS metagenome assembly UMBX01 (sample SAMEA4835952, study PRJEB28245) | human gut metagenome | biome: gut microbiome; material: fecal sample | place: Denmark | collected 2008
TTTCTTTCAGATGTCTGAAAAAGTAATACCAGGTGTTAGAAGCAGATGGCTGCATTATTATATAGACAAATAGACAGGACAGGTGAGCAGATATGAAAAAAGAACTGGAATATTTTATGATTGATGGAGAATTCGGAGGAAATCAGGACTGGTTCACGAATATTGTTATGAATGTTGGTGGATGTGGAGCTGCAACGGCATGTGACAGCTGTATTTATCTGGCAAAATATAAGGGAATGAAAAAATTATATCCGTTCGATCTTGAACAGATGGATAAAGAAGCATACAAAAAATTCAGTCAGATTATGAAACCATACATCCGTCCAAGAGTTCAGGGTGTAAAAAAGCCGGAATGGTATATTGAAGGTCTGGCAAAATATATTTCAGATGTGAATGAAAAATATGGAACGGATTATCAGATTGATATGGAAAAATTCGACGGGACAGGTACTGCGGAAGATGCAGAGAAGATCATATGCGAACAGATTGATAAGGGACTTCCGGTACCATATCTGATGTTGAGACATTTGAATGTTGAAAAGTACAAAGATTTCATCTGGCACTGGTTTCTTGTGGTCGGATATGAAAAAAATGAACAGGGTATGTGGATCGATGTGGCTACTTACGGGGAAAAAGTCAGACTGGATCTAATGGAGTTGTGGAAAACGGGCTGTGAAGAAAAAGGTGGAATCGTAATATATGAGTTGAAAAATACGGAGGTGCAGAGCAAAAACGAATAATTAAAATAAAAATGACCATATTTCATATTTTTAACACAAATTCTTGTTAAAATATTTATAACTGTGAAAAAATAATAAGAAAGTGGGATAGAAAAAGTGAAAAAGCGAATCATGACTGCAGGAATGTTGGCTATGATACTTGCGATGGGAATGACAGCGTGTGCAAATGCAGACACGAAAGAGAAGAGCACAACGAAGAAAGAACAGGTTTCAGAGTCTGATGAAAAAAAAGAACAGAAAATGTCAGATAATGAAGCAAATGTAATGAATGAAAAACAGAAAAAAATCTATGAGAAGATCAAAAAAACATACAATGCAGAAGAGCAGCAGAAAATAGCGGACGAACTGGAAAAGAAAAAAGAATCTCAGGAGTATACACTGAGTAATATGCTGATCGAATACAATCCTTTTGGAACCAATACACAGTCATTGTATGTTTATTTTGAGACAGATTCGGCGGTGAAAGTTTCTTATACGATTCATGTAAAGGAGGATGATATTGCCGACTTTAGCAGAAATGTATATCAGGATGAAGAGTATCAGAAAGAGCATGAATTTCAGGTGATCGGTCTGATCCCGGATACGGAGAATACGATTACATTCTATATAACGAATGAAGACGGTTCTACGGATACGAAGGAAATCGTATATGAGATGGGAAGTCTGTATGGAGAAGAGGCAGTACAGCTTGATACGGATGTAAAACAAAGTGCGGACAAGTTAGAAGACGGGCTGTATGTGGTACTTGGAAATGACAGTCCTTCTATGGATTTTATGTATTATTATGACAATAACGGAGTCTTAAGAGGAGAAGTTCCTCTTCTGGGATACCGAAGTCACAGGCTTATCTTTGACGAGAATTCGATGTATTACAGTATTTCCGAAAAGAAGATGGCACAGGTGAACCGTCTTGGGCAGGTAACAAAGGTATATGATCTTGGCAATTACAAATTGCACCATGATTATGTGTTTGATGAAAATGGAAATATGTTGATTCTTGCAACTGATACGACGCAGGACAGCGTGGAAGATATCGTGTTGAAACTGGATGTAAATTCCGGTGAGGTGACAGAGGTACTGGATCTGGGAGATCTGTTTGGCGAATATAAAAAGACCTGTGTGAAAAATTCTTCCGATGAACTGGACTGGATGCATATCAACACGATTCAGTATATAGGAAATGGGTCAGTACTTTTAAGTTCAAGAGAGACGTCAACAATCATCAAAGTAGATAATATCTATGACGGGCCGGTGGTTTCTTATATGATCGGTGAAAAAGATTTCTGGAAAGATACTTCTTATGTAAGTCTTCTGCTGAATAAGAAAGGAGATTTTACAATACAGGGTGGCCAGCATACGATCACATATGAGACAGATGAAAGCCTTGCGGACGGGCAGTATTATCTGTATATGTTTGATAATAATATTGGAATCAGTGAGACAAGACCGGATTATGACTGGTCGTCGATAGGTCTGAAAGTAAGTTCTGCGGTTGACGGAAAGAATTCCAAGTATTACAAATATCTGGTGGATGAAAATGAAGGTACATTTGAACTTGTAGATTCGTTTAAAGTACCTTATTCCGGATATGTCAGCAGTGCGCAGGAAACAGGAGATAATGTACTTGTAGATTCGGGATTAAAGGGGACTTTTACAGAGTATGATGCAGATCATAAAGCAATTGTAACTTATAAGATGGATTATGAGAAATTTATTTATCGTGTATTCAAATACAAGTTTGATGGATTTTATTTTGAAAAAAGTGAATAATCCATAAAAATGATATAGAAGTCTTTACGGATAAGGATTTATCCGCTAAAATGGAAGCGTCGGTTTTGCCGGCGCTTTTGTAATGCTATGCGTTCATAAGGAGCTGCCAGTGGCAGGTCCTGTAGATAACAAAAAGAAAAGAGGAAAATAAAATGACAAATCCAATCGTAACAATTGAGATGGAAAATGGAGATATTATGAAAGCAGAACTGTACCCGGAAGTTGCTCCGAATACAGTTAATAATTTTGTTTCACTGGTGAAGAAAGGTTATTATGACGGACTGATCTTTCACCGTGTCATCAATGGATTTATGATCCAGGGAGGATGCCCGGACGGAACAGGAATGGGAGGCCCGGGATACACAATTAAAGGAGAGTTTGCTCAGAACGGTTTCGCAAATAATCTTGCACATACAGAAGGTGTACTTTCTATGGCAAGAGCTATGCATCCGGATTCAGCAGGTTCACAGTTCTTTATCATGCATAAAGCTGCACCACATCTGGACGGTGCATATGCTGCATTTGGTAAGATCATCGAAGGAATGGATATTGTAAATAAGATTGCTGAGACAGATACAGACTACAGTGACAGACCGCTTGATGAGCAGAAGATGAAAAAAGTAACCGTTGATACAATGGGAACAGAGTATCCGGAACCGGAAAAAGCATAAGAAAAACATAAAAAAAAGAAACGAAACAGCAGAATCATAGCAACTTCCAACACATATGACGCGGAGGAAAATAAAAGATGGAAATGATCCAGACAGAAAAATTAGTATATGAATATGAAAAACGTGATGAAGAAGGCAATGTGATTGGAACATCGCGTGCTATTGATGAAGTGGATATTGAAGCAAAAGAAGGACAGTTTATAGCAGTTCTCGGACACAATGGTTCCGGTAAATCAACGCTTGCGAAGCATTTAAACGCAATTTTAGTTCCGACAGAAGGTTCCGTATGGGTGAATGGAAAGAATACAAGTAATCCAGAAGAACTCTGGGATGTAAGACAGTCGGCAGGAATGGTGTTTCAGAATCCGGATAATCAGATCATCGGTACTGTAGTAGAAGAAGATGTAGGATTTGGTCCGGAAAATCTGGGAGTTCCGACAGATGAGATCTGGCAGCGTGTAGAAGAAAGCCTGAAAGCAGTTGGAATGATCGAGTACAGACATCATTCTCCGAATAAGCTTTCCGGTGGACAGAAGCAGAGGGTTGCAATTGCAGGGGTTGTAGCAATGGAACCCAAATGCATCGTTATGGATGAGCCAACGGCGATGCTTGATCCGGTTGGAAGAAAAGAAGTCTTAAAGACGGTCCACAAACTCAGAAAACAGAAGAATGTTACAGTAATTCTGATCACGCATTATATGGAAGAAGTAGTAGATGCGGATAAGATCTTTGTAATGGATCACGGCAAGGTTGTGATGGAGGGAACTCCGAAAGAGATATTCTCAAGGGTGGATGAGCTTAAGAGCTATCGCCTGGATGTACCACAGGTGACAATCCTGGCAGATGAACTTCGAAAACGTGGACTGGATATTCCAAAAGGAATCTTAAGAAAAGAAGAACTGGTAGAAGCAATTACGCATTTACAACAATAGAACATTTGATGTGAGAAATGGTGAGAAGAAATGACAGACATTGCAATTAAGATAGAACATTTGAATTATGTATACAGTCCAGGGACTGCATACGAAAAACATGCACTCAAAGACATTTGCCTGGAGATTCCACACGGTGAATTTGTGGGAATCATCGGTCATACCGGATCGGGAAAATCGACTCTGATCCAGCATCTGAACGGACTTGTGAAAGCAACGGACGGTGCGCTGTATTATAATGGAGAGAACATTTACCAAAATGGATATGATATGCGTGCACTCCGTAATCAGGTAGGACTGGTGTTCCAGTATCCGGAGTATCAGTTGTTCGAGATTGACGTACTGACAGATGTGTGTTTTGGACCGAAAAACCAGGGGCTGAGCAAAGAAGAGTGTGAAAAGCGTGCGTTGGAAGCACTGAAACTGGTAGGATTGAAAGAAAAATATTATAAATCTTCTCCGTTCGAGCTCTCGGGCGGTCAGAAACGAAGAGTAGCGATCGCAGGAGTTCTGGCAATGCGTCCGAAAGTGCTGGTTCTTGACGAGCCGACGGCGGGACTTGATCCAAAGGGAAGAGATGACATTCTGGATCAGATCGCATACCTGCATAAGCAGAGTGATATGACGGTCATTCTGGTATCACATAGTATGGAAGATATTGCAAGATATGCAGACCGGATCATTGTGATGAACAAAGGGTCTGTAATGTATAATGGTGCGCCGAAAGAGGTATTTGCACATTATCAGGAACTGGAAAAAATCGGACTTGCAGCTCCGCAGGTGACGTATATCATGCATGATCTGAAAGAAAAAGGTTTACCAGTCAAGGTAAATGTAACGACTGTAGAAGAAGCGGCAGATGAGATTATGCAGGCACTGGAGAAGAAGATATGATAAGAGATATTACAATCGGACAATATTATCCGGCAAAGAGTGTATTACACAGATTAGATCCAAGAGTGAAACTGGTGGGGACGCTGTTATATCTGATTTCATTGTTTTTATTCAACAGCATTCCGGGATATGTGATGACAACATTGTTCCTGATCATTATTATTAAAATGTCAAGAGTTCCGTTTTCCTTTATTGTAAGGGGATTGAAACCAGTCATCATGCTTCTGATGATTACAGTGTTGTTCAATCTGTTTCTTACAAGAGACGGGGCAGTACTGTTTCACGCGTGGATCTTCACGATTACAGAAGGGGGATTAAGGACTGCGGTATATATGGCAATTCGTCTGATCTACCTGATCATCGGCTCGTCGCTTATGACATTTACAACGACTCCGAACGAGCTGACAGATGGAATCGAAGAGTTACTTGGACCACTGAACAAGATCCATGTTCCGGTACATGAGATTGCGATGATCATGTCGATTGCACTCCGCTTTATTCCAATCCTTCTGGAAGAGACCGATAAGATCATGAAAGCACAGATCGCAAGAGGAGCTGATCTGGAAAGCGGTAATATGATTCAGAAAGCAAAGAGTATGATACCGATTCTGGTTCCGTTGTTCGTATCGGCATTCCGAAGAGCCAATGATCTGGCAATGGCGATGGAAGCGAGATGTTACCGTGGCGGCGAAGGACGCACAAAGATGAAACCGTTAAAATATCATAAAGAAGACAGAACGGCATATATTACTGTAATTGCTTATGTGATTTTGGTGGTGGTGATCGGAAGATGCGTGTCGGTGCATATTTGGGTGTTTTAAAATGTATACAGGGACGGAGGAATTAAAAAACCTCCGTCCCAAATTTATGTAATCTTGTTACTAAAAAATAATTGTATCAGATTGTGTGGAGGTCATCATGAAAAGAATCAGAATATTCGTAGCATATGATGGAACTAATTACTGCGGCTGGCAGGTCCAGCCAAATGGAGTTACGATTGAAGAAAAACTGAATAAATCATTAATAAGACTTACCGGGGAAGAAATCAGAATTATCGGGGCAAGCAGGACTGATTCAGGGGTACACGCACTGGGAAATGTAGCGGTATTTGATACAGAATCTTCCATTCCGCCTGAGAGATTTGCGTATGCATTGAACCAGAGGCTTCCGGAAGATATTGTAGTAGTAAGGTCCGATGAAGTTCCGGCAGACTGGCATCCGAGATATCAGGAAAATATTTCAAAGACTTATGAATATCATATATACAATGCGGCGGTACCAAATCCGTTAAAGACAAGATATTGTACGTTCGTATCGTTTCCAATGGATGTTGAGGCTATGCGTGCCGGTGCAAAATATTTGGTTGGAGAACATGATTTTGTAAGCTTCTGTAATATCAGAACGAATACGCAGGATACCGTCCGGACGGTGTATGATTTGATAATTGAGAAAAAAGACGATGAAATCGTGCTTCGTATTACAGGAAATGGTTTCCTTTATAATATGGTTCGTATTATTGCGGGAGTCCTGATCCGCGTTGGCAGAGGATTCTATACTCCGGAAAAGGTAAAGGAAATTCTGGATGCAAAAGTTCATACTTCAGAGGGAGCGACGGCACCACCGAATGGGCTTGTGCTTATGAAGATAGATTATAATTAATCTTCTATACAAGAAAGTTATTGGTAAAAATAGATTATAAATAATCAATGAAAGGTCGGAAATTTGGACAATACACAGAAAATAATCGGAATAACGTACAAAAATAAAAAATAATGCCATCAAAAGTTAAGAATATGTTAAGATATACCTGTCTGACATGAATTTGACAAAGTCGGACGGAAGGAGAGAATTTATGGAAATGTTATTGTACCTTGTTCCGGTATTTGGAATTCTTGGACTTCTTTTTGCAGCTTATCTGGCAGCAAGAGTAGGAAGACAGGACGCCGGAAACGACAGAATGAAAGAAATTGCCGCTGCTATCAGTGACGGTGCGCAGGCATTTCTGACAGCAGAGTATAAGATTCTGATCATCTTCGTTGCTGTATTATTTATACTCATCGGAGTAGGAATCGGGAACTGGATCACTGCTGTATGCTTCGTAGTAGGAGCTCTGTTCTCTACGCTTGCAGGTTACTGTGGAATGAAAGTAGCTACTAAGGCAAATGTAAGAACTGCAAATGCAGCAAAAGAAAAAGGAATGAATAAAGCACTCTCAATTGCATTCTCCGGTGGAGCTGTAATGGGTATGTGTGTAGCTGGTTTTGGCGTGTTTGGTGTCAGCATGATTTACATTCTGACTAAAAACGTTGATATTATTACAGGATTTAGTTTAGGAGCTTCTTCAATCGCTCTGTTTGCCCGTGTTGGTGGTGGTATCTATACAAAAGCTGCTGACGTAGGAGCTGACCTTGTAGGTAAAGTGGAAGCTGGTATTCCGGAAGATGACCCGCATAACCCGGCCGTTATTGCTGACAATGTAGGAGATAACGTAGGTGACGTTGCAGGTATGGGAGCAGACCTTTTTGAGTCTTATGTAGGAGCACTCGTTTCTGCACTGACACTTGGAATCGTGTATTATAAAGCTGAGGGAGCAATCTTCCCGCTTCTGATCGCAGGACTCGGACTGGTTGCATCTATCCTTGGAACATTCTTTGTAAAAGGTGATGAGAATTCAAATCCACACAAAGCATTAAAGACTGGTTCTTATGTAGCAAGTGCACTGGTACTGATCGTATCTTGTGTACTCAGTAAAGTATTCTTCGGAGACTTTAAGGCAGCAATCGCTATCGTAGCTGGTCTGATCGTAGGACTTCTGATCGGTATCATCACAGAAGTATATACGTCCGGAGATTACAAATCAGTAAAAGAAATCGCAGAACAGTCAGAGACTGGATCTGCAACAACCATCATCAGTGGTCTCGCAGTAGGTATGAAATCTACAGCAATCCCGATCCTTTTGATCTGCGTTGGTATCTTTATTGCTTACCAGACATGCGGACTTTACGGTATCGCGCTTGCCGCGGTAGGAATGCTTTCTACAACAGCCATCACAGTAGCTGTAGATGCTTATGGACCGATCGCTGACAATGCCGGTGGTATTGCAGAGATGTCCGAGCTTGATCCACACGTTCGTCAGATCACTGACAAACTGGATGCCGTTGGTAACACAACAGCAGCTATGGGTAAAGGTTTTGCTATCGGATCTGCAGCCCTGACAGCACTTGCTCTGTTCGTATCTTATGCAGAAGCAGTACATCTTAAGTCAATTGATATCCTTGACTCACGTGTAATCATCGGAATGCTGATCGGTGGAATGCTTCCGTTCTTGTTCTCAGCTATGACAATGTCATCTGTATCAAGAGCAGCATACCAGATGATCGAAGAAGTAAGACGTCAGTTCAAGACAATGCCTGGAATCATGAAGGGTACAGAAAAACCAGATTACAAGTCATGCGTTGCAATCTCAACAACAGCAGCATTAAAAGAAATGCTGGTTCCTGGTGTCATGGCAGTACTTGCACCGCTGGTAGTCGGAATCCTTCTTGGACCTTCTGCACTTGGCGGACTTCTTGCAGGAGCACTTGTAACAGGTGTTATGATGGCAATCTTCATGTCTAATGCAGGTGGAGCATGGGATAACGCTAAGAAATACATTGAAGATGGAAACTACGGTGGAAAAGGAAGCGAGGCTCATAAAGCAGCTGTAGTTGGAGACACTGTAGGTGATCCGTTCAAAGATACATCAGGACCATCTATCAACATCCTGATCAAACTGATGACAGTTGTATCACTGGTATTTGCACCACTGTTCCTGTCAATCGGCGGATTATTATAAGAACATTTTAGAATAATCATAAAAAGCAGACGATATCTGTACCATCCGGTACAGATATCGTTTTTTTACTCTACTATGTGTACAAGAAGAAATTGTCTGCAATCCAAATATCTATAATGAGCAGCAGGCAGCAGAGTTTGCGGGTGATTTATAAAAAGTTGAGAAAAATATTAGAATTGGGGGACTGGCAACCACCCGCTGTTTGTGATAATATATGTGTCGGGACTTTTATTAATTTTGAAAATAGATAGAAAAGAGGCAATAAACATGACAAAAGTAGATATTATTTCAGGATTCCTCGGAGCAGGAAAAACTACATTTATCAAAAAGCTGCTCAGTGATGTATGGGCAGGAGAGAAACTTGTGCTGATCGAGAATGAATTTGGCGAGATCGGTATCGATGGCGGATTCTTAAAAGATGCAGGAATCGAGATTACAGAGATGAACTCAGGATGCATCTGCTGTACACTGGTTGGTGACTTCAGCAAAGCTCTGGTAAAAGTATTAGATGAGTATCATCCGGACCGTGTAATCATTGAGCCATCAGGAGTTGGAAAATTATCTGACGTAGCAAGAGCAATTGAAGCTGTAGAAAAAGATGCGGACATTGAAATTGACGGAAGAATCACAGTTGTAGATGGTAAAAAGGCAAAAATGTACATGAAGAACTTTGGAGAATTCTTCAAAGATCAGGTAGAGCATGCGTCAACAATCGTAGTAAGCCGTACACAGATGATGACAGATGAAAAAGTAGAAGAATGCGTACACACACTTCGTGAAGAAAATGCAGAAGCAACGATCATCTCTACACCATGGGATGAGCTTGGCAAAGAGGCAATCAGTCATGCACTGACAAAGGGTGCTGAGATTGAGAGCCTGTTTGAAGATCATGAAGATCACGATCATGATCACGACCATTGTGACCACGATCACCATGACCATCATGATCACGATCACGACCATTGTGACCATGATCACCATGACCACGATCATGATCACTGCGATCACGACCATCATGATCACTGCGATCACGATCATCATGACCACGATCATCATGACCATGATCACGATTGCTGCTGTGGACACGATCACGATCATCATCACCATCATCATGCAGATGATGTGTTTACAAGCTGGGGCAAAGAGACTGTTCATAAATATACCGAAGAAGAACTGGATTATCTGCTGAAGGCACTGTCAGAGACAACATCTTACGGAACAATTCTTCGTTCTAAAGGTATTATCCAGATGACAGACGGATCATGGAAACAGTTCGATTTAGTACCGGAAGAGTACGAAGTAAGAGAAGGACAGCCGGACTACACAGGACGTATCTGTGTAATCGGAACAGACCTGAAAGAGGACGACCTTCTGAAATTATTCCACGTATAGGATACTAATAATTGGCTCCATATTATTATGGAGCCAAAAATCACAATATAACCATAAAAGAAAGAGGTGCGAGTATGGCAACACCTATGTTTATCGTTACAGGATTCTTAGACAGTGGTAAGACAACCATGATCAAGGATACCCTGATGGAACAGGAATGGATTGAACCGGGACTTACACTGTTACTTCTCTGTGAAGAAGGAGAAGAAGAGTATCCGGAAGAATATTTAAAAGAAAAAAATATGGCAGTTCTGAAAATCGAAGAATTTGACCAGTTGAACACTGTATTTTTCAAAAACTGTGAAAGAAACTATCATCCGGCACAGATTATCATTGAGTACAATGGAATGTGGAAGCTGGAGGATCTGCTTTCAATCAGATACCCGAGAAGTTTCGAACTTCAGGGAGTATACTCTACCGTAAATGGTACAACACTGGATATGTATCTGATGAATATGAGAAATATGCTGATGGAACAGCTCACAGAGTCTGAGCTGATCGTTGTTAACAGATGTGCAGATGGTGTTAACAGATCCGGATTCAGACGT
>UMBX01030253.1_pt1 | contig 10730 bp, 9 predicted proteins | sample 1964081 | NCBI WGS metagenome assembly UMBX01 (sample SAMEA4835952, study PRJEB28245) | human gut metagenome | biome: gut microbiome; material: fecal sample | place: Denmark | collected 2008
CCGGGTTCTGTGCCGCCGCCATGCGGGGCAGGCCGAAGGTGTTGGTTTTGACGGTATCCGCACCCGCCGCCAGATAGGCGCGGTGCACGGCCAGAATGCCCTCCGGGTCCAGCAGGTTCGCCTGCTCGCACTCCTGACCGGGCGCAGCTTTATAATAGGTGCCCATGCCGCCGTCGAACAGCAGCGGGCGTTTTTTTAGAATTTCGCGCACATCCTTCATGGTGGGGTCTCCTTTTTCCCTAGAAAAGTAGTCGGTTTTAAGTGTAATGCACAAAAGCGGTCCGGTCAAGCATTTTTTCGCCGCTGCGCTTGCAGGAACGCCAAATTTGTGCTATCCTATGCATACTTTATAAATTGGGGAGGTGTGCGCCATGCGCCATACAGGAACGCAGGAGCTGGAAACGAAACGGCTTTTGCTGCGCCGCCTGCTGCCGGAAGATGCCGGGCAGATGTACCAGAACTGGGCATCCGACCCGGAGGTGACCCGCTGGCTGCGGTGGGAACCCCACAAAAACGAGCTGGAAACGGTGGGCCTGCTGGCCGCCTGGGCCACCCTTTACCCGAACCCGGACTACTACCAGTGGGCCATTGTGGAGAAAAGCAGCGGGCAGGTGTTCGGCAGCATCAGCATCTTCAACGCCCTGCTGGGTGACCCGGCACAGAAAGCGCTCTGGCCGCAGCTGGACTGCGCAGACGGCGTGTGGGAAGCAGGCTACTGTCTCGGACGGGCGTGGTGGAACAAAGGCTTTGCCACCGAAGCGCTGCGGGCCGTGGCGGACTACTGGTTCACCCAAACGGACGCTCCCTTCCTCACCTGCTGCCACGCCAAAGCGAACCCCGCCAGCGGCCGGGTGATGGAAAAAGCGGGCTTTGTGTACCACCACGACTCGGTGGACCACAAATTCGACGGCACCCCGGTGGAGTGCAAAAGTTATCTATTAACAAGAGCGCATTATCAAAGAAAGGACTTATTTTGAGCGAACTTTACGATATTTTGGTGGAAACACCCCCGACGAAGGTCATTCTGCTGGCACTGGATCAGGGCCTGTGGGACTGCGAGCGCAGCCTGGCAGAGCTTTCTGCCCTGTGCGAAGCCAACCACATGGAGGCCGTGGCGCAGGTGACCCAGAAGCGCCAGACCCCGGAGACCGGCATCGTGCTGGGCAGCGGCAAGCTGGAAGAAGCCAGCCTTGCTGCTGAGACCTTGGGTGCCGAGTGCGCCGTGTTTGACGGCGAGCTGACCGGCAGCCAGATCCGCAACATCTCCAATGCACTGGGCGGGCTGGAAGTCATCGACCGCACCATGCTCATTCTGGAAATCTTCCGCAGCCGCGCCGTCACCAATGAGGGCAAGCTGCAGACCGAGCTGGCCCTGCTGCGCTACCGCCTGCCACGCCTGCAGGGCATGGGCGAGGCGCTCAGCCGTCAGGGCGGTGGTGGTGGCGGCGGCGGTGGTGCACGCCGTGGTGCCGGTGAGACCAAGCTGGAGCTGGACCGCCGCCATGTGCACGCCCGCATCGACGCGCTGGCCGAAAAGCTGGCCGAGATGGAAAAGCGCCGGGGCGAGAGCCGCAAGGCCCGTGCCAAGACCGGCATGCCGGTGGTCAGCCTTGTGGGCTACACCAATGTGGGCAAATCCAGCCTGATGAACGCCCTGTGCGGCCCCAGTGTGGCCGAAGCAGACATGCTGTTTGCCACACTGGACCCCACCAGCCGCAAGCTGGTGCTGCCCAGCGGCATGGCCGTGCTGCTGGTGGACACGGTTGGCTTTGTGTCCCGCCTGCCCCATAACCTTGTGGAAGCGTTCAAATCCACACTGGAAGAAGCCGCATGGTCGGACGTTATCGTCCGTGTGGCCGATGCGGGCGACGAGCAGCGCGAAGAACAGCTGGCCGTCACCGACGAAGTGCTGGACGGCCTGGACTGCGCCGACATCCCCCGCCTGACCGTGTACAACAAATGCGATAAGTCCAACAGCATGAGCTTCGACCCGGACATCCTGCTCACCAGCGCCAAGACCGGCTACGGCCTGGACAAGCTGCTGGCAAAGCTGGACGAAGTGCTCAGTGACCGGGTGCACACCCTGCGGGTGCTGCTGCCCTACGATAAGCTGGGTCTTGCCGCCCCCATGCGGGAGCGCGGCAGCGTGCAGGTGGAGGAGTACCGGGAGGACGGCCTGTATCTGGAAGGCATCGTAAAAACCGAGGACCTGCACTGCTTTGAAGGATATCTGGTCTGAACCTGAACAAGATTTTGCGAAAATGCCGTGCGCGATTTGTACAAAAACGCCTTTGCATTTTTGGTGCTGTTTCTGATAGAATAAAGCCATAACGAGTGGCAGTAACTGCGTAAATCCAGTTGCTGCCGCTCGTTTTCTTTTTTGCCCAAAAACAAAGGAGGAAATGCTTTTATGCAAACCAGTTCGCAAAATAAAATGGCGGTGCAGCCCATTGCACCACTGATGTTCCGCATCGGCCTGCCCATCGTGCTGTCCATGATTCTGCAGGCCGCCTACAACGTGGTGGACAGCGCCTATCTTGCCCGCATGACCACCGGCGGCGAGGATGCCCTCACCGCCCTGAGCCTTGCCTTCCCGGTACAGCTGTTCATGGTGGCGGTGTCCATCGGCACCGGCGTGGGCACCAACGCCCTGCTGGCAAAACTGCTGGGGCTGGGTGACCGGGAAAGCGCAAACCGCACCGTCGGCAATGCGCAGATGCTGGCCATCATCCTCTCTGCTGTGTTCATGCTGTTCAGCCTGCTGGGCGTGCGGCCCTATGTGTACTCGCAGAGCGCAGGCGGCAGCATCAGCCCGGAAGTGCTGGACATGGCCATTGATTATCTGCACATCTGCTGCGGCGTCCCCTTCGGCATCGTGCTGTTCTCGGTGTACGAAAAAGTGCTGCAGGCCACGGGCCGCTCGCTGTATTCCACCATTGCACAGATCGCCGGTGCTGTGGTGAACATCATTCTGGACCCGTTTTTGATCTACGGCTGGTGCGGCCTGCCGGAGCTGGGCGTACGCGGTGCCGCATGGGCTACCGTCGTCGGCCAGCTGGTCAGCATGGGGCTGGGCCTTGCATTCCATCTGCACTTTAACGTCGAAATCAAAAACAACTTCTGCTATTTCAAACCCGACCGCCGCACCATTCTGGGCATTTACGCCATCGGCCTGCCTGCCATCATCTCGCAGGCGCTGCTCACCGTCATGACCTACTCGCTCAACCTCATCCTCGGCGGCATCCCGCAGGTGGGCCAGAACGCCGTCACCGTCTACGGCCTGTACTATAAGATCCAGCAGCTCATCATCTTCGCGGCTTTTGGCGTGCGCGACGCCATCACGCCCATCGTTTCCTTCAACTACGGCGCGCAGAACCGTCAGCGCGTGAAGGACGGCATCCGCTGGGGCCTGATCTACACCTCGATCCTGATGCTGGCAGGCTGTCTCAGCGTGGAGCTGTTCGCCGCCCCGCTGGCCGGGCTGTTCTCGCTGTCCGAGACGACCTTACCCATGTGCATCGACTGTATGCGCATCGTCTCGCTGGGCTTCGTGTTTGCCGGGCTGTGCATTGCCTTTCAGGGCGTGTTTCAGGCATTGGAATGCGGCATCGAATCGCTGGTGATCTCGCTGTGCCGTCAGGTGCTCTTTGTTCTGCCGCCGGTGTGGCTGCTGAGCCGGATGGTGACCGGGGCTGGGAACGTGCGCATCGTCTGGGTGCCGCTGGCCGTCGGCGAAATGGTCACGCTGTGCATTGCACTGGTGATGTTCCGCCGGGTGAAGAAAAGCAGGGTCGATTCCATTCCGGAATAATTGAGAGCATTCAGAATTGCCTCCGCCTACGGGTTGCGGCACCCTGCGTCTGCTTCGTGCCTTGGAGCGGCACTCGCATCTTGCAGGCCGCTGCCCCAACAGTTCCTCCCTGTTTCTGCCACAGGCAGCAGTCGTCGCTGTTGCACTCTGGCCATGTTTAGCGGAAAATTATTTTTAATTTGAAACCCAGAAACGCCTGCGGGCGTTTCTGGGTTTCGTTTTCACCGGGAAGGGGTCGTAGATAGTAACAGCACCTGACTGCGCCGACTCCCTGTGGGAGCATCCGCACAGCCGTTCCCCATGTGCCGCAGCGCACATCATTTTGCAACGCAAAACATCATCTGCGTCAGCAGACATCATGCCGCAGGTGCATCATTCTTCAAAAAATCCCCAACAAACACAAAAACCCGCCTGGCAGCGGGTTTTTGTGTATAGAGGGGTGGGAAAGTATATAAAGTGGTGAATCTCAATTTTTAAGGGGGCAGGCGCTTTTGGTTTGGCGCTGCCTTGCATGATGTATTATACGCCTTTTTCTTTTCTTGTCAAACAAATTTTTCCGTTTTTGCTTTAAATTAAGTCTTTACTTTTCCGGCAAAACTTTATATAATTAACACAAAGCCAAATCCGACCGACCTTTTCTGTCCTTTGTGCTTTTGCCACAACAATAAAACTTTACTTTCAAAAAATTTTATACATTCCAACATATTTTCAAAGGAGAATTCCCATGGACGATCTGGATCGCAAGATTCTCTCCCTTCTGGCCAAAAACGCCCGGATGCCGGTGAAGGAGATCGCCGAGCAGGTGTCGCTCACCAGCCCCGCCGTTTCCAGCCGCATCCACAAGCTGGAGACCGACGGCATCATCAACGGCTACACCGTCACCCTCAACCGCCCCGCCGACCGCATGTATGTGGATGCCCTCATCAGTCTTTCGGTGGCTCCCTCCAAGCAGGATGCCTTTCTGGAGCTGCTGCAGAGCAGCAAGGAAGTGCTGCAGTGCTACCACGTCACGGGTGCATACACCTTCCTTGTCAAGGTGAGCTGCGGCAGCATGCCCCAGCTGGAACACCTGATCCTGCAGTTCCAGAAGCTGGGCACAACCAGCACCCAGATCATCCTTTCCACGCCGGTGAACCACGGCGAGCTGGATGCCCTTATGCTGTAACGCTGTTCATAAAATGGTTACGTTTGCGGTGCAATTCTGCCGGGGTGTTCTTTCGTATTATGGATAGCAGGCGCAAAACAGCACACAATAGCTTCAAAACCGCTGCGCCCGCTTTCACACGAAGATTTTCACACACGAAAGGACTTCATTTATGAAACGTATCATTGCTTCCCTGCTTGCCGGTCTGTGCCTGCTTGCTCTGGTGGGCTGCTCTGCCGGCAGCAAGGCCGACTCTGCCGCCCCGAAGGACTACTCCCAGATCATCCACGATGCCCGCACCGACGAGGACAACGAATACGATATGATCTTCACCAAAGGTGAGGACGGCAAATTCACCGCCATCGACGGCTACAGCGCCGAGTACGACGCCGACCAGCTGGACGACGAGGTGAAGAACATGATCCTGCCCCTGCTGAACCTGGAAGACGACATGTACACCGACCTTGCCGCCTCTGTCTCCTCCATGATGGTGCGCAGCTACGCCGTGGCCATCGTGAAGCCCGCCGAGGGCAAGACCGACGCCGTGAAGGCCGCGCTGGAAGCCTATGTGGCCAGCGAGCAGCAGTCTATGGAGCACTACCTTGAGGACCAGTATCAGATCGCCAAGGCCGCCACCGTGACGGTCGCCTCCACCGGCGAAGTGGTCCTTGTCTGTGCCGAGGACCATGACACCCTGCTGGCCAACATCGAAAAAGCCCTCGCTGCCTGATTTTTTGCTGTATGGAAGCCGCGTCCCGCCGGGATGCGGTTTCTTTTTGCGTGCAGATATGCTATACTGTCTGCGTGAACGTGCACAAAGATACAGGAGTATTTATGGTTAAAGCGACGATCGTTATCCCGAATATCAACGGCAAGGGCTGGCTGAAGGATTCCATCGAGTCGGTCTACGCTCAGACCGAGCAGAGCTTCCAGCTCATCGTGGTGGACAACGGCTCCACCGATGAAAGCCTGGAGCAGGCCCGCAGCTACTGCAGCCGTGAGAACTTCACCCTCATCGAAAACGGCACCAACACCGGCTTTTCCCACGCGGTGAACCAGGGCATCGCCCTGGCCGACAGCGAATATGTGGTGCTGTTCAACAACGACGCCTTTGCCGAGCCCCAGTGGCTGGCCGAGCTCATCCGTGCCGCCGAGTCGGACCCCAAGATCTTCGCGGTGCAGAGTTTGATGATCCGCCACTTTGACCGGGAACTGGCCGACGATGCGGGCGACTACGTCACCTGGATGGGCTTTGCCTGCAAGACCGGCGACGGCCGCCGGGCCAGCCGCTACACCAAGCAAAAGCGCATCTTCTCGGCCTGCGGCGGCGCGGCCCTCTACCGCAAGAGCATTCTGGACGAGATCGGCACCTTTGACGAGAACTTTTTCGCCTACTTTGAGGATGTGGACCTGAGCTGGCGCGCCAACAACGCGGGCTACAAAAACATCATCTGCCCTTCTGCAAAGTGCTACCACATCTGCGGTGCCAGCACCGGCGCGGTGCGCTACAACGCCTTCAAGAGCCAGCAGAGCGGCCGCAACAGCATCCTGCTGCCACTCAAAAACGAGCCGCTGCTGATGCTGCTCCTCAACTTCATCCCGCTGGCCGTGGGCTACCTGCTCAAGTGCTATAAGTTCCACAAGCAGGGCTTTGGTGAAGCATGGGACAAGGGCATGCACGAAGCCTTTGCCCTGCTGAAAAACGGCCAGCTGGGCAAGCGTCCCTTCCGGCTGAAAGACCTGCCAAACTACATTCGGATGGAGCTGTGGATGATCTGGAATATGGTGCCGTATCTGTGGTACCGGCTGGTGGTCGTGAAATTTGACCTGAAATAACGTACAAAAAGCCCGGGTGTGAGACTCCTCACATCCGGGCTTTGCGTTTGCTGTTTTTTACGCAGCCGGGCTGGCGGCGCTGTCGTCCGCCTGCGCTTCGGTGCTGTCGGCTCCCTCGTCCAGGCTCTGGGCGTCTGCAGCGTCCTCGGCGGCGGTGCTGTCCGCGGCGGCACTGTCAGCAGAATCCGAACCGGCTGCGGCGAGGATGGCGTCGTTTACGTCGCTCTCGGCCATGGGCTCCGGCTGGCTTGCCAGCGAAGCCGTATCGGTGCTTTCGGGCTTGGTATCGCTCTCGGTCAGGCCGGTGAGATACCAGCTGCCGCTCTGGCGCTCGAACAGATAGTCCATATATTTGGTGGGCGTATCCGAAGACGAGTGGATGATGCTGTCATCGGTGCTGGTGGTGGGGATGTAGCCCACCGTGACGTGCAGCTTGCCGCCGCGCTTGAACAGTCTGGTGACCGTTGCGCGGTAATAGCCCACCGTGCCGGTGACCGGGATCTTGTAGCACTGGGTGGATTCATCGAACTCGATGGTCATATCCTCCATGTCGAAGCTGCGGTGGGTGAGCTTGAAGCCCGGGCCCAGCAGCTTTGCCAGATAGGCATCCACATCCACCGAGGGCAGCAGCAGCTGTTCGGTGTCGGGGTCGGTGTTGTAGTTGTCAAAGCCGCCCTGGGTCTCCTGGATGCTGTAGATGCAGCCCCAGACAGCCGCCTCGCGCAGGGTCAGGTCGTCGATGTTCTCAATGCCGTCAAAGGGCATGGGGTCGAACAGCACGAGGCCTTCCAGCTTATCTTCGTATTCCTGCTTCTGGGCAGTGTCGTCGAACAGGTTCGCCACCAGCCCCACACCGGCGCGCAGCACCGTGACAAAACCGACGAGCACCAGCACAGCCACCAGCAGCCCCAGCGCCTGACGGCCCCGGCGGCGCTGCTGCCGTGCGTGTTCTTCGGGGGTAATATAATGTTTCATAGTTATTTTATCTCCCAGCGTTCAATGCTTTACAGCTCAGTATACCACATACTGCCGCGTTGTGCAAAACATTGGCCGTGGTTTTTTTGTGAAAGTGCGTGCAATACCCGTTTATTCCCAGGTTTTCCACACGTCCGGCTGGTAACCCACGGTGGCCTTGCGGCCGTTGCGCACGATGGGCGTTTTGAACAGCTGCTGGTTCTCAAAGAGCTTATCCTCTTTCTGCCAGTCCACCAGCGCGTCCAGCAAAGCCAGGGTCTGCTTGTCCTTGGCATTGGGGTCCACCAGCTTTTCCCAGCCGCCCAGCGCGCGGGAAACGTTCTCGAACTCGCCGCGGCTCATGCCTTTTTCCTTCAGGTCGATCATCTGGAACTTGATGCCCCGCTCCTTGAAATAGCGCTGGGCCTTTTTGGTGTCAAAGCACTTGGTGGTGCCGAAGATCTGAATATTCATGGTATCGCCCTCCTGAATCTTTATTGTACCACAGCAGCGGGCGGCTGCCTAGGCATAATTTGCGGCAAAGCGGGCCATACTGCCTGCAAGGCATCATCAAAAGGAGGTTTTCCCCATGAACGCATACGTTGACCCTGATCTGTGCATCGGCTGCACCCAGTGCGCCGGACTGTGCCCCGCCGTGTTCCACATGGAGGGCGTTCTGGCTGTGGCCGAGCCCGGCTCCATCCCGCCGGAGGAGGTCCCCCAGGCAGTGGACGCCGCCAACGCCTGCCCCGTGAGCGCGATCCGCATCGAGGAGTAACTTTGTGAGAGCCTTCCCCACTGGGGAAGGCTTTTTTGTTTTTTCTTTAAAAATCCCCCGCTGGATGCCGTTTTGTGCTATACTATAAGATGTGTAATAATGCAATGGAGGAACACGACTATGCGTTTACTGGTCATTGACGGCAACAGCATCGCCAACCGTGCCTTTTTCGGCATCAAGCTGCTGACCACCAAGGACGGCCGTTATACCAACGCCATTTTCGGCTTTCTGAATATCATGCTCTCCCTGCTGAAGGAGTCCCAGCCCGACGAAGTGGCTGTGGCCTTTGACCTGAAGGCCCCCACCTTCCGCCACAAGATGTACGAGGGCTACAAGGCCACCCGCCACGGCATGCCGGACGAGCTGGCCCAGCAGATGCCGGTGCTGAAGGAGATCCTCACGGACCTGGGCTACCGCATCGTCACCGCCGAAGGCTGGGAGGCCGACGACATCCTGGGCACGCTGGCCGCCGCCTGCGCGGCCCGGCAGGACGACTGCTTCCTTGCCACGGGAGACCGCGACAGCCTGCAGCTGGTGAGCGACACCACCACGGTGCTGCTGGCCACCACAGCGCTGGGCCGCAGCAAGACCGTGACCATGGATGTGGACGCCATCCGCGAAAAATACGGCATCGAGCCCAAGCAGCTCATCGAGGTCAAGAGCCTGATGGGCGATGCTTCCGACAATATCCCAGGCGTGCGGGGCATCGGCGAAAAGACCGCCCTCTCCCTCGTGCAGAACTTCGGTTCGCTGGAAGGGGTGTATGAGCACATCGACGACAAGCGCATCAAGCCTAAGCAGCGGGAACATTTGCTGGAGTGCCGCGAGCTGGCCCAGCTGAGCCACACCCTGGGCACCATCCGCACCGATGCGCCCATCGACACCGCCGAGGGTGCCTACGCCATCGGCGAGGGCAACAAGCCCAAAGCCGTGCGCATGCTGCAGGAGCTGGAGATTCACTCCCTGATCCAGCGCTTCGGGCTGGGCGGCATCGCGCCCGCCAATCTGGAGGAGGAGACCGCGAACCTGCCCGAGGCAGAGATCGCACCGCTGCCGCTGACCCCTGCCGGGCATTATCTGGTGGCGTCCCGCCCCCCCGTGATGGGCAAGCAGGGCGTCCACAACGTGGTGCTGCAGCCCGAGAGCTGGTACGCCGTGCAGGGCACCACCGTTTACCCGCTGGAAGACGCAGAGCTCGTGCGCCTGCTGGATGACCCGGATGTGACGCTGGATGTGTTCAATTCCGCACCGCTTTACGCCAAGGCCATGGCCGCCGGCGGCTGGGGCAGCAGCATCGTGTGGGACGGCAAACTGGCCGCCTACCTGCTGGACGCCTCGGCTTCCAAGTATCAGGTAGGTGAGCTGGTGCCCAGCTACAAGGCGGCTGCCGCCTTCACCTGCACGGACTACCCGGACGCAGGCCGTCTGGCGGACCTGTTCGCCAAAATGAAGGCCGAGATCACCGCCTGCGGTGAGGACCCCCTTTACAACGAGATCGAGTTCCCGCTGGCACAGGTGCTGGCGGACATGACCCGCATCGGCATGCTGGTGGACCGCGACGGCATCGACCAGTTCGGCGTGAAGCTGCGCAGCGAGCTGGAACAGGTGCTCACCCGCATCCACATGGAGACCGGCAGCGCCAGCTTCAACCCCAACAGCACCAAGCAGCTGGGCGAGATGCTCTTTGTCACCATGGGCCTGCCCCACGGCAAAAAGACCCAGCGCGGCTGGTCCACCGACGCAGAGACGCTGGAAGCTCTGCGGGATTACCCGCTGGTGGAGGACATCCTGCAGTACCGCGCCTACCAGAAACTGAACTCCACCTATGTGGAGGGCCTGCTCAAGGTCATCGGCGAGGACGGCCGCATCCACACCACCTTCAACCAGACCGAGGCCCGCACCGGACGTCTTTCGTCCGACAACCCCAACCTGCAGAACATCCCCATCCGCACCGAGCTGGGCAGCCAGCTGCGCGCCTACTTTATCGCAAAGCCGGGCTGCGTGCTGGTGGACGCCGACTACAGCCAGATCGAGCTGCGCATCCTGGCCCACGTCACCGGCGACGAGCACATGCAGCAGGCCTTCCGCAGCGGTCAGGACATCCACCGCAGCACCGCCGCCAGAATTTACGGCATCCCCCAGGGCGAGGTGACGCCCCGGGTACGCTCCGGTGCCAAGGCCATCAACTTTGGCATCATGTACGGCAA
>UMBX01063796.1_pt1 | contig 10708 bp, 6 predicted proteins | sample 1964081 | NCBI WGS metagenome assembly UMBX01 (sample SAMEA4835952, study PRJEB28245) | human gut metagenome | biome: gut microbiome; material: fecal sample | place: Denmark | collected 2008
GGCGCTGCCCGTTACCGCTTCGGCTGAGGTAAGCGGAGATACCAAAACTTTTCTCCAAAACATGGGTGCAGGCTGGATTCTCGGCAACTCGCTCGACGCTACCGGCACGGGCTTAGGCTCTGAAACAAGCTGGGGCAACCCCAAGACCACTAAGGAAATGATCGACGCGGTGCACGACGCGGGCTTTAACACTATAAGAATACCCGTTTCGTGGGGCAAGCATACTTCTGGCAGCGAGTACACCATCGACTCAGCGTGGATGGCGCGCGTAAAGGAAGTAGTAAACTACGCCTACGATGACGGTATGTACGTTATCCTCAATATCCACCACGATAACTCAAACGCGAAAGACAAGACCATTTATTATTACCCCGACAGCAAGCACAAGGAAGCTTCGCTGAAATTCTTAACATCAGTATGGTCGCAGATCTCGGAAGAATTCAAGGACTACAACGACCACCTTATTTTTGAAACGCTCAATGAGCCGCGCCTTGTCGGCACAAACGACGAATGGTGGATCGACCCTAATAATCCAAACGCTGCGGCCGCCGACTCGATAGCTACTATCAATACTTTCAATCAGGAGATAGTTGACACTATCCGCGCTTCGGGCGGAAACAACTCGCAGCGCTACATTATGTGCCCCGGCTATGCGGCTTCGCTCAACGGCGCTACCGCTGTAGGCTACAAGCTGCCTGACGATACGGCTGACAACAAGCTGCTCGTTTCGGTGCACGCTTACAATCCTTACAACCTCTGTTTGGGCGACAACAGCAACATCACCAGCCCGACCTACACCCAGTTTGACGACAGCGGCAAGAAAGAGCTTGATAATATTTTCAGCACGCTGAACAACAAGTATATGTCTAAGGGCATAGGCGTAGTCATCGGCGAGATGGGCATTTCTTACAAGAACAACAACGAGGCGCGCGAGCAGTGGGCTTCGTACTACTACGGACTTTCCAAGAAGTATACCATACCCTGCGTGCTTTGGGACAATAACGCAAAGAACGGCTCGCTGAAGAGCGAGAATCACTGGCATTTAAACCGCAAGAACTGCAAGTGGGGCGACCCGAACGTTATTCAGGCTATAATGAACGCTATGGGCGTTACAAACGTTTCCATACCCGCCGACGATGACGTAGTAGAGAAGAAAACTCAGACCATCAGCGGCACAAAGACCTACACCAAGACCTACGGCGACAAAGCTTTCGCGCTAAACGCAAAGACCGTTTCGGACGGCGGCGCGCTAAGCTACAAGTCCTCTAACGAGAAAGTGGTTACCGTAGACGGCAAGGGCAACGTTACCGTAAAGGGCGCGGGCACGGCTAAGATAACCGTTACCGCAAGCGAAAACGCTGCTTACAAGAGCGCGACTATGGAAGTTACCGTAAAGGTAAACGCACAGCAGCTCACAAACGCCGTTATCCAGTCTATTGCAGATCAGGTATACGGCGGCTCGGCTGTAAAGCCTAAGGTAACTGTAAAGCAGGGCGCTAAGGTCATTGGCTCTTCAAATTACGACCTCACTTACACCGACAACAATAAGGTCGGCACGGCAACAGCTACCGTTAAGTTCAAGGGCAATTACAAGGGTCAGATCAGCGCGAATTTCAACATCACGCTAAAGACCCCTGCGGCTGTAAACAAGGTAAGCGCCACCACCGCTAAGACCCACATTTACTGGGAAGCAGTACCGGGCGCTGACGGCTACAAGGTTTACAGATATAACAGCAAGACCAAGAAGTGGAAGACTGCGGCTACCCTGCGCAGCGGCACTGTTTCAGACTACGTTGACAGCAAGCTGAAAGCGGGCGAAAAGTACGCTTACAAGGTAAAAGCTTTCGCCAAGAGCGACGGCAAGACCTACTGGAGCGGCGCTGTAAAGATCTACGCGGCTACAAAGCCCGCTAAGGTCAGCATAAAGAGCGTTTCCGCGAGCAAGACCTCGATCAGACCCATATGGAAGAGCACAAAGTGCAGCGGCTACGAAGTATATATCCTCAAAAACGGCAAATACACCCTTGCCGGTACAGCCTCCGCTTCCGACACAAGCTTCAAGATCACGGGACTGAAGTCCAAGACCACCTACAAGGTAAAGGTAAGAGCTTACGTTACCGACAAGGCGGGCAGAAGCTACAAGGGCACATTCAGCACGGCAAAGAGCGTTAAAACCAAATAATTTCGCATAAAGCAACAAAGCCTGCGGTACTCGATGAGCCGCAGGCTTTTATTATTTGTAGTGATGTAAAAATTATTCCGCGATGCGCCGCGCCGCATATTTTTCCGAAAAGCGCTCTATCGGGCGAAGGACAGTAGGGTCGGTCTTTTCGCGGGCGAAATGCAAAAGCTTTTCGGGCACGCCGCCGTAATATATCTCGCCAAAAGCCCCCGCCAGCGCCGCGCTGATGTGCGGATATGTGCCGAGAGTGCAGGCGCGCTTTACCGCAAGCTCAAAACTATCCGCCGAAGCGAAAGCCGCAAAGCCCGCGCTTATAACGTCCTGCGGGGTGCATTCGGTCGTCATTTTGTCCGCCAGTTCGCCGAAGTCGCCCTCAAGCGCAAAGCCGCTCAGCTCGGAAGCCGCCGCAGCGAGGTCTTCTTTCTCGCAGCCGTGCCTAAGCAGATAAACGCCCGCCGCTGCCGCCTTAGCGCAATCGCGCGCGGTGTCGGAATTAAAAAGATACTTGCAGGCAAGCTGCGCCTGCGCGAAGATAACATCCGGCTCGTCAAAGGCGTAGGCGCAGGGCAGAGCCGCAACAGCCGCCGCAGCGGTGATGTTCACCTCACGCGTCATGCCCGCCTGTTTCGCCCATGCCAGCTCAACGCCGCCCAGCTTTTCGGTAAAGCGCAGGGCGTATTTTTTGTACTCGCCCGCCACCTCTCGCGCGCGAAAAAAGCGCTCTATACGCGTCTGCGCGGGCTTATCGGTATAGTAATAAAGCTCGCAGAGCGCGGCGGCGAGCAGAGTATTTTGCGTAAAAGCGGCTTCATCGTGTATAAGCTCTACGCGGCGGCTGAAAGTTTTGTGCTCGGCAAAATACGAGCCTGCAACGTCGCCGACAAGCGCACCCAGCATACAAACTCCACCTTTCTTAAAAAAAGCGGGAAAGTCCTCGCGAACTCTCCCCGCCTTGAATTATTTTGATTACTATTCCTTGCTCTCTTTGCTTGCAACAGAAGCGCGGATGAAGTCCTTAAAGAGCTTGTGAGCCTTATTCGGACGCGACTTGAACTCGGGGTGGAACTGTACGCCCACGAACCAAGGGTGAACCTCGCGCGGAAGCTCTACTATCTCTACCAGCTTTTCATCGGGCGAAAGACCTGCCAGCACCAGACCGCTCTCAGTAAGCTGCTTGCGGAAAGCGTTGTTGAATTCCCAGCGGTGACGGTGGCGCTCGTAGATAAGCGGCTCGCCGTAGACCTCAGCGGAAATGCTGCCGGGAGTAAGCTTGCAGGGATACAGACCAAGGCGCATAGTGCCGCCCTTTTCCGTAACGTCCTTCTGATCGTCCATGATGTCGATAACGGGGTAAGGCGTTTCGCCGAACTCGGTGGAGTTAGCGCCCGCAAGGCCTGCCGCATGACGTGCGTACTCGATAACAGACATCTGCATACCAAGGCAAATGCCGAACATAGGTATCTTGTTTTCACGCGCGTAGCGTATAGCCTCGATCATGCCCTCGATACCTCTGTCGCCAAAGCCGCCGGGTACGATTATTCCGTCGCAGCCAACGAGCTTTACAGCCACGTTATCTGCGGTTATGTCCTCAGACTGTATCCAGTTTATATGAACGTTTGCGCTGTTCTCAAAGCCGCCGTGACGCAGAGCTTCGGCTACGGAAAGGTAAGCGTCCTCAAGCTCAACGTACTTGCCTACCAGACCTATGGTAACGTCCTTAGTGCAGCCGTTTACGCGGTCGATCATCTCGAGCCAGTTGGTAAGGTCGGGCTTGCGCTTTTCAAGACCGAGGTGCTCGCAGACCACGTCCGCCAGACCCTCTTTTTCCAGCCATATCGGCACTTCGTAAAGCGAGGGAGCGGTGAGGTTCTGTATAACGTCCTCTTTGTGCACGTTGCAGAAAAGGGCTATCTTTTCGGTCATATCTTCGGGGATAGGCATTTCCGAGCGCAGAACGAGGATATTCGGCTGTATGCCCATAGAGAGCAGCTCTTTTACCGAGTGCTGGGTGGGCTTTGATTTCAGCTCTTTAGAGCCGGAGATGTAGGGCACTAAGCAAACGTGGATAAACACGCTGTTGCCCCTGCCCATTTCCTTAGAAGCCTGTCTTATAGCCTCGAGGAAGGGGGTAGACTCAATATCGCCGACAGTGCCGCCGATCTCGGTGATAACTACGTCGGTATTGCTCTGCTTGCCGACGCGGTAAAGCTTATCTTTTATCTCGTTGGTGATGTGGGGGATTATCTGAACGGTAGAGCCGAGGTAATCTCCGCGTCTTTCCTTATTAAGCACGTTCCAGTATATCTTACCGGTGGTAACGTTAGAGTCGATGGAGAGGTTCTCATCTATAAAGCGCTCGTAGTGACCAAGGTCGAGGTCGGTCTCTGCGCCGTCGTCGGTAACGAAAACTTCGCCGTGCTGGTAGGGCGACATAGTGCCCGGGTCTACATTGATATAAGGATCAAATTTCTGGATGGTAACGCTGTAACCGCGGCACTTTAGCAGGCGGCCCAGAGAAGCAGCGGTGATACCTTTTCCAAGTCCGGAAACAACGCCGCCGGTAACAAATACATACTTTGTAGGCATAATTTTTTTGACCTCCGAAATATTATTCAAAATAAAATCATTCATTATATATCATAACAAATTTTTTTACAAAAGGCAAGGGGTTTGAGAAAATTTCGGCAATTTTTTTTTGGAAAAAGCGTTTTTTAAAGCAAATTTAAATTAAATTTATTATATTTCTAAAAAGATGTATCAGCCGCGTAAGAATTTTGTCAAAAATGCAAGTTGTATTTTTATTATTTTTGTTATATAATATTAGTATTGCCTAAATGCAGCCCTTATTTGCTTTCACGGGGTAAACCGCTGAAACTTCGGGGCGCGTTTTGATGAAACGAATTTTTTGTAAAGACGCGAGGTGAGTATTAAAGAATGTCGGAAAACAAATTCAGCGAAAAGGCAGAGGGCACAGCCGCGAACGAAAGCGGCGCTGATAAGCCGTACCGAAAAGAGCCGCCTCTTTCAGACCTAATATCTTCGGCAAAAAGAAACATAGAGAAAAACGCCGCAGAAAAGCCGCCCGAGCCGGAGGAGGAAAAGACGATAGTAGCGCCAAACCTCTCAAAAGCTATGGACAAAATGAAGCGCAAGACCGATAATTCGGGTATGCCCGATATTGATTTCGGCAAGCGAAAATCTGCGGAGGAAAAGCCCGCCGAAACTGCCAAGCCTAAGGAACAGCAAGACATTCAGAACAGCAAAGATCAAGACACTCAGAACACAAAGAGCGCTCAAAGCAATGCCAAGAGCGAAAATAAAGATAAAGATAAAAATACTCAGGCTGAGAAAAAGCCTGCGGAAGCGCCAAAGAAGCAAGCGCCTCCCCCCACGAAAATTCCGCCGACAGATAAGCCCGATAAGCCTAATGCGGAGCAGAAACCTGCGGCAAAGCCAAAACAGGAAGCCAAAAAGCCGCCTGCCAAGCCGCCGAATAGCGATAGGCACGAAGCGGACAAGTCTAAAAGCAAGCCCGCTGCCAAAACAGAAGCGGCTAAGTCGGACAAATCTGACAAGAGCGGCAAGGCGGACAAGCCCGCCGCAAAGGGCAAGTTCACCAAAAAGCAGGTAGCTACTGTAATAGGGCTTATCACTTCCCTGCTGCTCGTCATAGTGCTGATAGTAGTGCTGCTTTTCAACCACTATTACAGCCTGCTGGACACCGACGCAGTTAAGGTGAACAATTCAAAACCAATGACCTACTCAGACGTAGACCTCTCCCGCGCGGACACCATTGACAAAGAAGCTGAGGACGAGAAGATGCGCAAGCAGCTCTCGGAAAAAGGCGAGAAGATCTCGAACTCAGAAGTAATGAACATACTGCTCATCGGCGAAGACCTGCGCGACACTCAGAATGAAACGGCGGGCAACACCGACGTAATGATGATAATTTCCGTAAACACTAAGGACAAGACCATCACCATGACATCTATAATGCGCGACTGCTATGTAAACTTTCAGGACGCAAACGGCTGGTGGTACTCGACCCGTATCAACGCGGCGTACTGGCACGGCGGCGTAGAGCTTACGCAAAAGACCATCGAGGATTACTTGGGCATACAGATCGACAGATACGTTCTTGTAAACTTCAAGGTATTTATCGACATAGTTGACACGCTGGGCGGTCTTGACCTTAAAGTTACCGACGAGGAAGCGAACGGCTATCCCGACGCTGACCCGAACGGCGACAACACGAGAGGTATGCAGAATCCCCTCGACGAGCAGAACAAATTCCTCGGCAACAAAAAAGGCACTGACTATATCAAAAAGGGCGGAAAGCTGCACCTCAACGGAAATCAGGCTCTTGCATACGCGCGCCTGCGCCACGTCGGAAACGCCGATTACGAGCGCACCGAGCGCCAGCGCAAGGTCATCAAGCAGATGATAAAGAAATCACGCAGCCTCTCGCTGGTAGAGATGGATAAGCTTGCGAACAAGATATTCCCACAGATAAAAACGAATGTCACAAAGACCGAGCTTGCTCAGCTGCTTTTAGATATGCTCGATTACCGAAACTACGAGCTTCAGGAAATGCGCGTGCCCGCTGACAACACATTTACAAATCAGGTAATAAGCGGCATGGACGTGCTCTCAGTAGACTTTAACGCGAACGCACAGCTTTTCAAAGAGCTGGTATACGGCACGGTAGAGGTCAGCGAGAACGGAGAAGAGCAGAAGCAGGCCATCGAATAAACAAATAAACAAGATATTTTTTTCAGACGGTGCAGACCAAAAATGCGCCGTCTGTTTTTTTGTGCCTTTTTCGACACATTTTTCGTGCTTTTCATATAATGTATCAAAGCTGAAATTTTACCCGCGCCTACTGCATAGATGGCAAAGCGGCGGGAAAAATATAGGTAAAGAAGCTTGGACTTTACACGCGAACAGTACATCGAAAAAAGGAGTGCCGAAAAATGAGCGTACACAGAGGAGAGATATATTACGCCGACCTCAGCCCCGTAGTCGGCTCAGAGCAGGGCGGCATACGCCCCGTACTTATAGTTCAAAACGACGTGGGCAACCGCCACTCGCCGACGGTGATAGCCGCCGCGATAACCAGCCGCCACGATAAGGCAAAGCTGCCGACGCACATAGCCGTAGGCGGCGGAGAGTGCGGCTTGGCGAAAGACTCGATAGTATTGCTGGAGCAGATACGCACGCTGGATAAGCGCCGCCTGAAAGAGCGCATGGGCGAGCTGGACGAGGGTGCGATGTCGAAAATAGATTCCGCGCTTTCTATATCTTTCGGTCTGCACTGAGGAAACCGCTGACAAGTAAAATTACTTTTTATAGAAACTAGGGGCAATACCGCACAACTATTGTGTGCGAGATTGCGTGGTTCAATTTATAATTGAACCGTCAGATTTTTTGTCAGATTACCTAAAGCCGACGACGCTTAACTCGCGTTAAGCTAGGAGGTTTTGGGTGATATGACGGAAAATTGTTTTGGCTTCACAAAAACGCAAGCAAGACGTACACAAAGCCGCTAGGCGGTAGTTGCGCGGTATTGCCCCCAGAAAAAATGACGGCTCAATCTGTATAACTTGCAGAAAGAGCCGTCTTTTCGCCCCTTTTGACGGCTTTTTTGCATTTTTATAAAAAAAATTTTCAAAAAGCGTTGACAAATTTTTTTGAATGTGCTATAATAATTGCAGTGAGTCGGGCTGAAGCTTAGGAAACAGCCCCGAAAATTACTATAATCTATAAGTTGGAGGAATTTTAAAATGGAATTCAAGAACGAATATCTTGCCGGCGTGTACGCTAAGGTCGAGAAGAGAAATCCCGGCGAATCCGAGTTTCTTCAGGCTGTAAAAGAGGTCCTCGAGACCCTCGAGCCCGTTGTAGAGCGCAGACCTGACCTCGTAGAGGCAGGAGTTATCGACAGAATAGTAGAGCCTGAGCGCCAGATCATTTTCCGCGTGCCTTGGGTAGACGACAACGGCAAAGTACAGGTAAACCGCGGTTTCAGAGTACAGTTCAACTCTGCTATCGGACCTTACAAGGGCGGTATCAGACTTCACCCCTCTGTTTGCGCTTCCGTAATCAAGTTCCTGGGCTTTGAGCAGATCTTCAAGAACAGCCTTACCGGTCTTCCTATTGGCGGCGGCAAGGGCGGTTCTGACTTCGACCCTAAGGGCAAGTCTGACGGAGAAGTAATGCGCTTCTGCCAGAGCTTCATGACTGAGCTTTCCAAGCACATTGGTGCTGACACCGACGTTCCCGCAGGCGACATCGGTACCGGTGCAAGAGAGATCGGCTATATGTTCGGTCAGTATAAGAGACTTCGCAACGAGTTCGTTGGCGTACTTACCGGTAAGGGTCTTTCTTACGGCGGTTCGCTCGCAAGAACTGAGGCTACCGGTTATGGCCTTTGCTACTACACCGCTGAGATGCTCAAGTGCATGAAGAACGACAGCTTCGAGGGCAAGACCGTAGTTATCTCCGGTTCGGGCAACGTTGCTATCTACGCTACCGAAAAGGCTACTCAGCTTGGCGCTAAGGTAGTTGCACTTTCCGACTCTAACGGCTATGTTTACGATCCCGACGGAATCAAGCTCGACGTAGTTAAGGAGATCAAGGAAGTTAGACGCGGCAGAATCAAGGAATACGTGGACGCTGTTCCTACCGCTACTTACACTGAGGGCTGCCACGGAATCTGGACCATCAAGTGCGACATCGCTCTTCCCTGCGCTACTCAGAACGAGCTGGACGGCGAATCTGCTGACGCTCTTATCGCTAACGGCGTTATGGCAGTTGCAGAGGGTGCTAACATGCCTTCTACTCCTGAGGCTATCGAAAAGCTGCAGGCTGCCGGAATCCTCTTTGGACCTGCAAAGGCTGCAAACGCAGGCGGCGTAGCTACCTCCGCTCTTGAAATGAGCCAGAACAGCGAAAGACTTAGCTGGACATTTGAAGAAGTTGACAGCAAACTGAAGGGCATCATGGAGAACATCTTCCACAACTCTTACAATGCTGCTAAGGAATACGGCAAGGAAGGCGACCTGGTTACAGGTGCTAACATCGCAGGCTTCCTGAAGGTTGCTGACGCAATGATGTGGCAGGGTATCAGCTACTAATTGCCGATTAAATAAAACATCAAAGGGCTTTCCGAAATGGGAAGCCCTTTTTATATGCCCTGTATGATATGCTGCGAATGCACAAAAATAAGACCCCGACTTTTGATCGAGGTCTTTGTTATTTATGCTTTTTTCGCTCTGAATTTGATGTGCAAAGTTATCAGCATCGCGGTCATAACGATTGTCGCGATGGGGAGGACGAACATCGCTATACGGTAGCCTACGGCGCTCACGAACGAGCCGAAGAAGGCGTTGAACCCGATGTCGAAAAGGGTGGAAACGGCGATCATGAAGCCCGTAGCCGCGCCTGCGAGCGACGAATCGTAGAACTCGCAGATAAGCAGAACAATCGTGGGGTAAAGTATCGAGAACGCGAAGCCAGCTGCGCAGATAAGGTAGATACCCTTGCGCTCCATCGCCATGCCGACCGTATACAGCACGGAAGCGACCACGCCGCAGACGATAAGGCTGCGCAAAACGCCCATTTTCTCGACGGGCTGGGCGAGGATAAGTCTGCCGACCGTCATAGCGCCAAAGAAGATCGAAAGGAACATCGCTGAGCGGGAAACTGTGAAACCTAGGTACTGACTGCCGTAGGAGGTGAGCCAGTTTTGCAGGCCGTGCTCGGCGATGAAATAACAGCCGCAGATCAGCACGAGGTATTTGCAGGCGGGGTTTTTGAGCACCATTTTGTAGCTCTCAATAACGCCGCGGCTCTGCGGTTCGGGGTCGGGCAGCTTGAGGGTGAAGAGCAGTATCAAGCAGACCGCAGCGCAGACGAGAATTATCGCGTTTGCGGCGTGCCACGAGGACATTTTCGAGGAAAATCTGCCTCCGATATTCTGCGAACCGGTAATGCCTATGCCCTGAATGAAGTTGAAGATATTGACAAAGAAGGCGGGGGCGGCAAAAAGCGCTGGGGTTATAAGGTTCACGGTAGTCGAAAGCATTGTCGAAGCGCCGAGCGAGAACATTATCGCGAAGATCAGAACAATGTAATTATCGGTGAAAACGTAGGTCGCGAGCGCGCCCATCCAGAGCAGCATGACGCCGGCGATGAAGCGTTTGCGCGGCAGACGGTCAGCGAGGTATCCGCCGACTAGCAGGAAAATTAGGTTGCCGACGTAGCTCATCATGATTATGCGAGAAGCCTGCGACTGGCTGAGGGCGAAATGGTCGCGGAAAAGCGGCAGGAAAACGCCGCGCAGCGCGTCGGAAGCGCCCGTAAAGATCATCAGCAGCATACAGAAAACAGCTGCAAACACCTTATTCTTCTTCATAAAAGATCAGGACCTTTCAAGATACATAAAATTCTCCATAAAAAAAGTCCGCAAACGAAATGTTTACGGACTAGCGCTCCCCAAGTTGGACTCGAACCAACGACCCTGCG
>UMBX01034994.1_pt1 | contig 10687 bp, 9 predicted proteins | sample 1964081 | NCBI WGS metagenome assembly UMBX01 (sample SAMEA4835952, study PRJEB28245) | human gut metagenome | biome: gut microbiome; material: fecal sample | place: Denmark | collected 2008
CAAGAAGTCATCACTATCTTAAAGACAGAGTCTTGGGTAGCTGGTATAACCTTATGTTCTCTTAAGAGTTTTTCTTTTAACTTTAAAACTCTATCGTTATCTAAATTTACAATATTTTCTCACCTCCTCTCTGGTGAGACATAATCTAACACATAAAAAAAAGAAGAGCAAACACCGAATTTTTAAAATTCACCCTTCTTTTTTGCCGAATTTGGCATTTTCAGCTATGGAATTTGCTATTTTCAGGAAAAGTTATACCTGAATTTGCAAAATTACCATTTTTTAAAAAATTTAGTTTTTAAGTAACTTTTTTTAAACTAGTTTTCAATTGACATTTAAATGCATAATAGTTTACACTCTAATTACGGTGATTAAATATGGAAATGGACTTTCATGAAAAAATTAAAGAACAACGAAAAGTTATGAATCTTACACAAAAAGAAATTGCATCATCCCTTGGTATAGGGCAAGATTTATATTCAAGATACGAAAATGGCAAACTAAGTTTCCCATCAACTTTAATACCTGAGTTGTGTTATTTTTTAGAAATGACCCCAAATGAGTTGTTCGAATATGAACGCTATGTAAAAATATATCATACCAATGATAGCAAGAAAAGAAAAAAGAAGGACTAACCATCCTTCTATTTAGTATAATCACAACTACTACACTTAACTTCATTATTATGTTCTACTAGTAAAGAACCACAATTTGGACATTTTTCTTCTAAAGGTTTATCCCAAAAAGCTGTTTTACATTTAGGATAATTGCTACAACCATAGAAAGTTTTACCACGTCTTGTCTTTCGCTCTAAAATCATTCCATCACAATTAGGACAATGAGCTACTTCAATAACTTGTTTTTCTTCCTTTTTAACATATTTGCATTCGGGATAGTTGCTACAAGCAGTAAACTCGCCATATCTACCCTTTCTGATAACTAAAGGATGAGAACATTCTGGACAAAGTTCACCAGTCTCTTGATCTGGTATTTTTTCCATTTCATCAAAAGCCTTCTCCACACGTGGTTCAAATTCGTCATAAAACTCTTTCAACACTTCATTCCAAACAAGTTCTCCACTAGCAATCTTATCTAAATCTTCTTCCATTTCTCTAGTGTATTCGACATTAATCAAATCTTTAAAGAACTCTTGTAACTTATCAGTAGTTTCCACGCCAACTTCTGTCGGATGGAACTTTTTCTCCTCTAAAGTAACATAAGCACGTTGTTTTAAAGTATCAATCGTTTGCGCATAAGTAGATGGACGACCTATCCCTAACTCTTCCATTTTCTTAACAAGTGAAGCTTCTGTATATCTAGCTGGTGGTTTAGTAAAATGTTGTTCACTAACTAAATCAGTCGCTTGTCTTACTTCATCCTTGACAAAAGCAGATAAATAATTTTCTTCATTAGCTTCATAAGTAGCATAAGCTTCTAAGTAACCTTTAAAGATAATAACACTACCAGTTGCTTTAAAGTGATAATCATTATTATCAAACAATACTGTTGTCTGATTAACCTTAGCATCAGCCATCAAACTAGCTAAAGCACGATAATATATCAAACGGTATAATTTAAATTCATCACTCGATAAATGACTCTTAACATCTTCTGGACGTCTTAAAATACTAGTTGGTCTAATACCTTCATGAGCATCTTGGACATTTTCTTTTTTCTTTGCTTGTTTTGCATAACCAACATACTCTTTACCATAGTTTTTCTCAATAAAATTAAAAGTATTGTGAATAAACTCATCAGATAAGCGAATAGAATCTGTTCTCATATAAGTAATTAAACCAGTTGTTTCGCTACCAAGATCAATTCCTTCATAAAGTTTTTGCGCTATCATCATAGTTTTTTTAGTAGGAAAACCTAGTTTATTAGCCGCTTCTTGTTGCAATGTTGAAGTCGTAAAAGGAGCTTTACTTTTCTTATTCTTAAGTTTTTCCTCTACAGAATACACTTTATAATCATCAGTCAAAGCAGCAAGAACTTGATCAGCTTCTTCTTTAGAGCTTAATTTAATTTCCTTATCTTTATATTCAAAAAGATTAGCAGCAACAGAATCAAAATAAGCCGTAATAGTATAATATTCTTCTTGTTTAAAAGCTTCAATTTCTCTTTCTCTATCAACAATTAACTTTAAAGCAACACTTTGAACACGACCTGCACTCTTTGCTTTAATCTTAGATTGCAATAACTTTGATAATCTAAAACCAATAATTCTATCTAATATTCTTCTAGTTTCTTGACTCTTAACTAAATTCTGGTCAATTTTACCTTCATGTTTAATGGCTTCTAAAACACTATCTTTTGTTATCTCATGAAATAAAACACGAGAATAATCATCATCTTTAATATTTAAAGCTTCTTTTAAATGCCAAGATATTGCTTCCCCCTCACGATCAGGGTCGGTTGCTAGAATAACATGGTCGCTATTTTTAACATCTTTCTTTAATTCTGTTATTAATTTACTTTTTCCTTTTAAAGGAATATAATTAGGTTTAAAACCATTTTCTATATCAACACCTAGTCCTAACTTACCACTAGTTGCTAAATCTCTAATATGTCCTTTACTAGATACTACTTTATAATCTTTACCAAGATATTTTTCAATAGTTTTACTCTTACTAGGACTTTCTACTATTACTAAGTTCTTCGTCATAAAGCTCCTCCTTTTCCATATTCTTATATCTGATAATTACTATCATTGTCAAGCATTTTTAAAAATTTACTTATTATTTACATATTCTTTAACAGGAGAGTAACTTCTACGATGTTCTTTAATAATACCATATTCCTTAATTGCTTCGATATGTTTCTTAGTTGGATAACCTTTATTATGTTTAAAGTCATACATTGGATATTTTTCATCTAATTCATATAGCATATGGTCTCTTGTCAGTTTGGCAATAACACTAGCAGCAGAAATAGTAATACTTTTCAAGTCACCTTTAATGATAGAAGTAGTTGGTATATCAATATCTAGTTTAACAGCATCTATTAAGACATGTTCTGGTTTTACTTTACAATTATTAATCGCCATCTTCATCGCTTTCTTAGTAGCATTTAAGATATTAATTCTATCTATTTCTTCATTATCTACTATTCCAATACCAATTCCTAAAGCTTGTTCTTGTATCTCTTTATAAAGAATCTCTCTTCTTCTTTCAGTTAGTTTCTTACTATCAGTTAAATGTGGTAAATCAAACTTTTCTGGTAATATTACACAAGCAGTTACAACTGGTCCTACTAAAGGACCTCTTCCTACTTCATCTACTCCTGCTATTAAAGTAATTCCTTTTTCTCTTAATTCTCTTTCATATTTATAATTATCTATTTCCATATAAGTCCTCCAAGTGAAAAACTTTCCCTCCTAATAGGAAAAGTTTTATTGTAATCTTTCTTTAATTTTTACTGATAAAGCTTTTTGGTCTGTTCTTCCCTTTACTTTAGGTGATAAATAACCCATTACTTTACCCATATCTTTCATACCAGTTGGTTTAACTTCTTCAATAGCTTCTGTAATTAATTCATCTAGCTCTTCCTCAGTTAAAGGAGCTGGTAAAAACTCTTTTAAAATACTTAATTCTATTGTTTCTTTTTCAACAAGGTCACTTCTAGCACTCTTAGAATATTGTTCAATAGAGTCTTCTCGCATTTTTACTTGCTTTAAGATTACACTTAAAACTAAGTCATCATTAATTTCTACTTTATTATCGATATGGTCTAAATCAACAGCAGCTTTAACCATTCTTAATACTGCTAATCTTTCCTTATCATGAGCTTTCATAGCTGCTACTATTCCACTTTTAATCTTGTCATACATATTTAATCACGCCTTTACTTTCTCTTTCTTTGTTAAATAATAGTCTTTACCATTTTTTACAAATGTATACTGATAAGTTTCTTTAACTGTTCCATAGATACCATCTAATATCTGGGTTGTTAATAAGATTTTATCTTCATCTTTCACTGCACTTTTTAGTTTTATATTGATAGGTGAAGAATTATCTTCTTTAGAAAATACTACTACTCCTTTATGAGTTTCATCATAAACAGCATAATGCTTCTTATCTACTTCAAAGCTTTCTACTTGAACAGTAATATCTTTTCCATATAGATTTTTAACTGCTTTTTCTAAATCACTTTTCTTAACAAAAGTTACTAAACCATCACAAGTATAACCATCTTGCTTAGCTTCTACTACTTCACAGTTAATTGTTTCTTTATCATCTATATTCCAATAAGCATAGTATAACATTGCTTTATTTTCCATTACATCAAGTATTTCTAAATCTTCATGAGCTATTTTTTTATAAAGTGTTGTTACTGTCTTATCTTTTAATGATAATTTACTAGTACCATCCGAACTAGTCCCTAGTTTTTTATAACCATAGTAAATAGCACCTATCAATATTTCTAGTATTATTACGGTTATAACAAATTTTTTCAAAGTTCCTTTACCCACTTTTACACCTTCTTTTTCTTGATAAAGAATTTAATGATATACGTTTCAAATATAATCATTATAATGATAAATGCCCATGCTAGTATTTCATATAGAAGTCCACTTGTATAACTCCCTAGTATACCTAAAATACTTTTAGGTATATATTTATCTATTACTGCTGCGACATCTTGCAAAGGAATATTTTGTCCTATATATGTCAATATTCTAAGAAATATATCAGTAATTGCTATAAAGTAAACAAAACTAGAGAATTGTCTAAAGAACATAATAACTAGTAAAATTAAAACTATTAGAACAATTAAATCAATATACATAATAACCACCTTTCTCTTCTTTCTTTGATTATATCATAGATATTATAGATATGGGTTATTTTTTCTTTCTTCTTCTAGCGTTGTTAATTCGCCATGTCCTGAGTATATTTTAGTAGTATCAGCAAATTCTTCTAATTTTTCTAAAGATTTTTGCATATCAGCGCTACTACCGGTTGGAAGGTCTGTTCTGCCTATCGTTCCTTTAAAGATAAAATCTCCTGCAAATAAGACATTTTCTTCCTTAAAGTAAAAACTTACTGAGTCACTACTATGTCCTGGTGTATAATAACATTTAAATTTGAAAGGACCTATCTCTTTTTCTACTAAGTCTTGTAAATTACTTTTCTTATAAACCATAAGTTTTCTATTATTTTTAAGAAATTCTCTTAAAGCTCCAACATGGTCAAAATGGGAATGTGTTACTAATATTCCTAGTAATTTAGCTTCCCCCATCGCTTCTTTTATCTTATCAGCATCTGCTCCTGGGTCTATTAATAAACATTTATCATCAATTTTTAATACATAACAATTTTCATCTAATGTCCCAGTTACCACTCTAACTATTTCCATCTTTTATTCCTCCTCATTCTATTTACTAGAATAATGAAAATACCAAGATTTTGTCAAGAGGTTTTTACTACTATTTATACATTGATATTACATCATAATAACTAGTCTTACCAGTATAGTTTATATCACTAATAGGAGTCTTTACTCCACTTTCATTATATTTTATATAACTAGTTAAATTCTTATCACACCATTCTTTACTTGGTTCATTTTCTTCACCAAACATCAAAGTTAAGTCAATTATCATATAATTATTTAAAGTATACGTTGGTGATAACTCTGTAGTAATTGGAAAGCCATTATATTGAAGATAAGAACCATAACTTGTAATATTATTTATATCTATATCGTCTATTAAACTATAATAGTAGGAATAAGCATTATCATTTAACTTTGAAACATTAATGGCAGGATATATAGGATTACTATTATAAGCATAGAATTCCACTCTTCCATCTATTGAATGACAACTCGACTCATAATATCCATAATAAAGATGTTTAACATACTCAAGAGTTGGAGTTATATAAGTTCCAAACCATTTATTACTTCCTGTATAACTAACTGTCCAAGTTTTAGATATTGCATCATAGCTATGATTTATTTTATTACCATCAGTTTCGTTTCCAAATGAAACATTTTCCATATCCACTATATTATTTTTCATTACATAATATTTTCTACATTCTCCATCTACGTAATAATCTCCTCCAACACTATGACACTTTTTATTTAACCCTTCTTCACTAGTTGATGCTCCTTCTATTCTAAGTTTTGCTTTAAAGACTTTATTTTCTTCTTCAGCTGTCATATCGCTTGAAAACCATAATCTTAATTTATAGTTGATAGTTTGTTTACTTTTAATTATTCCACTTTCTAGTTTTTGATTTTCAATTAAAGACTTAGCAACATTATTAGAATCATCTCTTTCTAAACTATAGTGAACATATTTCTGGTCAATTCTGATATCTCCATCATCAAGTGGTTGATTATCTAAATAGATTGTATATGATGATGCTACTTTTCCATTATTAGTTAATTTAAATGAGTAGTAATTATCTAAATTAACACCTTCACTATCTGACAATGGTCCATCAGCTGATACAGTTATCGCATTACCTTCCGATTCATCTAATACAAGTGCTAAACTACCTACTTTTAAAACATTATCATTACTTGCAAAGAAACTAGTTTGTAAAAACGCATATGATATTCCCAGAATAATAAATATCAATATTACTAATAATATAACTAAAAATATATTTTGTCCCTTTTTCATTTTTTACCTCTTTTCATTTTTTTAAACAGCACAAAAAAACAGAATAAGTTTTTTCCTATTCTATTATTTTTACACTATTAAAGAAAGTAGGTTTATTACTTAATAAGTACCCCCCCCCAGGTTAATTTTGAGTTAACTTTTCTAGACTTAAAAAGTGAGTAATCATTCCTAAAACACATATTCATAATTACTCACCTACTTTCTTTACTTTTGATAATTTAAGTTTATCACAACTATTTTTGTAACTCAATATATTTATTGAAATATCTATCCAATAGTAACTGTTCCTTTTCCTTTAAGTCTGTCTTCTAGCCAAGATTTAGTAGTTGTATCCTTAGTAATAATATTTGCATTTGATGGAATATTATAAAACATTTCTTCATAATTAGTGACTTTATCAAATGTAGCTGATTTTAAATTTAATTTTGTTAATGAATCACATCTATTGAATATATGATACATATCAGTTACACTAGAAGTATCAAAACTACTTATATTTAATTCAACTAGATTAGTACTAAACGCAAACATACTACTCATATTAACAACTTTCGAAGTATCAAAATTGCTTAAATCTAATTTTTCTAAGCTTCCAGAACTATTTAAATCATCATCACCATTCCACATATTAAACATAGCATTCATATTTGTTACATTGGAAGTGTTAAAGCTACTCAAGTTCAATGACACTAAACTTTTACAATTACTAAACATCGTACTCATATTAACAACATTTGATGTATCAAAGTTATCTAAATTCAAATTACTCAATTTCTTACACTTTGCAAACATTCCTCCCATATCTGTAACTTTTAATGTATTAAAACTATTAAGATTAAGCGTTATTAAAGATTTACAATTATAAAACATTCCATTCATATTTGTTACATTGGAAGTATTAAAACTACCTAATTCAATATTTTTAAGAGACGTACAATATATAAACATATGATACATATCAGTCACTCTTTTAGTATCAAAACTATCTACATTAATGGTGGTTAAACTTGTATTAAATGCAAACATACTACGCATATCTGTAACATTTGAGGTATCAAAACTACTTAAGTCCAATGAAGCTAAACTACCAGTACTAGCAGTATCAATAGAAGAATACCACATATTAAACATAGAATTCATATTTATAACATTTGAAGTATCAAAATTACTAAGATCAAGACTAGTTAAATTTCTACAATTATCAAACATAAAACTCATATTTGTGACTTGCGAAGTATTTAGAAAATTAAGATTTTCTATACTTTTTAGTTCAGTAAAATAAGAAAATAATGAACTAGAATTACTATTAGCAAATATTTCTCCATTACTTTGGATATACAAAGTATTAGTACTATCACCATTAGATGCTATCTTTCCTATAACACTATTATTATCATTTGCTGATAAGTCATAACTCTTAGTAGTGTTTTCTATATCATTTATTTTATCTTGAAATACTATCTTAGTAATTGTTTGTTTTTCTTTACTAGAAAGTTTAAGCGATGATGCCATAGTATTAATATTTTGACTAGCTTCTATCCTAAGTTTTGCTTTAAACACTTTATTTTCCTCTTCAGCTGTCATATCATTTGAAAACCATAATCTTAATTTATAGTTAATAGTTTGTCCACTATTAATTATTCCACTTTCTAGTTTTTGATTTCCAGTTAGTGACTTAGCAACATTATTAGAATCATTTCTTTCTAAACTATAATGAACGTATTTCTGATCAATTCTAACATCACCTTCATCTAGTGGTTGATCATCTAAATATATGGTGTATGATGAGGATACTTTTCCATTATTAGTTATTTTAAAAGAATAATAATTATCTAAATTAACACCTTCATTATCTGATAATGGTCCATCAGCTGATACAGTTATCGCATTACCTTCTGATTCATCTAATACAAGCGATAAACTTCCAACTTTCAAAACACTATCTTTACTTGCAAAGAAACTAGTTTGTAAAAACGCATATGATATTCCCAGAATAATAAATATCAAGATTAACAATAATATAATTAAAAATATATTTTGTTTATTAATCTTAGATTTCATATTGAAGCACCTCTTTTCTTACTTGCATTATCCAATAGTGAATGGATTCAACGCCGTTCCATCGCCCTTTGTTATTTGAATATCTGAACGAAGATTTATTACAGGTCTTACTCCATTTAACCCTGGAACACTTCTCCAAGGTGTTAAAGTACCTGCACGATTATACCAAACAAGCGGTCTAGAATCATAAGAATTAACTATTGACGGTGACATTGTCCAATTATCAATGCCATTATATAAATAGTATGTATTATTTACAGTGTCATATATCGAACCAGCCATCATTTCTTCATCGGCTGTAATAATACCTATAGGATAATCCAATTTTGCATTAATATTAGTTAATGAAAATGAATCACTACTATTAATACATTTAATACTTGGAATTTTATTATTATATAAACGCTCATATGCTCCATATATAGTATTGGGAGATAATAAATAACCTGAACCACTTGCAATACTTCTATCATTACAAAAGGTTTCATCTGCTAAATATGATGCATAATCTATTAAATTATTTTTATACCATACATCTAGTGTATTCTTCATGGTTGAATTTGTATTATTTGTTACAGCATCTGCATAAGTATCACTACTATATGAAATTGGTTTTACTATCATTGTTTTATCATTTTGGTAACTCATTACTTTATAAATCACATTACATTCAGTATTCAAGCAACTATATAAATTATTCGATACAATTTCATCATGATTATCTTTCCATGTTAATTGTTTTATCGTTCCTGTTAACACAAATTTCTTTGTTGATTCATTAAAGGTATAACCTGTTCCAAAATTATATTTCGTTGTATTTGTAAACCAATCATAACCTGTTTGTGTATTATTTTCATGTAACGAGAATTTTTCATTATATTTGTATCCAACATACGTTGGATCCCAATATTTTTCATTAAATGCTGAATTACCTATAGTTGTAGCAGTTCCTGTATCTGATGTTGTTGTTCCTGAGTAAATCATACGGACACTTCCATCTCCATTTCGACGGATAATTCTCCAAATGAAGCCTGCAAATGATACATAATTATTCTTGACTGATCCTCTATAATAATAACTTGCTCCTTCATCATCTTCTGCCATAAATAAACCTTTGTCAGTCGTGGCTATCTTAGAAAAGTCTGGTGTTCCTTTGTTAGTTATATTTTGTTTAGCAGTCTCTACAGAAGTCTCGTGATTATTCATTACTAACATACAATCTGATAAAGTGTTGAAACCATTATCTTTGCAATAAGTATCTTCTACCTCTGCTACGGTATCACTTGTTTGCCCATAAACGTTTACTTTTACTTTATAGACTAGTCCGCCATTATCGTTCTGCGGATTATAACTTTCATCGACCCATAATCTTAATCGATATTTTATTTCTGTATTTCCTTGCTGATTAAGATTACCTACAAATAAACTCATCATGTCAGATGGTCGTCCGGTATAAACATTACTGGTTGGGTCTTCGGAATAAGTCTTCGGTGGCATCGCTTCTTCTTCACTTCCATCAGAATTGACTTTTGTTAGATAGAATTTTACATTTTGTCCGGAAAAAGTATTTCCATTCTCTTCTTTCGCTGCTATTTCATAGTTAATATCTGTATTACCAGTTATTGATGACTTAATTGTAAAATCAAAGTACTCCCCAGAATCAAGTCTTTTCTTTCCAGTAGCATCTGTCGTTGGAAGTGCATTACTCATTGAAATAATATTAGTACTTTCTGTATAGTTCATCGTAATTGCCCCAGTCGTAATAGTATTCAACTTTTGACCTATTCCTGAATAATTAAATGCTGCATAGCTAATACTAATAACAGCAATTAATAAGATAAAGGTTGTTCCGATAGTTAATATATTTTTAAACTTTTGTTTATTCATAAAGACTTGTTCCTTTCATTTTAGTATTACACAAAAAAGATAGATTTATACCACTACGAGTGATATCTAATCTATCTTTATTCCACGATAAAAGAAAGTAAG
>UMBX01019269.1_pt1 | contig 10648 bp, 7 predicted proteins | sample 1964081 | NCBI WGS metagenome assembly UMBX01 (sample SAMEA4835952, study PRJEB28245) | human gut metagenome | biome: gut microbiome; material: fecal sample | place: Denmark | collected 2008
CCTGAAGGCGCTCCGGTGTAAAATCTTCTTCTTTCTCAATAACCTCAACTACAACATTATCTTTTGCAAGAGCCTCTTCATCGTACTCTTCCTCTCCCTCTTCGCAGAGAATGAGAAGTGTCTTTCCCTCTGTACGGAAGTAATCCTGCTGGAGGGTAAAGCTAAGGAAAGAGGTCTTGCCGCTTTCCAGGAAGCCGGTTATGAGATAAATCGGTACTGTAATTTCATCCATTTACAGAAACCTCCCTGTATTTTTCTTAATTAAAAGCAGTACGTTCGCATATATCGCTTATAAACAGCAACAAATAAGCTTACCAAAAGTCTTTTATCCCGTTTATATGTCAATCATTAAGCTACGCCGAACAGCTTGACCAGTTTCTCTTCATTTAACTTGGAACCAATTACGCAAAGACGTCCGGTGTACTCCGGTGAACCTTCACGGATCTCAGTTTCTTCCGGAACCATATCGAAGTAGATCCATGTTCCGTCCTCTGCCGGAAGCATTCCCTTAGCACGAAGGATCACGCCATACTCTTCAGAAGCGGAAAGGCTCTCCAGCATTTTCTCAAGCCCTTCTCTTGTAAACTTCTTAATAGTCTCACGTCCCCAGCTGGTAAATACTTCGTCTGCGTGATGATGGTGATGATCATGATGATGTCCGCAGCCACATTCGTCATCATGGTCGTGATGATGCTCATGATCGTGGTCATGTCCGCAGCCACATTCTTCATCATGGTCGTGATGATGCTCATGATCGTGGTCATGTCCGCAGCCGCACTCGTCATCATGGTCGTGATGATGATGCTCGTGATCGTGGTCATGTCCGCAGCTGCACTCCTCATCATGGTCGTGATGATGATGCTCATGATCGTGGTCATGTCCGCAGCCACACTCGTCATCATGGTCGTGATGGTGATGATGTTCATGCTCCTCTTTCAGCAGCTCATCTGCCAGAGATACCGGATGCTCCATAACCTCCAGGATTTTCTTTCCATCCAGCTTCTCAATCGGAGTGGTAATAATAGCTGCCTTCTCATTGATAGAACGAAGAAGCTCCATAGACTCCATTGCTTTCTTCTCGTCTACAATATCGGTACGGCTCATGATAATCGCGCCTGCATACTGAACCTGATTGTCAAAGAACTCGCCGAAGTTTCTCATATACATTTTGCATTTCTTGGCATCAACAACTGTAGTGTAGCTGTTCAGCTGAATATCAACATCCTCTTCCACACCCTGTACAGCCTTGATAACGTCGGAAAGCTTACCAACACCTGATGGCTCGATCAGGATACGATCCGGATGATACTTCTCTACAACTTCCTTCAGGGAAGCACCAAAATCTCCAACCAGGGAACAGCAGATACATCCGGAGTTCATCTCACGGATCTCGATTCCGGCATCTTTCAGGAATCCCCCGTCAATACCAATCTCACCGAACTCATTCTCGATCAAAACTACCTGCTCACCTTCAAATGCTTCTTTCAGCAGTTTCTTAATAAGAGTTGTCTTACCAGCTCCAAGGAAACCGGAGATAATGTCAATCTTTACCATTTTGTATTCCCCTTTCTATTATGTCAGAAAAAGGGGACATGACCAAGTCACATCCCCTAATATATTTATCCCAATTTCACAGTTTTATGCAAATCAGCCGTTGATCATGAAGTGCATAAGCTTATCAATGTCTTCTTTCTCATATGCAACGATCTCAAGCTCCGGAATCTCACCGTTAGAGAAGATGTTTGCAAGAGATACATACTGTGATAATTTAGATTTCAGGTTCAGTCTGTCACCTTCGCCAGTTACAAGCTCTACTTTACCAGCGCAGCTGTCTACTACATCAAAAAATTTCTGAATGTCTTTAATATTAGATACCTTCATGTCAATATTCTCCTTTCAACATGTACAACTTTTTCCATTTCTTTTTGTTCGGGCTCATTATATCTCAACTTTTTCCAAATAGCAACAGGTTTTTCACCTTCTGGGAAAAAATCCCCAACAGTCACAAACAAAACCCGAATTTGCCCCATTCTTTGGGTATTTTTAATACTAAATTATCACAGCAATCTGAAAATTGTCTGTGAGAATTGTTCCTTGCGGAATTTGGCAGCTTCTAATACTGGAACACAGCAACCCCGTAAGCTGGCAGCGGATAAGCAAAGGAGAACGGACGATTGTCACAATCCTGCTTTTCTGCCTTAAATACCTTCTTCGCAGTCTGTCCGTTTTCATCCAGAACCAGTGTGTATTGTTTCTTCTTCGGCACACCAACACGGTAATCCGGACGTTCTACAGGAGTGAAATTGCATACTACCAGAAGGTTATTTCTTTTTGTAGGGGATTTCCTTACGAAGCTGTAAATACTTCTGTCCCCGTCATCTGCATTGATCCACTCAAAGCCAGACGGATCCGTATCCGTTCCATAGAGCGCAGGATATTTGCGATACATCTTCAGCAATGTCTGCACAAAATCCTTCAAATCCCGATGCTTCTCTTCCCCAAGAAGGAACCAGTCAAGTTCTCTCTCCTCGCTCCACTCTCGAAGTTGACCGAATTCCTGCCCCATAAATAAAAGCTTCTTGCCCGGATGGCAGAACATAAATGTATAAGCAGCCTTCAGATTCTTAAACTTATCATCTAGCTCACCTGGCATTTTCTCCAGCATAGACTTCTTCAGATGAACCACCTCATCATGGGAGATTACTAACACATATTTCTCACTGTAAGCATATGTCATGGAGAAAGTCATCTTATTATGGTTAAACTTACGGAAATAGGGGTCCAGCTTCATATATTCCAGGAAGTCATTCATCCAGCCCATGTTCCATTTCAGGGAAAATCCAAGGCCGTCATCCTCTGCCTTACCTGTAACCTTCGGCCATGCGGTAGACTCCTCTGCAATCATCACAGTACCATGGTTTCTTCCAAGAACCACTGTATTCAGATGCTTAAAAAACTCAATTGCTTCCAGATTCTGATTTCCGCCATATTTATTGGCTACCCACTGACCATCATTCTTTCCATAATCCAGATACAGCATGGATGCAACGGCATCCACACGAAGACCGTCCACATGACACTCCTCGATCCAGAACAGAGCATTTGCGATCAGGAAGTTCTTTACCTCCGGTCTGCCATAATTGTAGATCTTGGTTCCCCAGTCCGGATGCTCTCCCTGTCTGGGATCTGCATGCTCATAAACTGCAGTTCCGTCAAAATTCGCCAGTCCATGGGCATCCTTGGGAAAATGTGCCGGCACCCAGTCCAGAATAACCCCGATTTTCTGTCTGTGAAGATAATCTACCAGATATTTGAAATCCTGGGGTGTTCCATAGCGGGAAGTAGGCGCATAATAACCGGTGACCTGATATCCCCAGGAACCGTCAAAGGGATGCTCTGCAATCCCCATCAGCTCCACATGTGTATAGCCCATATCCTTCACATACTGGGCAAGCTTCACCGCCAGTTCCCTGTAATTGAAAAAGCCTTTCTCATTCTCCTCTGTAGCCGGATGCTTCATCCAGGAGCCAGGATGTACCTCATAGATCGCCATGGCATCCTTAGTCTCGTCAAATTTCTGACGATTCTTCATCCAGGTGGTATCTTTCCATTTGTAATCCCCGATATCCGTGATTCTGGATGCCGTTCCCGGTCTTAATTCTGCCTCATTTGCATAAGGGTCAGCTTTATAAATATGCTCCCCGTTCATTCCTACAATAAAAAACTTATACAGCTGTCCAATCTTCGCTCCAGGGACAAATGTCTCAAATACACCGATCGGACCTGCCTTTTTCATTGGAGCAGCCTGTTCATTCCAGTCATTAAACTCTCCAATTACAGAAACAGCTTGCGCATTAGGTGCCCATACTGCAAAATAAACACCTTCTTTTTTCCCTTGTTTCACAGGATGTGCGCCAAGCTTTCTGTAAACATCATAATGGGTTCCCTGACCAAAGAGATACTGGTCAAGCTCTGTAAACTGTAATTTCTCTCCCATCAGAAAGTTACCTCCCTAAACTTTCAAATTCTTATGCACATTATAGCATACTCTTTTCCTCCATGCCACCAAAAACTTGTCTATTATTCATAAAAAATCTACATCAAAATTCATTTTTACTGTAAAAAAATACGCCTGTACTTTGACATTTTTCTCATAAGTACAAGCGTATACTATCATTCACACTATACAGCATCTGCGATTTCCGGAAGTCCCGAAGCTTAACACATATGCCAGACAGGCTCTAGAGCCTCTTATTTTCTCCGTTATTCGCCTGAGTCGCTGCTAAAATCCCCTTCGCTATTCTCACTGCCATCTGTGTATCCGTCACTTTCACTGCCGTCGCTTCCATCACCGGAACCATCACTGAAGTCGCTCTCATCTCCATTACTGCTGTCATCTGAACTGCCATCAGAAGTTCCATCTGTGGAAGAGTCCTCAGAAGAGCCATTTCCATTATATCCAGGCACATAACCTGCATCAAGGGCGCTCTGCCAGAACTCTGCATATTTTGCTGGCTGAAGGGTAACATTCTTCGCCGCTGCCATCTCACTTACCGTTACCAGTTTATATCCCTGTGCAATAAGATCTGGAATCAGTCTGAGTGCCGCATCAACTGAAGGACCATGAATATCATGCATCAGAATAACGGCTCCGTCTCCCAGATTGCTGTCATTCATAATGCCATTGTAATCCAGATCTGCATCCAGATATTTCCAGTCCAGACTGTCAATAGACCACAAAATAAAAGGTTTCCCAACTGCCGAAATAATTTCATCATTGCAGTCTCCATAAGGCGGACGAATTACCGTGGACTCCTGTCCACAGGCATCAATCAATGCCTGATCGGTATCGCCGAATTCCTTTATAACATCCTCAATACTCAGATTCAGCATATCCAGATGATCCCAGGAATGGTTTCCGATCTCACAGCCAAGTTCCACCATTCTCTTCACTTCGTCCGGATACTGTCCAACCAGCTGTCCCAACATAAAGAAGGTAGCATGTGCATTGTTCTCCTCCAGACAGTCCAGAAGCTTGTCTGTATACTGTCCCGGACCATCATCAAAGGTAAGTGCGATCAAAGGGCGTTTCTTCTCAGCATTGTAAGAACCATCCTCATTAAAATAATAATCGTTTCCCCCCTTGGTCACCCAGCCGGTCTGCATGTATCCATTGGAATCAAATGCATATTTCACTCCGTCAATCTCTGCAAAACCATTGGTATAATATGTACCATCTGCATTCTGATACCAGCGTCCGCTGGAATCCTCATGCCAGCCTGGAGTCAGTGAAGAAACCTTGGTCACATCGCTCTGTCCTTTCAGAGGCTGTCTCAGAGCATCTGTAGAATTGGAATCCGCATTCGAAGCAGCTCCGTCACCTGCATCCGCCTGCACGCTCTGTGATTTTCCAGTACTCTTTCCTCCCACACGACTTACGATTGGAAAAATCACTCCTCTTATTACAAAAATCACAGCCAGCACCATTGCCACAACATAGGTAACCAGCTTAATGATCTTCCTTCGTCTTATCTGGCGCTGTTTCCTGCGCATTCTTTCGCGCAAAACCCTTCTATCCATTCATATTCCCTCTTTATCTCTCGTTACATAGTGGAAAAAATTTTCCGCAAAAAAGTTCTGTCATAGCACTTCTCTCAGCTCCAGATCATCTGTTACAAGAAGAATATCCGCTTTCTTTCCAACAGAAAGGGAACCAACTTCATCATAAATACCAATACTCTTTGCCGGATTTCGTGTTGCTGCAAAAATCGCTTCTTCAAGGGGAACACCAAAAGAAACAGCCTTGCGCATACAATCATACAGGTTCGTAGCAGAACCGGCAATCGTACCGTCCTTCAAAGTTGCCTTACAGTCCTTCATCGTTACTTCCTGTCCACCCAGCTGGTAGGTTCCGTTCTCCATTCCAGTAGCCATCATAGAGTCACTGATCAGTACAATCCTCTCTGGTCCAAACATCTTAAATGTAGCGCGGATCACAGCGGGATGAATGTGAATGCCATCACAGATCATCTCTGCCATACACTGCCCATCATCACAGGCAGCTCCGATCAGTCCTGGTTCTCTGTGCGCCAGTGGCTGCATGGCATTATAAAGATGTGTCACATGGTGTGCACCTCTTCTCATGGCCTCCGCTGCTGTATCGTAATCAGCTGCTGTATGACCAAGGGAAATGCACACCTCATTATGTACCTCATCAATGAATTCCATAGCACCATCCACATTCGGTGCCAGAGTTACCAGCTTCACCATATTTCCGGAATATTCATTCAGTTCACGGAAAAATCCGGCATCTGGTTTGCGGATATAGCCCTCCACATGGGCGCCTTTTTTCTTCGCATCCAGAAATGGGCCTTCCATATTGATTCCCCGAACAGCAGCTCCGTCTTTCATTTCTCCCACAGTCTTAATAGTAGCAAAAATTTCCTTCAGTTCTTCTGCCGGCAATGTCATGGAAGTAGGACAATAGGAAGTAATTCCGTGACTCTTTTCGTATTTCAGAATAATCTTAAGTCCTTCCGGATCAGCATCAGAAAAATCATGTCCAAATGCACCGTGACTGTGAATATCCACCAGCCCCGGAAGCACCCTGAGCCCAGCCGCGTCTACAATCGTCTTGTCCGTAACCTCATCCTCTGAAGCCACGATTCTATGATTCTCCACATACAGATCCTGTAATCTGAAGCTTCCATCCTCCTGAAAAACTTCTCCATTTTTAATAATCATAACTCCATTCCCTCCTGAGATTCATTGGCTGCTGTTTCTGTTATAAGCGGCAACCGTCAATTCTCCGTACTGTCATCCTGTGTATCTGTTGAAGCATCCGCTGCTGTGCCTGTATCTGCGGTTGCACCAGCTTCCTGCTCTTCTGCTGTATCCCCGCCATCAGTGCTCTGTCCGTCAGTCGTACTGCCATCTGCATGATCTGCTGCTTCTGTTCCCTCAGCAGCCTGTGCATCCTCACCTTCAGCAGATGTATCCGCTGCTGTCTGATCATAATTAGCATTTGCAATAATGAAATCCTGAACTCTCATAAGTCCGATACTCTCATCCACTGCAACCTGACCGTAAGTATCGATAAGAACTGCAAGATCGCCAGAAGCATACTGCTCTACCAGCTGATTCTGGATTGCAAGACTTTCCTCATCCTCCAAAGTCATTCCCTCTGCGTCCATGATTCCCTGAATAAGCAGATTCTGTTTTACCTTGGCCTGGGCATACTGCTGGCACTGGGCTTCGAAATCATCCATGGAAACGCCCTGAGACTCTACGAAGTCTTCAAGCTCCATATTTCCCTGCTTCGCGTATGCTTCTGCCTGTTTCTTAAATATCTTCACTGCCTCTTCTACGTCTTTCTCTGGATATTCCACAACCTCAGAATTGGTGTAAACAGTATTCCATGCAGTGCTGCGCAGACTGCTGTCGGCCTGATCCTGTGCTTCCTGCTCCAGCTGTGCGCGAACAGAAGCCTTATATTCATCAATTGTCTTGTAATCGGTATTCGCTGCAACCCAATCATCGGTCAGTTCCGGTGGTCTCTTAAAGCTCTGCACGGTAATCTGGAATACTGCATCCTGTCCAGCCAGTTCACTGTTGCGGTAGCTCTCCGGGAAGGTTACCGATACGTCTTTAGTCTCACCCTTCTTCATTCCCACGATTCCTTCTTCAAATCCGGGAATCATTGTGCCGCTTCCGATCACAAGGTCATAATTATTACCAGTTCCACCTTCAAAAGCTTCCCCGTCTTTTGTACCTACGAAATTAATAGTAGCGGTATCACCATTCTGGATGACAGCGTTCTCATCTGTCACTTCCACTGAATTGTCTTTCAAATTCTCTGCGATACGATTCTCAATATCCTCATCTGTCACTTCTGGTACAGAATTATCAAGAGTTATCCCCTTATAGTCTGCAATTGTAACATATTTCTCCACATTATCCACTGAAACCAGGCGTGTCGCACCGGTAGAATCTGTATAAGGTTCCTGTACCTCTTCTTCCTCTGCCGAATCCTCTGCCTGCTGCTCTGTTGCAGTGCTCTCACTCTCTGTACTGGTAGTTTCTTTATCACTTCCGCAGCCATTTACAGCAAGTGCCATACACATTACTAACGCTGTCAAATATAGTTTTCTTTTCATTTCATACTCCCTTCAGTTACTCTTTTATAAAATTATCACATTTTCTATTAAAAAGGAAGCCCACTGAGGCAATCATTTTTATTTTATCTCCGCCGCGTTACTGTTCACTGGTAACGTTCCGCGAGGTGTTTTATGTGAACAAAGTTCACATAAAACCCGAGAATCTCAGCGCAAAATCATGCGAATCCATGCCCTCTTTGCAGCTGGTCTTATCAGCCCCCATTCATAGGCGGTACAGGAGTGGGTCTGGATGGGTCAAATACCTGGCTTACGTCAAACAGATCTGCCAGCATGTCCGGATTGTAATACATTCGGTATCCATCCACGTTTCTTCTTCCCATCCGGAAATATTCATCTGTCATCTGTACAAAATATTGATTAGAATCCACGTTGCAATAATAATCATATCCCTGGGATTTCAGATATTCAAATTTCTCATTGCCAGTATACTCTCCGCCGTTATTAATATCTGCTCCGAAAGCAAAGATAATAATATCTGTTCCGCCAATAAGAGGGTCAATGTTCTCTTTGAAATTCTGTGTATCTGTTTCAAGGCGTTCCATGGAAACTGTGGACATGTTTTTATGTCCCCATGTATGGCTGGCAAAAGTCCAGCCCTCCGCCTTCATGGCATCTGCGACCTTTTTCGCTTCTGCCCGCTCTGTATCCAGATCAAAATCAGGATGCGCGTCAAGCCACGCCTTTTTATCATCATTCAGATCATCTGGTCTTGTCTGATAGCTGATATCTGTGCGGTAACCCAGGATTCCATTGTAGCCTGTAAGCGCTACAATTCCCTTATGTCCATGATATGCAAAATCAGGATGTTCCTCCACAAACCGGTCGATCAGCGGTACAACATCATAGTCACCTACAACTGTGCTTCCATCATCCTGTACATATTCGTTGCGGATCTTCCCCTCTTCATCTATAACAAGCTTGGTGGCAATTCCATCTCCATCCTGGGAGTGGTAATAACATACATCGTCCTGCGAAAGGACAAACGGTGTTTTTCCCTTAGGAAGATAAACCTGCTTTGCCTGCATTTTCCCATTTTCATCAACGTCTGCCAGATCATAAAGGTTTACCATTACATATCCCTCGTCATACATGATCTGGGTTATCTTATTAAACTCATCCATAGTGGTCATAACCTGATTATAACCATCTGTCTTGTAATCTCCATCAAACGCCTTGGAAGTATCCACGATCAGGGAATGATAAAAAATGTGAGTTACCTGTTCCGGAGACCAGGCTACACATTTATCCTTTTTCTTCTGGAATTTCTCTGCAGCATTCTGAAAATGGACATTTCTCACATATGCATTGTCCTTCTGCAAAAGGCTGATTGCACCGTCATAATCATACTGGGCAGCTTTCTCCTTGGCTGTGGTCAGTACCTTCTTCTCGTGACGGATCTGCCTCCTGATGATACCTGTGCCGGCAGCTGCTGCCTGTGGCATAACCCCATTTAAATCTATGGCTGCTGCCTGGGCTGCATCCTGCTCTGGCTGATTTGCAGAATCTGAAGAATTATCTTCTGTTTTCTCTTCATCGGACATATTCCCGGATTCATCCTGGGCAGTATCCTCTGAATTGTCACCTGTATTTCCAGTTGTCTCATCACTGTCATCTGCCGTGCCTTCACCAGATTCCGGTTGTATATCTGTACTGTCTGAGCTGTCAGCAGCTTCCTCTGTATTAATATCGGGGTTTTCGATGCTTTCGGTGCTTTGGTCAGCCTTTGCCAGTTCTTCTGCTGCCTTGCTCTCTTTACCGGAATTCTTATCAGGAACCAAATCCCTTACCTTGGCTACCAGCGTTTCCATGCCGTCTTTTAACCCTGTCTGCTCTCTATAAAAGTATCCCACACCGCCCAACACTGCCAGAGCAGTAATAATAAGAGCCAGATTACGATTCCGTATCTGCCTCTTCTTTCTCTTCAGATTGCGCTCATGTCTCTCGCGCCGTCGTTCTTCGTAATATATCTCTTCCTGGTGTTCCTTCTCTGCCAGTTCCTGTAATTCTCTGTCAAGCTCCCGCTTGGACCGGCTGCCGGGAACTTTATTCTCTTCCAGACCAGGCTGTTCCTGTTCTGTATCCGATTTCTTCATAATGTATAACTCCTAACTATACTGTAAGCCCCCCTCAAAACACCTTCTTCCCGCAAGACCAGTTAATAAAGAAAACCTACAAAGCTTCCTATTAATCCTGAACGGAATCTGTAATCTGGCATTTATTATAACCATACCAGATAAATCTATCCATTCTGTAACCAGTAGATTTCTATTATACATGATATTCAAAATAATTACCACCTCTTCTCAGTAAATATCCTTGCATTCTATTGCCATATATTGTTAAAATAAAAAACACATGATAAAATATGTTTTAACCTCAAATATCAAAAATATTAAGCTCTATATCATTCACTCTAAAGGAGGAAAATATGAACAGATCAGATATTATGCGCATCAGCACACTATTTGAAA
>UMBX01052713.1_pt1 | contig 10473 bp, 7 predicted proteins | sample 1964081 | NCBI WGS metagenome assembly UMBX01 (sample SAMEA4835952, study PRJEB28245) | human gut metagenome | biome: gut microbiome; material: fecal sample | place: Denmark | collected 2008
CCTGAAATAAGCAACGGCACCATCATGTGTTTCTGCTGTGGAACCACATAAGCTGATGATTGGTCCTGCAAGAGTAACAAAGCATATACTAAGAATAATGGCAGATACTATGATAAAGAGTACAGCTGTAAGCATGATCTCATTGGCAGAATCCTTACGTTGTTCGCCACGTCTTCTGGCAACAAGTGCTGATATAGAAACGTTCAGTGCAAAAAACAGAGCCAGCCCTAAAAGCTTAGGCTGTGTGGTGAGTCCGACAGCAGCAACAGAGGCAGAACCAAGGGAGCTTACCATTAGCGAGTCGATTAATCCTGCAAATGCTATAAAGAAAGATTCAATTATAGCTGGCCATGCCATATTGATAGCAATTTTTAAAGTATCCTTATGATACTTGTTTTTAAAAGTTTTATTTATAGTGTTACTTATATAATTCATATATACCTCTTGTCATATATCCTGTGCATTTATTGTGACTAAAAATGTCTGTAATTTTATGATTATAATATGTTATTTTTAAGAAATACAGCATATAAATATTTTACGATACATTAATCAGCTATATTGTTATAGCACTTTTATTATAAATAGGCAAACATATATTGTTTGTAAGCCAAGAACATACTTGTCATTCAGCATTGTTATGAAGCTGCAGGTTTTTATTATCCATAAGAGTTATAGAATTATCTATCAGTTGTATATTATTGATAAGATATTGCGATGGGTCTTCTTTAACATTGTAATATGCATCACATTCACAGGTGCAGTCCTGCATTGTAATGTTGTTAATATATGATAGCAGGATGGGAGGTTTATCGCTGCCGTTTTTTAAAGAAGCTTCATTCTTAATATTGCTGAATTGTGTCCATGGATTAATGTTTATAAAGCTTGATACTTTTCCAGTTACATTTTTAATAAGTATATGTTCATAAAGCTGAGGTGTGTCAGGCCGCATTTTAAGCCACAGGAGATTATAACCATTATTTATGAGGATGTTTCGCATAATAATATTACGATTGTGGATAGCTTCTGAACCACAGGTAAGGCAGCCATGACAGAAGTCATATATACAGTCTTCAATTATTATTTTTTCATTTAGTCCGTTATCAGAATCAGCTTTGGCATTTATTCCTTTACCACCTTTAAGTGCAACTGCATCGTCATTGACATTAATGTGACATCCCTTTATGTGTACATCAGAACATGCATCTATATCGATCGCATCGGTACTTGGGGCTTTCACCGGAGTACGTGGGCTTGATATTGTACAGTCATAGATTGCGGTATGTGTACATTTATATATGTGGCACGTCCAGAACTGGGAATCTTTCATATGAATACCATATATAGTTATGTTGTCTGAATGTGCGATATATAAAAGGCGGGCACGCTGTTCATCCTTGTTTGTACAGTCAGGATTCCAGCTTCTTCTCTGCCAGAAGCATTTCCAGGCATGCAGACCATTGCCATCTATTGTTCCTTCACCATATATAGTGAAGCCATCTGCGTGGCTGACATTAATAAGTGCGGCATAATACAGGCAGCTTTCACCTTCAATACGTGTTCTTATTACTGGATAGTCTGTAATATCCTGACTTCCTTTTAATATGCCGTTTTTTTCTATATACAGATTAACTCCTGGCTTAAAAAAAAGGGCACCTGTCATATATGTTCCGTCAGGTATTATAATATAACCTCCACCATTGTCGTACACAGAGTTTATAAGCTTCTGGAATTGTTCTGTATATATGTTACCATCATCTTTTATTCCATAGTCAGTTATAATATATGAATTGGCAGTAGCAGGTGGAGATTGTAAAGTTGACTTGATTTTGGTATAATTCGAATAAAACCAGTTATTTATGGGTGTACCGTCAGGAAAGCTGACGTAGCTGGATGATGATTTGGATGAGGATTTATATGGTGAGCAGGAATCAGGATTAGATTGTGTATTGGTATTTAATTGGGTATTTAAGTTGTCTGCTTTGATGTCTGTATTAGTATGCTTCATTAGATTTCGCTTTCTGTATAGATTAATATTTTATAACATGATGTATAATATGGTGTCAGGGCAAAATGTATGGTGGAACTTACATCTTATTATTATATTATTATAGCATAATATAAAAGCAAATGTGCGTAAAAGATACGCAGGAATGGAGATTAATATGTCAGATACAACAAATCTTGGAGAAGGAAGTATAGGCTCACTTCTTGCAAAGCTGGCTGTTCCGGCAGTTGTAGCGCAGGTAGTCAATCTTTTATACAATATAGTAGACAGAATATATATAGGTCATATTCCTGGCATAGGTGCGAGTGCACTAACAGGTGTTGGATTATTCACTCCGATACTTATGTTAATAAATGCATTTGCAATGTTAGCAGGTTCAGGTGGAGCTCCTAGAGCAGCTATATATATGGGAAAGAAGGATAATGAAACTGCACAGAAAATAATGGGAAACTGTTTCTCGTTTCTTATGATATGCGCAGTTGCACTTACTGTCATATTCTATGTGGCAGCACCAACACTTCTTGTATGGTTTGGCGCAAGCAGTGCAACACTTACGTATGCGGTTTCATATGCAAGAATATATATACTGGGAAGTATATTTGTTGTTACTGTATTAGGCATGAATCTTTTTATAACAACGCAGGGCTTTGCAAAGATAAGTATGCTTACAACAGTGATTGGAGCGGTTATTAATATAATACTAGATCCAATATTTATATTTGTATTCGAAATGGGAGTGAAGGGTGCAGCGCTAGCAACTGTTATAAGTCAGGCGGTTGGTGCAATATGGATATTAAGATTTCTTACTGGTAATAAAACAATATTAAAGCTTAAAATGAGTGATTTAAGGTTAAAGGGCAGTATAATAGGTCCATGTCTTGCACTTGGAATATCAAGCTTTGTTATGCTGTCAACGGAGAGTATTCTTTCAATAAGCTTTACATCTAGTCTGTCAAGATATGGTGGAGATGTAGCGGTTGGAGCCATGACTATCATTACAAGTACCAACCAGCTTGTTGTCATGCCAGTACAGGGAATATGTCAGGGGGCACAGCCCATTATAAGTTATAACTATGGTGCTAATAAAAAGGACAGAGTTAAGAAAGCATTTTTTCTGCAGTTTAAGATATGTGTAATATTCACATGTATAAGCTGGCTTGTAATGATGTTGTTTCCACAGATATTCGCAGGAATGTTTACAGCAGATGCCAGTCTGGTAAGCTATACATCGTGGGCACTGCGTATATATATGGCAGGAATCTTTGCACTTGGTTTCCAGGTAAGCTGTCAGCAGGGCTTTATGGCGCTTGGACAGGCAAAGGTAAGTCTTGTTATGGCGTGCTTAAGAAAGCTGATTCTGCTGATTCCGCTTATATTTACGTTACCATTGCTGCTTTCAGATAAGGTGTTTGCAGTATTCCTAGCAGAGCCGGTCAGCGATATCATAGCTGCGATAGTAACAACAACAGTATTTATGGCGAAGTTTAACGGTATACTTGAACATAAGAAATAACAAATATATTAATTATATTATCTATTATGTCCTGACAGAACAAAAAGGAGCAGCATAACTTGTTAAAACAGTATAAAAATCTTGTCACCAGTGCACAAAATCTTGATAAGAACATAACATAGGATTATATTCTGGTTATAAAGAAACAACAAGAATTATTCGGTATCGATAAAAACTTATCGTATAAAAATAATAATCAGGAGGTTTTATTATGGCTAGAAGGAAGTTTATTAACGCAAAGTTAAAGGGATATAATGAGTTACAGGAAATACTTGTAGAGGATGGAGTGTTTAAAAAGATTGCACCATCTATTGAAGCTGCTGCTGATTGTGAGGTAGAAGATCTTGGAGGTAAGCTTACATTGCCACCATATGTAGATCCACATATTCATCTTGATTATGTATTCACGGCAAGAAAGCAGGGAGCTACGAATGGAACAGGTACATTGTTTGAAGGAATACAAAGATGGAGTGAAACTAAGTCGGATCTTACTATAGATGAGATAAAGGCAAGAGCTATAAAGGCTGTTAAGATGGAAGTATCACATGGTGTACAGTATATCAGGACACATGCAGATGTAACAGATCCTAACCTTACAGCACTTAAGGCGTTGCTTGAGTTAAAGGAAGAGCTGAAGGACATAGTAACTATCCAGATAGTTTCTTTCCCACAGGAGGGTATGTATTCATATAAGGATGGAGATAAGCTTGTAGAAGAAGGACTTAAGATGGGTGCCGATTGTGTTGGTGGCATACCACATTTTGAATATTGCAGGGAGTTTGGTGAGAAGTCTATACATAAGGTTGTTGAACTTGCAGTTAAGTATGATAAGCTTATTGATGTACATTGTGATGAAAGTGATGATCCTATGAGCAGATTCGTAGAGCTTCTTACAGCACTTTCAATAGTTGAAGGAATCGGACCTAAGACAACAGCAAGCCACACCTGTTCACTTGGCTCTGTTGATAACAGCTATGCATTCAGAATGATGAAGAACTTTAAAAAGTCAGGTCTTAACTTTATATCCTGCCCAACAGAGAATATATATCTTCAGGGCAGACAGGATACATATCCTAAGAGAAGAGGTCTTACAAGGGTTAAGGAATTATACGAAAATGGTATAAATGTATGCTTTGCACAGGATTCTATACAGGATCCATGGTATCCAGCCGGCAACGGCAACCTTATGAATGTCCTTGATAATGGTATTCATATCGCACAGATGATGTCGTTTGAGGAGATGGATAACTGTCTTGATCTTATAACAGTGAATGGTGCTAAGACTATGAACATATCAGACCAATACGGTATTGAAGCAGGAAAGCCAGCTAACTTTATTGTAGTTGATGCTAAAAGCGAGTTTGAAGCAGTGTGCGAAAGAGCTGATGTAGTGGCAAGTGTCCGAGATGGAGAATATCTGTTCAAGAAGGCTCCGGTACAGTATGAGGCTTTGAGTGATTTTATGGCAAAGTAAGAGTGAATGATAGTTAATGGATTCATAGTTGATAAAGTAGAATTATGATGTGTAACAAACAGATTAGATTAGTTTACTTGTAAGCCTATCTAATCTGTTTTTGATGTTTTATGATATATAAATAATATGCTATAATGTATGTCAATATTAATACATGAACGTTTTATATCGCATAGGATTAAAGATTGACAGGAGAGAAAAATGTTTGAATGTAAAGATCTATTAACATTGCCATCTATGGCACAGGCGAAAATAATCGCTGGTAAGAGTGGATTGTCTAACAGTATAAGATGGGTATATAAGCCGGAAAATATGAATTTTGCCAAGTGGGTCAAAGGGCAGGAGCTTCTTATAATAAGTACTCCGGTTATTAAGAGTCAAGATTTCAATCTGCCGCTTGTTATTAAAAAAGCAAATAAGCTTAATATGTCAGGAGCACTGCTTCTGACAGGTGACAAGTATATAGCCAGTATAGACAGCAGTGTAGTATCGTATGCGAATCTTAATAATTTTCCGATATTTGTTATATCTGGTGAGATTCCACTTGTAGATATATTTGAAGAAATCGGACATGCAATAGCTTATAATAAGAATTCAGATGCCCTTAGTGATGATATTCTGTCAGGGATTATATTTGGCAAGAATATTAATGAAGATGCATTTGCAATGAAGTTTTCGGAAGCTGGTTATGCTTTGGATGGTAAGAACCGCATGTTTACAATAAATATTCATGGTGACAGAAGAATAGAAGAATATGAATATGACACAGTTATAAGTAAAATAAAAAATGAATTCAATTCAGGTAACATGAATGCTTTGTTATCAAGATATGGCAATAATATTGTCGGTTGTTTCTGCTTTAAAACAGGAGATGTAGATGTGCAGGATAACAATATGTCCTATAGTAATATGCATGAAAGTAATATATCAGAGATTACGCCAGTTGATTTATCAATGAAAAACATAGAGGACACTAATATAGTAAGTGAATCGGATGAAAAAGAAGTGCTGGCTAAGATATATAGCAGCTTATCAGAGTACCTTTATAGCATAAGCTCTGATATAAAGCTTGTTATGGGGGTTGGGCGTGCATATGAAGGAATAGGTGATTTACAGAAGAGTTTTACAGAAGCATCAAGATGTGTAATACTCTCAGAGAAAATGAATATGTCAGGAAGAGTATTCTGTTATGAAGAGATGGGAATATATAACCTGTTTTCAGAGTTAGCAGATAAAAAGGTTATGCAGGAATTCATAGACAATACGTTGGGAGTTATTATTGAGTATGACAGGAATAATAATTCTAAGCTTCTGGAAACACTGAAAGCATATTTATGGAACAATAACAGTCTTATTCATGCATCTGAACAGTTATATACCCATAGGAATACAGTTAAGTATAGAGTGCAGCGCATAAGCCAGTTAACAGGCAGGGATTTTGATGATGCCATAACCAGGCTGGAATTTATGAATGCCATTATATGTATGGAAATCAGCTGACAGCATATTATCAGAATATATGTTGAGTAGTAATACTGTTTGTGCTGTGAGCACAAATGAGCTGTAATTGATTTGTATCTGAATGATATAAAGCAGGTCGATGAAATATTTTATGTTGAAACATATAAGGCGGGGTGATATATTACACTCATGAACAGGAAGTAATTTAAATATAATATCTTATGAAGCAAAGGGGCTTTAGCTGGTGACGACCGGCAGAAGTCCCTTTTTTGTACATTTAAGAGGATTTTTTGAAGCTTTAAGAAGATATTATTCAGATAACCTGTCATAAAAAAGATTATTGCCAATGTATATGACAATATTCTAAAACATCTGGATTCAACAAAAGTTACACAGGAAACAGGAGGATTGATTATGAGTTATGGTCTTATAGCGGTAATTATAGTAATCGGTATTGTAATCGGTGCTATAGCTACTAAAAAATGCGAACCTTTTTTGATAGCGGGTTCAATAATAGGAGCTTTATTCTTATATAAACAGAATTTTATAACAGAGTGGGTGGCAACACTTGAAGAGGTCATGAGTGCAGAGGCATATCTGATACTTGTATGTGGCTTGTTTGGAAGTATTATAGCATTACTTACAGCATCTAAGGGACATTTTGGTTTTGCCAAGATTGTATCTAAAATATGTAACACTGAAAAAAAGACATTGTTTACAACATTTATACTTGGTGTGATCATATTTATAGATGATTATCTTAATGTATTGTCAATTGGAACGGCTATGAAAAAGGTGTATGATAAAGTAAAGGTTCCAAGAGAGGCACTTGCTTATCTTCTTGACAGTACAGGTTCACCAGTATGTGTTATGTTCCCATTTTCTTCGTGGGCGGCATATTTCGGGGCAATATTCTTTGCACAGGAAAGTGTGCAGGCACTTGGCGCAAAGACATGGATGGGAGCATATATTAAAGCAATCCCATTCTGTGTGTATCCTATAGTTGCACTTCTTATAGTTATTCTTTTTTCAGCAGGTCTTTTTCCTAAGCTTGGTGGAATGAAGAAAGCGTATGACAGAGTTGCAACAACTGGTAAGGTGTACAGTGATGCAAGTAAGAAGTATAATATGGATGATGAAGAGGGTGCTCAGGATGGTAATATCCTTAACTTCCTTATACCTATGCTTGTGCTTGTAGTAGTTGCATGTGTAACAGGTAATCTTGTAGTAGCACAGGTTGTATGTCTTGCAGTTACGTTAGTTATGTATCTTGCAGAAAAGCTTATGACATTTACCGAATACTGGGATAACTTTGTAAAAGGCTTTGCGGATATGTTACCTATAATCATTCTTCTTATTGCAGCGCTTACTTTCCAGACTATAGCAAGCAAGATGCAGATGACAGAATTCTTTATAGATCTTACACAGCCTATATTATCAGCTAAGATATTCCCTATGTTAGCATTTATCATAACAGGTATATTAGCATTTATGATTGCCAATGCATGGGGCGTATGTACACTTGTAGCACCAGTATTACTTCCTCTTGGTGCAAGCGTAGGTGCTAATGCGATACTTATTATGGCGGCTATTCTTTCAGGTTGTGCATTTGGTAACCATGCATGCTTCTATTGTGATACAACAGTTCTTGCTTCACAGGGTTCAGGTATTGATAACTTTGACCATGCAGTATCACAGCTGCCATATGTGCTTATAGGTGCGGCAGTAAGTATTGTGGGATTTCTGGTTCTTGGTTTTGTGTACTAGAAAACAGAAATGATGTAATGGATATAATAATAAATAGTAAAATGTTATTGAAACAGGATTACGGACTGATATTGAAAAAATCAGACAAAAGAGATAAAAGAGATATTTCTGTATAGGAGGCAGTTATGAGTGATGAAAAGAAATATGTAGTTACAATAGCCAGACAGTTTGGCAGTCTTGGAAGACCTATAGCTAAGATGATGAGTGAGAAGCTTGGCATAGAATATTACGACAGGGATATAGTAGAACAGGCAGCAAAAAAGCTGAATCTTCCTGTATCGCATATTGATGAGCTTGAGGAAAAGGTTAAAAAGACAAGCAAGAATTCTTATATGAGGATGATGTTTCCTCTGGGGACTGAATCAAGCTCTGAGCAGGATAATATATTTGAAGCACAGCAGAATATTATGAGGTTTCTTGTTGAGAGAGAAAGCTGCATTATAGTAGGAAGGTGCTCAGATTTCGTGTTATCAGATGAACCTGCTGCAATACACATATACATATATGCACCTTATGATGCACGTGTTAAGAATTGTGTAAAGGATCTGAATCTGACAGAAGAGGATGCAAAAAAGATGATAAGGTCAGTAGATGAGGCAAGAGATAACTATCATATGCATTATGCCGGCTTCCTTCCATCTGACCCTAAGCATAAAAATATCATGGTTGACAGCAGTGTACTTGGTGTTGAGAAAACAGCCGATTTTCTGGTTGATTTTATCAGAAGAAAGTTTGAGCTTAAAACGATATAATGAGCGCAAAAGAAAAGGAAGCGGCTGCGAAGCAGACATTTACTTTTCTTGCGCCATTAACGAACGAACAGTCATGCGAAGCAGGACGAAAGAGCGCGATAGCGCGTGTTCGTGAGTATAGGGGCAGATAAAGAGTAAATTGTGATATAATGAGCGCAAGAGAGCCATAGGGAGCTTGCTCACTATTGGCGAACGGCGAAACGATTGAGTTACGAAGTCATGAAATAAAAAAGGGCTGTTGCTTTAGCGATTGAAAATCAAGTGATTGAAAATCGTTGAGGCGGCAGTCTCTTTTTATGTGCGGAATGCACATTGTCGTGAACAATCCGGATGTAATTAATTTGGAAAAAATGATAAAAAATGATTAAAAAAGAATGTCTGAAAAAAAGATTGCTTAAAAAAGACTGATTTGCAGGCTGGATTGTATACAAAATATCATATATGGGTATAATTACCCATAAAAACTATGAAAAAATATAAAAAACTATACAATATGCATAAAAAAGATAATGAATGTTTGTGAATGATGGTGATTGAATATGAACGAATGTGGAGTTATTATAATAATAACTTAAAGGTACGTGAACAGGAAGGAGGTATAAAGGTGATATATACAGTTACATTTAATCCATCGTTAGATTATATAGTTTCAGTTGATGATTTCAAACTTGGCATGACTAACAGAACAAGCAGTGAACAGATGTTAGCAGGCGGCAAGGGAATCAATGTTTCTATAGTACTTAAGAATCTTGGCTTAGAGAATACTGCTTATGGGTTTATTGCCGGATTCACAGGTGATGAGATAAGTAAAAGACTTGACAGAGCTGGCGTTAATGCTGACTTTATAAAGGCAGATAGTGGAATATCAAGGATTAATCTTAAGTTAAAAAATATAGATGGAACAGAGATTAATGGTGCAGGACCAGATATTTCAAAGGAAAATATAGAGAGTCTTATGAGCAGGCTTGCACGTCTTAAAGCAGGGGATGTTTTAGTGCTTGCAGGAAGTATTCCATCATGTATTCCGGATGATATTTATATGAATATTATGAGGATGCTTGATGGTAGGAAGGTTATGATTGTTGTTGATGCAACAAGCAGTCTTCTTATGAATGTTCTTAAGTATAAGCCATTTCTTATAAAGCCTAATCAGGATGAGCTGGGCGATATATTTGGTGTGACTCTTAGTACAAGAGAGGAAGTTATACCATATGCATTAAGATTAAAGGAAATGGGAGCTGTCAATGTTCTTATATCTATGGGTGGTAAAGGAGCAGTGCTTGTAGCAGATGATAATAAAGTGTATATGGCAGAGGCTCCTAAAGGTACTCTTAAGAATTCTGTTGGTGCGGGGGATTCCATGGTGGCAGGATTCATAACAGGATGGCTTAAAGAACATAATTATGAGGATGCATTTAAGATGGGAATAGCAGCTGGAAGTGCAAGTGCATTTTCGGATAATCTTGCAACTATGCATGAGATAGATAGTCTGGTAAGC
>UMBX01052941.1_pt1 | contig 10285 bp, 6 predicted proteins | sample 1964081 | NCBI WGS metagenome assembly UMBX01 (sample SAMEA4835952, study PRJEB28245) | human gut metagenome | biome: gut microbiome; material: fecal sample | place: Denmark | collected 2008
ATTTGCAAAATCTACCCTAAAAAAGTAAAAATTTATTTTTTTTCAATTTTAAACAATTCTGCCGCTAATTCTTGATAATTAGAAACAAATTTGAAGACCATTTCTTTTCTAATATCTTTAGGGACTTCATCTAAATCAGCTTTATTCTCTCTAGGTAAATATATCTTTTTAACCCCTGCCCGATAAGCTCCTAAAATTTTTTCTCTAACTCCACCAATTGGAAGTACTCTACCTTGTAAAGTTATCTCCCCAGTCATTGCTATCTTTGAAGAAATTTTAATGCCCGTAAAAGCACTTATTATTGAAGTAGTTAAAGCAATACCTGCTGATGGACCTTCCTTACTAACTGCTCCTTCTGGTAAATGAATATGAGTATCATTAGTAAAAATCTTATCACCTACTAAAAACTTTTCATAATTAGCTTTAATATAACTAAGTGCAATCTGAGCAGACTCTATCATTACTTCTCCTAAGGAACCAGTTAATATTAATTCACCTTTTCCCTTATAATAAGTCGTCTCAACCTTTAAAACATCCCCACCAAAAGGTGTATAAGCAAGTCCATTAACTACTCCTACCTGACGTAAATCTTTCTGAGAATAAAATGGATAAACTTTCTTTCCTAAATAAGACTCTAAAGAATCAACGGTAACTGTTACTAAAGCAGCATTATTATTAATTAACATATCTTTAACTATCTTTCGTAATATCTTTGATATCATTCGGTTAAGTTCCCTGACACCAGCTTCTTTTGTATAACTTCTAATTATTTCTAAAATTGCATCTTCACTAAACTCCACTTCAAAAGGTGTCAAACCAACTTCATCCATTAATTTAGGTATCAAATAGTTTAAAGCAATATCTTTCTTTTCATATTCTGTATAAGAAGGAATATGAATAACTTCTAATCTATCTTTAAGTTCTAATGGTATTTGTTCTTCATAATTAGCAGTAGCAATAAATAACACTTTTGATAAATCAAAATCTTCTTCAATATAATGATCAGAAAAGTGAGTATTTTGTTCTTTATCAAGAACTTCTAGTAAACTACTAGCTGGATCTCCTTTAACCCCTTTAGTCATTTTATCTATCTCATCTATAATAAAAACTGGATTAGAACTATGTGCTTTCTTCATTCCTTGAATAATTCTTCCAGGAAGTGCTCCAACATAAGTTCTTCGATGTCCAACTATTTCTGCTTCATCATTAATACCACCTACAGAGATAGTAGCAACATTTCTATTTAAACTCTTAGCAATAGAATATGCAAGAGAAGTTTTACCTACTCCTGGAGGACCTATTAAACATAAAATTGGACTTTTCTCTTTCTTAGAATTTTGTTTAACAGCAATATACTCTAAGATTCTTTCTTTTACATCACTCATTCCATAGTGATTATTATCTAAAACTACTTTTATTTTATTTAAATCTGTTACATCTTTAGTTTCTATTTCAAAAGGAAGTGATAACATCCATTCAATATAATCTTTCATCATTACTACTTCTGGAGAAATAGGAGCAGACGTTTCATATCTTTTAATTTCTTCTTTAATTCTTTCTTTAATTTTATTATTAGCTTTTAAGCTTTTTAAACGTTTCTTATAGTTTTCTATTTCACTATTCTTACTATTCTCTTCCCCTAATTCCTCTTTAATTACTTTAAGTTTTGCTTCTAAGTAAAATTTCTTCTGACTATCAATTACTTCTTTTCTTACTTTTTCATCTATTTCATTTTCTATTCTAGCAAGAGCTATTTCTTCTTTTAATTGTTCTAATAAAGAGATAGCTCTTTTTATTGGGTCTTCTTCATAAAGATATTTTTTCTTTAATTCAATAGAAAATGGAAGTATAGCTGCTAAAGAATCAGTTAAATCTGCTAAGCTTTCGATAAATGACAATTGATGAAGCATAGCATTACTAGTACTTGATACTAAGTTACTATACCTTTCATAAGATCTTAGTAACATATCTACATACAAAGTATTTTTTTCTTTTGGTATTTCTCTTGTTTCAACATCCTCTATATCGACATACCAAGCACCATTTTCAAATTCATAATTAGTGACACTTACTCTACTATGGCACTGAAAAACCGCTCTTGTTTTAGAGTTTGGAACTAAAAGTTTTAAAGTTAGGGTTGACAAGATACCGAGTGATGGGAATTCAATTACATTATCAGTAGAAAAGCCATCTAAAGAGTGAATCATTAGAATTTGCTTTTCCGTACTTTGCTCTACGATATTAATTAGGCGTTCTATCTTTTCATCTTGTGTTTCAATTCTATATTCAAAATTAGGGAATAAGACTGTTTCATTAACAATCATAACTGGAACTCTACGCACTACCATCACCCACTTCTAATTATTTATTATAACTTATCCGTTTTTTTTTGAGAAGTCTTTTTTAAGTTTTTTTCGTAAATTTAGTTACAGTTCAGATAAATAAAATAAGTGGTAAATTATTTTTTTTAGAAAAGGATAGTATAAAAGAACTTAGATTTTCAATTGATTGGCATAAAGTATTAGTTTTTTCTTTTATTTATGGCTTATTTCAATCTATGTACTTTACTTATTAACATTATAAGAAATAAATATTGAAAATATAATTTAGATTTTTAGAATGCGCCAGGGATAAGTTTAGTTCTATTTTGGGTAACACAGATTAAAACTTTATTTTAAAAAAAACCATAATAATATGGAGTGTGTTGTTGTGTTATATTTTATTAAAATAGCGTTTTCTTATCTCTTACTAAAATCAAAGTCTTCTGATTTTCATAAATAGAAAATGTTTCTTCTTTTTGATACTCTATTGGTTTTAACACTATTTCTTTTTTAGCATTTACACTTTGTTCAATTACTTCTTGTGCCCTATCCGTAAAATATATCTTTTTATATTCTTGATTTAAAATGTCATCAACACGATTTCTAGTTAAGTGTTCATCTGTAGAGCTTTCAAATAAAAACTTATCATCAGTTGCACTATAAAAGACATTTCCTAAATTATCATTTAATGCAAACATGCTATCTGCTAAAAAATCTAATGGTAGTTTAAATCCTGAACCTTTATTTAAAACTTCTAAATAGTCATAATTCTCTACAAAATCTACAACATCTTCTAATTTTCCTTGCATTCCTTCTTTTACAGTAGCAGGAAATACATTATCATATATTGATAACTCATAACGATTAATGGAAGAAATTGTTGCTCTACCAGTTTTTGTTTTAATTCTGAAAAGTTGTTTTAATCGTTTAACTTTTTCTGACTCTATTTTAGTAGCAGTAAACCATGGTTCATACTTATTTTTAAATGCATATTTATAAAGATTTAAATCAATATTATATTTTTCTCTATCATAATCCAAGCATGCATCTGCTTCTTTTAAATGCTCTTGTAATTTTAAACATTCATCCCTTAAACCAAATAATATTTCTTTTACAGTATATTTATCATTATTCATTTCATTTTCCCCCTGAAATTTTTTATTTTTTTGTTAATACTAAAGTTTTTTGTTTTTCATATATTGAAAACACTTCTGAAACAGACCTACCTTTTCTTAAAAGAGTAACATCTTTTTGTGCACTAGAACTTTCTTCAATGATTTGTTGCGCCCTATCACTAAAATCAGTAGCTTTATATTCACAGTTTAAAATGGCATAAATACTTTCGTCTGTTAATCTAGTTCTAAAGTTTTTACTAATAAATACAGTATCATCATAAGCATGATAAGTAGCATACATATCATCATTAGTGAGTGTTAGATGTGTTGGTGTACTATAAGCTGGAAATAAAGCAAAATTTTCATCACTTAAAACTTGTAAATAATTATAATCATATAAGAATTTAGCATAGCGATTAAATTCCTTTGGCTTTGTTATTTGAACATCTTCTGGGAAGAAAGAATTTTCATGAAGACTATAGTTACCTGTTCCATCATCAGCAATAATAGCATCACGAACTTTTATTGGTTCATGAAAAATCTTCTCTAATTTCATCCTAAATTTACTTTTAATTTCATCAGCATAAAGAACTAAGTTGTGGTCTTTACCATAAATCGTTTCCACAGGAACTATAGACATTTCATATTTTTCTTTATCATAATCAATATATTCAACCATTTCATTTAAATACTTTTGAAGACGTAAGTACTCACCTCTAAGACCAAATAAAATTTCTTTAGTAGTATAAGTTTCTTTTTTCATTTTTACTCTCCTCCTTTTATCTTTATAAACAGTAAGATTAAGTTTTGGAAATATTTTTCCAGAACTTATCAAAAATTGAAAGTTTTGGAAATAATTTTATAAATGATATTTTTTAATTATCTCTTCTGCTACTTTTATACCATCTATAGCAGAAGAAGTAATTCCTCCAGCATAGCCACTTCCTTCACCACAAGGATATATTCCTTTGATATTAGATTCTAATAAGTCATCCCTAACAATTCTTAGTGGGGATGAAGTTCTTGTTTCTACTCCTGCTAGTAAAGGATTACTGTCACTAAAACCTTTTATCTTTTTATTAAATTCTTCCATTGCTTCTTTTAGTGAAGAAGAAACACATCCTGGTAAGATACTATTTAAATCAGCAAAAGTGTAATCACCCATAATAGCAAAGTCAGTTTCTTTTTTAGTAATTTTTTTATCTACAAAATCTTGGTAATACTCTACCGGTATCTTTCCCTTACCTAATCTAAAAGCAGCTTCTTCTAACTCTTCTTGATAAGTAACACCTGCAAATAACTCATCACCATAATCTTTTTTAGAAACAGTCACTATAATAGCACTATTAGCAGTATTACTATCTCTTAAATAATTACTCATTCCATTTACTACTAAATGATTATTAAGATTAGTAGCATTTAAAACATAACCACCCGGACACATACAAAATGAATAAACACCTCTATGTTCCTTTGTTTGATAAGTTAGTTTATAAGGAGCTTTCTTTATCTTATTTTGATATTGATTCCTATCAATCATCTCTTGATAATGCATCACTCTAACTCCTACTGCAAAAGGTTTAGACTCCATCTTTAACCCAACATTATCTAATAGATGAAAAGTATCTCTCGCACTATGACCTATCGCTAATACTAATACATCACAAGGAACAGTTTCTTTATCATTTAAGGTAACACTTACTACTTTAGCATCTTTAACTTTAATATCAGTAAGTTTAGTACTAAATCTAAACTCGCCACCCATCTTTATTATTTTTTCTCTAATAGCAGGAATTATTTCTCTTAACTTATCCGTTCCAAGATGTGGATGCTGTAGATATAAAATATCACTATTAGCACCATTTTCAATAAAGATATCAAAGACTTTCTTTCCACGGTGTTCCTTATCTCTAATCATTGTTTTTAACTTACCATCAGAGAAAGTTCCTGCTCCACCTTCCCCAAAAGAAACATTACTTTCTTCATCTAAAATACCATTAGTAAAGAAATTAGTTACTTTTGCTACTCTCTTAGTCATCTCTTCTCCTCTATCGATTACTAATGGTTTAAAACCTTTACTTGCTAAGATATAAGCTGCAAACAAACCAGCTGGTCCACTTCCAACAATAACTGGACGATTAGGAAGTTTTATGTCACCAGAAGTTGGTAGTTGATACTCTTCTTTTACTACTTTCTTAAGTTTTAATTTCTTATTTTTTAATAATTTTTCTTCTAATTTAGAAGCTAGTTCTACATCAATACTATAGTGATAATGTATCTCATCACGACGTCTAGCATCAATTGATTTTTTATTAATACTTATACTTTTTATATCACTAGCTTTAACTTTTAATAGTTTTAATACTTCTTCTTGATAATTATCATTATCTACTCTTAAATTAATTTCTACTCTAAGCATTAACATCCTCCATACTAGTTAAGATTCCTGATAGAAAAGCAAAAGTCAAGTTATAACCACCACAGTCACCATTAACATCTAATAATTCGCCAGTAATATAAAGATTCTTCACAAGAAGTGACTCCATTGTGAAAGGATTAATTTCTTCTAAACTTACACCACCACTACATACTTGGGAAAAATCAAAGTCTTTATAGGAAGTAATAGTAAAAGTCATTTCTTTTAACATATTAGTTAGTTCTTTTTTCTTTAAAGAAGAAAGTTCTTCATAATAAGTAGCAGAAGAAATAGCTAGTTTAGACATAATATAGTTGATTACTTTGACTGGTAAGAACCCAAGTAATGTATCTCTTACTCTTCTATTTGCAAAGTTGACTTTACTATCAAAAGGCATTAAATCAAGTTTAATAGTTTCCCTTCTCTTAGTATTTAACCCCTTAACAGCATAATAGCTAAGATTAAAGATACAAATACCACTAAGTCCATAGTCAGTAAACTGAACTTGACCTAGTTCTTCTTTAATTTTCCTATCATCTTCATAAAGACTAACTCTAGCATCAAGTCTTACTCCCTTTAAGTTATGTTTTTCTTTTGTAACTAATGAAGTAAGAGATGGCAGAACATCTACTATTTTATGATGAAAACTATTAGCAAGGAAATAACCCATTCCATCACTACCAGTCATTTTATAAGACTTACCACCTGTAGCAAGTATTAATTTATCACAAGTTAAATCATCATTAATAACAAATAAGTTATCTTTCTTCTTTAATTTTTCTACTAAATAATTAAATTTAAACTTACCACCTAAATCTAGATAAGTAGTTTCTAAAAGTTCTTTCACATTAAGCGCTTGATTAGAAAATGGATAGTAATACCCATCTTTTATCTTTGGAACAATTCCAAGAGATTTAATAAAGGTTTCTACTAATTCAATATTATCTTTAGTTATAATATCAGTTAATATTGAATTATTACTACTATGATAATGATTTATAGATTGATCAATATTAAAGTAATTACATCTACCAGCACCAGTTAATAACAGTTTTTTTCCACTTGTACTATTTCTTTCTAATATTGTTACATCATTACCATTTCTTAATAAAGATATTCCAGCAGCAAGTCCACTAGCACCTGCTCCAACAATAATTATATTCATCTTTTCTAGCCGCCCTTCATTTAAGCTGTATTCTAACACAAAATAAAGAAAAAATCTAGTGTGTACTAACACATTAGATTGTATCTAAGACTGAATGACATATGGATTTAAAGTAGTTCCATCTCCCTTAGTTATTTGAACATCTGCCCTTAAATTTATCACTGGACGAATACTAATGTTGGTAAAAACTTGGTCCCAAGAAAATATACTTCCAGAATTACTTAAATACCAAACATAAGCCGAAGAATTATGATAAAGATAACGTGATGGTGATAATGTCCAAAAGTATTGCCCGTTATATAAATAATAATTAGTATTTGCCATATTATATACTCCGCCGGCCATTGCCACTTCATCCGCTGTTATTAGTGCTACTGGATAATCTAATTTAGCATCTATATTTAATAAGTTAAATTTATCATTATTATTAACACAACTTAAAGTTGGACTTTTTTTATTAACAAGTCTATCGTATGAAGAATAATATGTGCGAGTTGATAATAAATATCCTGAACCACTTGCAATACTTCTATCATTACAAAATATCTCGTCTGCTAAATATGATGTATATTTTACTAAACTATTTTTATACCAAGTATCCAATACACTTTTAACTGATGAACTTGTATTGTTTATTATAGATTCTTCATAACTATTGCTACTATATGAAATCGGTTGAACTTTCATCTGATTATCACTGACATATTCCAAAACCTTATACACTATGTCACACGTTGTGCTTAAACAAGTATACAAATTCTTTGATACTATTTCATTATAGTTATCCTTCCATATTAATTGTTGAACATCTCCTGTTAAGATAAACTTTTTTGTTGATTCATCAAAAGTATAATTAGTACTAAATGAATACTGTTTGCTGCCAGTAAATGCAGAAAACATTGTAGCATCATTATCTTCATGAAGTGAAAAGTTTTCATTATACATATATCCAACGTAGGTTGGATCTTTATATTTACTATTAAAGAAAGATTTACCTATAGTAGTTGCTTCACCTGTATCTGATGTTGTTTTACCGGAGTAAATTAAACGAACACTCCCATCTCCATTACGACGAATGATTCTCCAAGTATATCCTGCAAAGGACACATAGTTATTCTTGACTGCTCCTCTATAATAGTAACTGGCTCCCTCATCATCTTCGGACGTATATAATCCCTCATCTGTTGTGGCTGTTTTGGAAAAGTCTGGAGTTCCTTTGGCATTTATATTAGTCTTGGCACTTTCTACTGATGTTTCGTGATTATTCATTACTAGCATACAGTCTGATAAAGTGTTAAATCCATTATCTTTACAATAGGTGTCTTCTACTTCTGTTACGGTATCACTGGTTTGTCCATAGACATTTACTTTTACTTTATACACTAGTCCTCCATTATCACCTTGAGGATTATAGTTTTCATCTACCCACATTCTTAAGCGATATTTAATTTCTGTATTTCCTTGTTGATTTAGATTACCTACAAATAGACTCATCATATCGGATGGTCGTCCAGTATAGACATTTCCAGTTGGGTCTTCTGAATAAGTCTTCGGAGGCATCGCTTCTTCTTCACTTCCATCGGAATTCACTTTTGTTAGATAGAATTTTACATTTTGTCCGGAAAAGGTATTACCATTTTCTTCTTTCGCTGCTATCTCATAGTTGATATCAGTGTTTCCTACTATTGATGATTTAACGGTAAAATCAAAGTATTCTCCAGAATTTGATAACTTCTTTCCAGTTGAATCTGTAGTGGGAAGAGCATTATTCATAGAAATGATATTAGTACTTTCTACGTATTCCATAGAAATTGCTCCAGTAGTTATGGTATTTAACTTTTGACCGGTACCAGTGTAAGAGAAAGCTGCATAACTAATGTCAATTACAACTAGCAATAAAACAGTCACTAATATTATTACTAAATAATTTTTTCTAGTTTTAATCATAAAGAAATCCTCCTTTCTATGATTGAACTACATATGGATTCAGAGCAGTTCCATCTCCCTTTGTTATTCGAACATCTAAACGTAGATTTATAACTGGTCTAGCATTATATGAAACATCAACACGATTACCACTAAGTAAACCACCTGTAGTAGACAAATACAAAACTGAAGATAAAGAATAACTAGCTGCAAAATAAAATGGTGACAGTGTCCAATAATATTGTCCATTATATAAATAATAACTACTATTTGGCGTATTCCATACTCCTCCTGCCATTGCTACTTCATCAGCTGTAATAAGTGAAATTGGATAATTTAATTTGGCATTTAAATTTGATATTTTAAATTTGTCATTGTCTTGTACACATTTTAAACTTGGTGTTTTTCCTGTATATAGTCGTTCGTATGGGGCGTAAATTGTAATAGGTGAAGTTAGATATCCAGATCCCAAATTTATACTTCTATCATTACAGAATGTTTCATCTGCTAAGTACGAATTATAATTTATTAAGTTATTCTTATACCATGTATCTAATGTGTTTTTCACAAATGAATCTGTATTATTTGTTACAGCATCAACGTAACTATCACTACTGTATGAGATTGGTTGTAACATCATCGTTGTATCATTACGATATCCTGTTATTTTATATACTACATTACAACTTGTATTTAAACAACTATATAAATTACCAGCTACAATTTCATCATGATTTCCTTTCCATGTTAATTGTTTGATTGTTCCTGTTAAGGTGAATTTTTTTGTTGTTTCATCAAATGTATATTCTGTTCCAAAACTATATTTTTGTGTATTGGTAAACCAATCATATCCTGTTATTTCATTATTTTCATGAAGTGAAAACTTTTCATTATATTTATAGCCAACGTAAGCTGGATCCCAATATTTTTCATTAAATTTAGAATTACCTATTGTCACCGAGTCACCTGTATCTGATGGTGTTGTTCCAGAATAAATCATTCTGATACTCCCATCTCCATTACGACGGATAATTCTCCAAATATAACCCGCAAATGATACATAGTTATTCTTGACCGCTCCTCGATAATAATAACTTGCTCCCTCGTCATCTTCAGACATATATAAGCCTTCATCAGTGGTGGCTGTCTTTGAAAAATCCGGGATGCCTTTGGCAGTTATGTTTTGTTTAGCTGTTTCTACATTAGACTCATGATTATTCATCACTAACATACAATCAGATAATGTATCGAAACCATTATCTTTGCAATATGTATCTTCCACAGCTGCCACTGTATCACTTGTTTGACCATAGACATTTACTTTTACTTTATATACTAGTCC
>UMBX01050107.1_pt1 | contig 10163 bp, 7 predicted proteins | sample 1964081 | NCBI WGS metagenome assembly UMBX01 (sample SAMEA4835952, study PRJEB28245) | human gut metagenome | biome: gut microbiome; material: fecal sample | place: Denmark | collected 2008
CCGTCGATCGGACTTACCAGATATCCGGTAGCAGGATCCACAGGGTAATTTCTCCAGTCCTCAGAAGTTGTGGGAGACTCTTCTCCCTCTCCGGTTCCGGTGCTCTCTCCGCCCGTCTGATTCGCAGGATCGGAAGCGGTATCTGCTCCGTCACCGTTATTCTGGGTATCCCCGTCTTCCGGTTTCTGTGTATACTGATTCGTAATCTCGATCTGTTTCTCTGCCAGTTCCTGAATCTCCTTCTCAGACAGCTCCTCCGTCATGAAGATATTCAGATAAGGCAGTACTTCCGTCAGAACATTTCTAACGATTCCCGTTGCGAACTTTGCATCATCCTGAGGGGATGCATTGGCACGGTCCACAACCACGTAAATGGCGATCTGAGGATCATCCGCCGGTGCATATCCCATAAAGGATACAACATATTCACCGTTTTTACGAGGAATGGTCTCTGCGGTACCGGTCTTGCCGCCGATGGCATATCCGGCAGGTCTTGCGGTTCTACCGGTTCTGCGGTCACCACCCTCTTCCATAACGGTAGCTCTGCAATACTGTCTGATCTTCGCCGAAGTGCTCTCTGAGATGGTCTGTCGCAACACTCTCGGTTCAATGTTTTGTACCGTGGCTCCACTGGAATTGGTGATCTTATCCACCATATGAGGCTCATAATAGTAACCGCCGTTGATCAGGGAGCAGAATCCTGTGATCATCTGGATCATGGTCACATTGAAGTTCTGTCCGAAGCTGTTGGTCGCCAGGTCAGCGCTTCCCATCTGGTCTACCGGGAACAAGAGACTGGCGGTTCTCGCTTCTCCTGCCAGATCCACGTTGGTCTTTAATCCAAAGTTAAAGGTCTGCTGGAATTTGGCAAATTCCTCCTTGCCCATGGTGGCTGCGATCTTCATTAACGCTACGTTGCAGGACCAGGCAATGGAATCCTGTACCGATACATCGCCTTCACCGCCGGAACGGTAGCTGTGACATTTGATCGTATGTCCGCCGACTTCCAGATAGCCGTTACACTGATAGTGCTCGTTGCCGGTGATGGCACCGCTCTCCAGTGCTGCTGCCACGGTAAAAGGCTTCGCCGTGGATCCCGGCTCGTAGGTGGTGGAGATACAATAGTTCTTCCACAGGTAGTTCAGATTATCCAACAGTTCTTCATCCGTCAGGGCATCGATATCTTCCTGGGTAAAATAGGTATCTGTCTTCGTCAATACCTGATAACCGTTGGCATTGGTCACCATCTCGATCTTACGGGATCCCAAAAGGGCCTCCGTATTCCTGGTATCGTTCAGGTCATAGGTAGGATAGCTTGCCATGGCCAAAATATTGCCGGTATTGACTTCCATGATGATGCAGCCCACATTTTCCGCGCCATTGCCGGGATGTGCCGCATCCTTATGTTCCTCGTTAAACTGTTTCAGGTATTTCTCCACAATACCCTGAATATTGGCATCAATGGTACTGTGTATCGTGTTGCCGTCCACTGCCGGCTTGATCGTACGTTCCAGATTGGCATCATCATTCAGATAACCGTACTCTCTTCCGGTGGTTCCGTTCAGGACATCATTGTAATACTCTTCCAGTCCGTACTGTCCTTCATTGTCCGCTCTGGCAAATCCGACCACATCTGCCGCCAGAGAACCGTTTGGATAGACTCTCTTATATTCCTCTTCAAACCAGACACCGCGGATCTTGCCATTCTCCAGAGCTGCCGCCTGGAATCCGCTGATCTGGTCATAAGTCATCCTCCGAAGAGGCACATACCAGGAAGATTCGGGATGAGATGTTACATACTGCCGCACCGCCGTCATGTCCAGATCCGGGAAATTCGCAGCCAGCGCTTCCATGGTGGGTTCCAGATAATCCTCCCGGTCCAGCATTACCCTGGAATCTATGACCAGGTTATACACCTTTTCACTGACGGCAAGCTTCGTTCCCTTGGCATCCACGATGTCACCACGTCTAAACGGCAGGGTGATGGAATCGTATTTTTGCTGGGAGAGCACCTGCTTCTCATAGTCAGCTCCGTCCGCTCTCACGATCCATGACAGACGAAACGACAGCAGAATAAATGCCAGTATGATCAATACATACAGGCATAACAGTTTCTTCTGCATTTTGATACTGAATTTCTTGGGGTTCTTCTCCTTCACACGTTCTGCCTCCCGTGCTTAGTTCTGACTGCCGTCAGCCTGACGCATATAATCGTTGCTGATGCCGGCATAAGGAATTACCTGCCCTTCTGTTGCGTAGGTCATTCCCAGTTCACCGATGGCAATTTTCTTGATCTCTTCCAGATTCACACTGCTGGTGATACGGCTGTATTCTTCATCATTGGACAATTTCAGAGCGTTCAGTTCACTCTCCATTCTGGATACTTCCGTGATCTTTGTGGTCAGCTGTGACTGCATCTGAATATAGTTCACCAGGAAAAATGCACATGCCACCAGTGCCACCATCAGAAAAGTCACATAGCCGATGCTCATGTGCCTTGCTTTTTCTCTGTTTTTTCTCGTCTCATGAGACAGCTGTCTCCGGGGCTCTTCCATTTGTCTCCGGACCTGTAAGTCTCTTGCTGTATTATCATATATGTATGGGGTATTACTTCTTCTCTGTGTCATACTTTATTCCCACTTTCACTGATTAAAGATTTAAAATTCTTATTTCTTTTCAAACACACGTAGCTTTGCGCTCTTGGACCTGCTGTTTGCTTCCAGTTCTTCCGCACCGGGAAGGATCGGTTTTCTGGTGATCACCTTTCCCTTGGAGACCTTACCGCATACACACACCGGAAATTCCGGAGGACAGGTACAGGGATTTTCATTCCTGCGGAACGCATTTTTCACGATCCGGTCTTCCAGGGAATGGAAAGTGATGATACAGAACCTTCCGCCGGGATGTAGCAGATCGATCAATTCGTCCAAAGCCTTTTTCAGTACTTCCAGTTCCTGATTGCACTCAATGCGGATCGCCTGGAATGTCTGCTTGGAGGGATGTCCGTTCTGTCGCATTTTCGCCGGAACTGCGGCCTTAATGATCTCATTTAATTCAAAGGTAGTCTCAATGGGCTTGTCCGCCCTGTTTTTTACAATATGTTTTGCAATGTTTTTCGCAAAGGGATCTTCGCCGTAATCCCGGATGATATGATACAGCTCCATCTCGGAATAATTGTTCACGATGTCTCTCGCTGTCAGAGTCTGCCTGCGATCCATCCGCATGTCAAGCGGTGCATCAAACCGGTAAGAAAACCCTCTGTCCTCGGTATCTAACTGGTAGGAAGAGACTCCCAGATCCAGCACGATGCCGTCCACACCGGTGACTCCGTATTCTCTGAGTGCCTCCACCGCATTCACGTAATTGTTGCGGATCACGGTCACTTTATCTCCAAAGCATCGTAATCTCTCCGATGCCGCCGCGATCGCCGCGTCATCCTGATCGATCCCGTAGAAATGTCCGTTCTGTAAGCGGCTGCACACCTCATAGGCATGTCCGCCGCCTCCTAAGGTTCCGTCCACATAGATGCCGTCCGGTCTGATATTCAGTTGTTCGATGGTCTCATGCAACATCACAGAATAATGATTAAATTCCACGACGGTCATCCTCTCCTGCTTCTTTAAATCTGCTTCTTTTAAATAGTCAGTCCCAGTCCTTCCATGGCGCCGGTGATCTCATCCATATCCGCATCCGAGTTCACGGTCTCCCACTTATCCTTGCTCCAGATCTCCACGCGGCTGCCGACTCCGACTAACACCACATCTTTTTCCAGTCCGGCGAATTCTCGCAAGTGTGCCGGCAACAGGATTCTTCCCTGCTTGTCCACTTCCACCGTAGCCGCACCGGCTAAGAAGAAACGGGCAAATTGTCTTGCTTCCTTATTGATCAGAGGTAATGAGGTCAGCTTCTGTTCAAAAGCGTTCCAGTCATCGCCCGCATACACAAATAAGCAGCCGTCCATTCCCTTGGAAATCACAAATTCCTCGCCTAAAGTCTCTCGGAATTTCGCCGGAATGATCAACCTGCCTTTCGTATCTAACGTATGGTTGTACTCGCTCATAAACATCGCACTCACCACCATTCATCCAAAAGGGGACTGCCACGAAAAAGGAGGTCATTTTTCTAAAAATCTACCACTTTGTGGCACTTACCTCCACTTTCTCCCACTTTTATTATGATTTTATACTAAATTAAGGGATTTTACAAGAGAAATCAAGTGGCTTTTTTCGACGGCAGAATCAAAAAAAGCGTCCTGTCCTATGACAAGAGCGCTCTTTTCTACTATATGTGGTAAAAAAAATGAGAGCAAATACAATATCTATGTATTTGCTCTCATTTCGATATTCTTAATAAATTTTTAAAAAATTTTAATTTTTTTCCACTTTCGGCTGTTTTTTCAGGTGCATACGTACCACAATGTCCGTCACCACCGCGAAGATCACCATACACAGGGATAATACCTGGGATACGGCGAGGCTCGTTCCGGGGATAAACAGGGTATCTGTCCGGATACCTTCGATCCAGAATCTGCCGAGGCCATAGCCTCCGAAATACAAAAGGCAGATCTCTCCCTCGAACTTTTTGTGCTTGCGGTATACCAGCATAATGATCAGAATCATCAGATTCCACAGACTCTCATAGAGGAATGTTGGGTGTACCTGAATATAATTCGTTCCCTCAATAATATGTGCCGCTACATTCTCGGAAATATCCCGACTGCGCACCGCTTCGACAGGGAGCCGCATAGCCAGGAAATTATCCGTATATTCTCCGAATACTTCACGGTTCATAAAATTGCCCCAGCGGCCGATAACCTGTCCTAAGATCAGTCCCGGTATACACAGATCTCCCAGCCGGAAAGGGCTGATCTTCTTGATCTTGCAGTAAATGAACAGAGTCAGGAAAGCTCCGATCACGCCGCCGTAGATCGCCATACCACCATTACGGGTATTGAAGATACTTAACAGATTGTCCTTGTAATAATCCCAGGCAAATACCACGTAATAAATTCTGGCACCGATCACGGAAAAGATCACGGCATAAATAGCGAAATCCCAAATAGTATCCGGATTCTCTCCGCTCACCTTCGCTTCATGCACCGCCATCAGGATACCCGCCAGTACACCGATGCCGATGATCAGACCGTAAAAAGCGATCTCGAAACCGAATACGGTAAAGCTTCTGGGAACATTTTCCAGGTAAATGCCTAAATGGGGAAATGAAATATCTCCTGCATTCATCATAATTATTATATCCTTTCTTGCTCATGTCTCCATACTAACCGGCTTCTCCGCGCTTTGCGCTCTCAAATCCGGAATGGACATTCGCTAATAGACAGATTACTCTGCCTGCAAGCAGTCTCGTAATCTGTCTATTGCGGATCTTAGTATTACACGTTGAATCTAAACAGGATCACATCGCCGTCCTGTACGACATAGTCCTTGCCTTCCATGCCGACCAGTCCCTTTTCACGGGCAGCTGCCAGAGAGCCCTGCTCTAAGAGATCCTTGTAATTTACAACTTCCGCCTTGATGAAGCCTCTCTCGAAATCGGAGTGGATCTTGCCGGCTGCCTGAGGCGCCTTGGTACCGATCTTGATGGTCCATGCTCTGGTCTCATCCTCTCCTGCGGTTAAGAAGCTCATCAGACCTAAGATATGATAGCTTGCCTTGATCAGCTTCTCCAGGCCGGATTCCGTTAATCCCAGATCATCCAGGAACATTGCCTTCTCGTCATCATCCAGTTCGGAGATCTCTTCCTCAATCTGTGCGCAGATGACGAATACTTCGCTGTTCTCACTTGCAGCGAACTCTCGCACCTTCGCTACCATCTCATTGGATGCGCCGTCGTCTGCCAGATCATCCTCGGATACATTTGCCGCATAGATTACGGGCTTGTAGGTCAGCAGATTGTATTCCTTTATCAGAGCCAGTTCATCCTCATCGGTGACTTCCAGGCTCTTCGCCATCTTACCGCTTTCCAGATGCTCCTTGATACGCTCTAAGAGTGCCAGCTCCTTGGCATAAGTCTTGTCCATTCTGGCAGCCTTGACTACCTTGGACAGTCTTCTCTCCAGTACTTCCAGATCTGCGAAGATCAGCTCTAAATTAATGGTCTCGATATCCCGTAAAGGATTTACACTGCCGTCTACATGAATGACATTCGTATCCTCGAAGCATCTTACCACATGGACGATGGCATCCACCTCACGGATGTTGCTTAAGAACTGGTTGCCCAGTCCTTCACCCTTAGAAGCACCCTTTACCAGACCTGCGATATCTACGAATTCGATCACAGCAGGGGTCACTTTCTTGGAATGATACATCTCTCCCAGTGCCTTTAATCTGTCATCCGGAACTGTTACCACACCCACATTGGGGTCGATGGTACAGAAAGGATAGTTAGCGGATTCCGCTCCCGCCTTGGTCAGGGAATTGAAAAGTGTACTCTTTCCTACGTTGGGAAGACCTACAATACCCAGCTTCATGATTTATTTACCGTTCAGACCCACCAAAAGGGTCTGCCTTTCTTGTATTTTCTATTCTGTATTTCGCTCATAAGTCCATCCGCCTCCGTGCAGAGGCAAACGAATCTGAAATAGTATTATAGCATACCTCACACTCTTTGCAAAGTCCCTACTGTTCAAAGTAAGTATTGATTCCGGCAAGAAGCCCTGTGGCTAATTGTTCCAATATCACATCGCTGTGATCCGAATATGCGTTTCCCAGTTCCATATCCACAGAAGGGATCGTGCTGTAGGATGTCTGGGTCAGGTCAATACCCATATGTCCTTTCCCATAAATTGTGGCTCCCTGCTCCCGCAGTCCCTCCACCAGATCCGTTCCCAGGGTATCGTGCTGCTGCCAGTGCGACGCTACCGGCTCCATGGTTTTCAGTGCTTCCGGCACCGAGATGTAGAAGCATCCCTTGTCGTAATTTTTGCCGTCACCGCTGTCCCAGTGCAGTGCAATATGGCAATCCGCGACATTGTTGCAGATCACAGTCCGCGCCACATTGTCTAACTGCACATCCTCACTGTCCCTGAGCATCAGCACATCATAACCGGAAGATAACAGCTTATCCCGCAGGATCTGTGCCATACGTAATGTCACCTCCCGCTCCGGTGTGCCGTCCTGAAATGTCATGCCCCCGGAGACTGCCGCAGCCTCCGTAGCTCCTGCCGCTGTGCTGCCACCGGTGACCTTCGCCGAGCCATCCGGATGGCACAGCGTCTTCACCTTCGCACCGCCCGCCGTCCCGTGTCCGGCATTGACACCGATGATGATGCCTTTGCGTCCGGATTCCTCCGGTGCCGGGTACAGCACCGCTGCTCCGGAATTGATCTTAGAATGATCCGCATATTCCCATGTGGAATCCAGGGTGATCTGCTGCAAGTTGGTGTATTCCACCGGTTGCATCTGTGGTGTGACATTTGCCGTTCCCTGTGGTGCCACACTCTCCGCAACCATAGCTTCTATAATTTCTGCATTCTCTATGGTCTCTGTGCTCTCCACGGTTTCTGTGCTCTTCACGGTTTCTGCGCTCTCCATGGCTTCTGTGCTCTTCACGCTTTCCGTACTCCCGATATTTTCCTGTGTTCCACAGGCAGTCAGGGCAAGCGCCAGCACCATAATGGTTACTCTCACCGCCACCCTGTATTGTTTTCTGTGAAGCATTTGTCTTTTACTCCTCCGATATGAAAAGAACCACAGCTGTGAACTTACAGCTATGGTTCTTCTGTTCTCTCTTCCTTATTCCGCTTATTTCAGAACACATCCTCTGATCAGCCGCGCAGTTTGAAATGCTCTAACAGCTCGTTCAGAGTCGTTGCAGATGCGGAAAGCTCCTCGCTAGTAGCGGAAGTCTCTTCAGCTGCTGCAGAGTTAGACTGGATAACATCATTGATGTCTTCCACACCCTTTTTGATATTTTTAACGGAAATCGCCTGTTTGTCAGACGCAGTACGGATATTGGCAACCTCCTGGATGATCTGATCCAACTCAGCCATAACCTCCTGCATAGCATCATTGGTCTCCTTGGTGACCTTATTACCCACCTCTACTTCATTCATGGACTCTTCGATCAGCTTCTTGGACTCTACTGCAGAATTAGCACTCTCTTCTGCCAGCTGTCTGATCTGATCTGCCACGACTGCGAAGCCTCTTCCTGCCTCTCCGGCACGGGCTGCCTCTATGGAAGCATTTAAGGACAGCAGATTGGTCTGGGATGCGATATTCTCAATATCTGCGATGATCTTTTCAATGTTCTGGGTCGTTGCGTTGATCTTCTTCATGGCATCTACCAGTTCATCCATCTTCTTCTGGCTGTTGGCTGCCTCGATACCTACCTTTTTCGCCTTGTCATGTACAATGTCGGTAGACTTGGTATTCTCCAGCACCTGACTGGTTACTTCGTCTACGGTAGCCACCAGTTCTTCTACGGATGCTGCCTGATGGGTAGCGCCCTCCGCTATATCCTGTGCACTGACTGCCAGCTGATTGCTGCCCGCAGATACCTGCTCGGAGGAATCCTGAATACCGTGCATGGTCTCACTGATCTTATTTACCATTTCATCCAGCTCATCCAAAACATTTCGGAGCAGTCCGACATATGCCTCCGGGCAGCTGCTGTGAACATCAAAATTACCATCGGAAAATTGCTCTACAATAGTCTGCAGATCTGATACAACCTTTTTCAAAATAGCTGCGGCGGTCTCAAAGCTGTCGGAAAGTCTGCCCAGCTCATCCTCAGATTCATAAGGTACACCGATCTCAAAATCACCGGATGCGATCTTCTCAGACGCAGTTACCAGGTTCGTGATCGGATCTATCAGCATTTTGGCAAGCATTTTCGACATGGATGCATTAAATATGATAGCTAAAACAAGTAAAACCACAACAACTATACTTCCTATATAGCCTTTTGACCGTATCAATTCCACCACTGCCACCAGTGCCAGCACCACATATAAAATGTCCATGATGCGGAATGCAAAAGAAAGCTTATTTTTAATTGGCTTGTCTCTCAGTATTTCTTCCAGTTTTTTCATTTGTTTTCTGCTCCTTCCGTGAATTAACCTTCGTGTATTTTATTTTAATTTTCCTTATCTGTTTCGTCAAGATGAAGCTGATTAAAATTATGTAAAATTCAGGTATGGGATGCCCGGCTCATCTCCAGTAATTTATCTCTCATTTCATTCTCAATGCGCTGTAAATCTTCCTCTGCGCTCTGTCTTCTCGCACGTCCCTCTTCCTGGATCTTCATGACCTCATCCAATGTCGTCATCAGTGTCTGATTCGTACTCTTAAGTGTCTCTATATCCACAATTCCCCGCTCGGATTCCTTCGCTGTCTCCACAGACGCCACCTTCAGTGCTTCCGCGTTCTTCTTCAGCAGTTCATTGGTCATATCCGATACGGCACGCTGTGCCTTGGCGGCATCGGTGGCATGATCCAGACCGATGGCAATGACCATCTGACTCTTCCACAGGGGGATCGTATTCACTAACGTCGACTGGATCTTCTCGGACATGGCGATATCATTGGACTGGATCAGACGGATCTGGGGTGCCATCTGCAGGGAAATGGCTCTGGTCAACTCCAGATCATAGATCTTCTTCTCAAACCGCTCACACATTGCCGCGAAATCTTTCGCTGCCTGCGTGTCCTCCGGCAGTCCGCTCTTCTGTGCCTTCTCTAAAAGTTCCGGAAGCTCCACACTTTTTGCCTGCGCCAGCTTCTTTTTGCCTGCCAGGATATACATGGATAGTTCCTTGAAGTAATTCAGGTTCAGCTGGTATAGCTTGTCCAACACAGCCACATCCTTTAACAGCACTACCTGATGACTCTCCATGGCATCACAGATCTTTGTGATATTGACTTCTGCCTTATCATACTTTGCTTTTAGATTGCTCAGCTTGTCTCCGCTTTTTTTGAACAGTCCGAAAAATCCCTTATCTTCCTCGGTGTCGAAGTCCTTTAGCTGTGCCACCACATCGGTTAACAGAGTTCCAACTTCTCCCATATCCTTGGTCCGGACATTACTAAGCGTCGTCTCTGAGAAATCTGCGATCTTCTTCTGGCTTCCGGCTCCGTACTGTAACACCGCCTGGGTATTGGTCAGGTCGATCTGTGCTGCGAAATCATCCACCTGCTTCTGCTCTT
>UMBX01021456.1_pt1 | contig 10087 bp, 10 predicted proteins | sample 1964081 | NCBI WGS metagenome assembly UMBX01 (sample SAMEA4835952, study PRJEB28245) | human gut metagenome | biome: gut microbiome; material: fecal sample | place: Denmark | collected 2008
CAACGACCAGTTTGATAGAAAAATCAACTCTGGCTGTTCAAAAAAGTAGATATTTTTCGTTGTTGCAGGGGTTTCGCCTCTGCGGAGGCGACAAGGGGGCTTTGCGGTCGCCCCCTTGACCCCTTCGCAGCGCACCACCATGTTTCTTGGTTTGTATCGTTGCAATTTTTCGCGCCTGCGGGCGCAGGAATCAGCAGTCATCATCAATAGAAAGGAAGTCATTTTATGCAGCGTTATTCTTCCCAGCAGTTCATCCTTCTGAAAACCCCGCGTCCGGCAGAGCGCGAAGTCCGCTTCCGCCCTGCGCCGGACAAGAGTGTCCATCGTCCGTACAAGGAGGACGAAAGCCATGTTTGAGAAGGACAAGCAGCCCTCCCCTGCCCGCCAGCGGCAGCTTGACCGCTACGCTCGGCTGGTGGACAGCCTGTCGCCCAAATCGAAAATTGGACAGGGGCTGATTCGCGCGTTCTGGGTCGGTGGGGCTATCTGCGTCATCGGGCAATGCTGCATTGAGGCGGGACTGGCGTGGCTGGACATGACCCCCTCCACCGCATCGACGTTCGCCAGCATGGTGCTCGTGTTCCTGACGGCGCTGCTGACCGGGCTGGGCGTGTTCGACAAAATCGGACAGTACGCGGGCGCGGGGGCATTCGTGCCCATCAGCGGCTTTGCGAACGCCATGGTATCCCCCGCCATGGAGTTCCGGCGTGAAGGCATGGTGCTGGGGTTGGGCGCGAAGCTGTTCACCATTGCCGGGCCGGTGCTGGTGTGGGGCACAAGCGCGTCGGTGCTGGTCGGCATCGTGTACGCATTATTCCCGTGGTAAAGGAGGATTCACATGGCTGAACGCCTGAAACGCATCGGCACGGGAACGATTCTGCTCCCGAACCGCCCCGGCATTGCCCAAACCGCCGCCATCGTTGGCAAAAAAGAGGGGGAAGGCCCACTGCACAGCGAATTTGACGCGGTGATTGAGGATGATCTGTTCGGCGAAGAGACATGGGAGAAAGCCGAAAGCCGCTTCCACTACACAGCGGCGGACACCTGCCTGAAGAAAGCGGGCGCAACGCCGGAAAGTGTGGACGTGACGCTCGGCGGCGACCTGCTCAACCAGATTATGGCCGCCTCCACCGCCGCGCAGAAGCTGCAAACGCCGTTTCTGGGCATCTACGGCGCGTGTTCGACGATGGCGGAAACGCTGTGCATCGGCGCAATGCTCTGCGACGGCGGATATGCGCGGCGCGCGCTGTGCTGTGCCAGCAGCCACTTCTGTTCGGCAGAGCGGCAGTACCGCTTCCCGCTGGAATACGGCAATCAGCGGCCGCCCACGTCGCAGTGGACGGTCACGGGCGCGGGCGCTGCGCTGCTGGACACATCGGCGCGCCGCCCGATTTGCCGCGCGACGCACGTCACCCTGGGGCGCATCGTCGATTTGGCGATTAAGGACATGAACAACATGGGTGCTGCCATGGCGCCCGCCGCGGCGGACACGCTCCGGCGGCACCTCATGGACACCGGGCGAACGGCGGCGGACTACGACCTCATCATCTCCGGCGACTTGGGGAAAATCGGGCATGACCTGCTGCTGACGCTGATGATGGATACAGGCGTTCCGCTGGATGCGGCGCGCTATGTGGACTGCGGAATGCTGATTTTTTCGCCTGAGCAGGATGTCCACGCCGGCGGTTCGGGCTGCGGATGTTCCGCGAGCGTGCTGTGCGGGTACATCATGCGCCTCTTCCGTGAGAAGGCGATTCACCGCGTGGCGTTCATGGCGACCGGGGCGCTGCTCTCCCCGACATTCAGCCAGCAGGGCGGCGCGATTCCGGGCATTGCCCACTTGATTGTACTGGAGGCGGACGAAGCATGACGATTGTGTGGAATCTCATCAAGGCGTTTCTGGTGGGCGGCGCGCTGTGCATGATTGGCGAAATTCTGCTGCTGAAAACAAAGCTGACCCCGGCGCGGATTCTGGTGGGCTACATTGTCGCGGGGGTATTTTTGAGCGCCATCGGGGTATACGCGCCCCTTGCGCAGTTCGCCGGGGCGGGCGCGAGTGTTCCCCTGACGGGCTTCGGTCACGCGCTGGTGACAGGGGTGAAGCACGCCGTGCAGGAAATCGGCTTCTTGGGCGCATTCACAGGCGGTCTGACGAGCACGGCAGCAGGCATCAGCGCCGCGGTCTTCTTCGGGGTGCTGATGGCGCTGATTTTCCAGCCGCGGGCGAAAGAATGACCCAAGGTGGCTTTGCCCCTTGACCCCACCAGAGGCTCTGCCTCTGGACTCCGCAAGGGAGTTCCTCCCTTGACCCTTCCGCGCGATTGAATTGAGCGCATTTTCATGCTATGCCCGCGTGCTGATGCAGGAGATTTCGTCTCTGCGCTTTGCAAGTGAAAAAGTCTTTTTCTCCACCTTGACAAAGACAATAAATTGGGCTATACTGAACTCGTCCGAGATGACGGAGAAGAGTATCCTGCCGAAGGATGTCCAGAGAGGCGCGGTTTGGTGAAAAGCGCTGATTCGGCGGCAGGGGAAGACCACCTCCCGATCGTACCGTGCGCCGCACGATAGCGCGGCAAAGAGAACCAATCAGGGTGGAACCACGGGCAGATTTTTCCGCTCGTCCCTCGAAACAACGCGAGGGACGGGCGTTTTTTCGTCCCAATCATTCAACATGGAGGGAAAAAGCATGAAAATCATCTACAATGACGGTCATGTGGACGAATGCCCTGCTGACGACGAGCTGCATGTCATCCGCCACACGGCGGCACACATCCTCGCGCAGGCAGTCAAGCACCTGTATCCGCAGGCGCATTTCGCCTATGGCCCGGCAACTGAAAAGGGCTTCCACTACGACGTCGATCTGGGCGATGTGAAGCTCTCCGACGAAGACCTCAAGACCATTGAGAAGGAAATGCAGGCCATCGTCAAGCAGAACCTGCCGATTAAGCCCTTCGCGCTTGGCCGTGAGGAAGCCATCAAGCTCATGCAGGAGCGCGGCGAAATCTACAAGGTCGAACACATCGGCGACCTGCCCGAAGACGCGACGCTGACCTTCTACCAGCAGGGCGACTACATCGACATGTGCGTCGGCCCGCACCTGTGCTACACCAAGGCGCTCAAGGCATTCAAGCTGACCGCCCTGTCCGGCGCGTACTGGAAGAACGACAAAAACAACAAGATGCTCACCCGCATCAGCGGCATCGCCTTCCGCAATCAGGAGGAACTCAATGAGTACCTGAAGATGATGGAAGAAGCCGAAAAGCGTGACCACCGCAAAATCGGCAAGGAAATGGGTCTGTTCATGCTCTGCGATGAAGGCCCCGGCTTCCCGTTCTTCCTGCCCAAGGGAATGCAGCTGAAGAACGCGCTGATTGACTACTGGCGCGATATTCACTACGCGGCGGATTATGTGGAAGTGTCCACGCCCATGATTATGAGCCGTCACCTGTGGGAGACGTCCGGTCACTGGGATCACTACAAGGACAACATGTACTCCACCAAGATCGACGACGAGGACTACTGCATCAAGCCCATGAACTGCCCCGGCGGCGTGATGGTCTACCGCAGCCAGCCCCATTCCTACCGCGACCTGCCCCTGCGCGTGGGTGAGCTCGGTCTGGTGCACCGCCACGAGCTGAAGGGCGCGCTGCACGGCCTGTTCCGCGTCCGCTGCTTCACGCAGGATGACGCCCATATCTTCATGACCCGCGAGCAGATTCCGGACGAAATCGCCGGCGTCGTACACCTCATCAATCAGGTGTACTCCAAGTTCGGCTTCGATTATTTCGTCGAACTGTCCACCCGTCCGGCGGACTCGATGGGTTCGGACGAGGACTGGGAGGATGCAACCAACGGCCTCAAAACCGCGCTGGAAAAGCTCGGTATGCCCTACATCGTCAACGAGGGCGACGGTGCGTTCTACGGCCCGAAGATTGACTTCCACCTGCGCGACTGCCTCGGCCGTACCTGGCAGTGCGGCACGATTCAGCTGGACTTCCAGATGCCGCTGAACTTCAATCTGGAGTATGTGGATGTGGACGGCAGCCGCAAGCGCCCGATTATGATTCACCGCGTCTGCTATGGCTCCATCGAGCGCTTCATCGGCATCCTGACCGAGCACTTCGCGGGCAAGTTCCCGACGTGGATGGCGCCGGTTCAGGTGAAGGTGCTGCCCGTGTCCGACAAGTCGATGGACTACGCCAAGACGGTGTACGCCGCCCTGCGCGCGAAGAAGATTCGCTGCGAGCTGGACGACCGCAACGAGAAGATTGGCTACAAGATTCGCGAAGCGCGTCAGGTAGACCGCGTGCCGTACATGCTGATTCTCGGCGGTCAGGAAGTGGAGAACAACACCGTCTCCGTCCGCGACCGTGCGACCGACCAGACGGTTACCTGCACGCTGGATGAATTCATCGCAAAGATTTCTAAGGAAATCGCCGACCGCGTGTAACAGGATTTCGCGCCTGCGGGCGCGACCAAAGGGCAATGGAAACAGACGAAGTCTGCGATTGCCCTTCGGAAACCTTCGGCACCGCCACTTTTGGGTGATTCCATAAGTACATAGTCCGTTACCCCGTCTGCACAGGAGAAATCCCGTGCGGGCGGGGTTTTGTCTATGCGTTCTTTTATCCTTTACAGTTCGTTCATGCTTTTTTGTGCGCTTTCTGCTATAATGCTTATGCTATTCCAAGGGAGGTATGCGCCATGATTGAACTCAGGCATGTCACGAAGCGCTACGGTGCGGTCGAAGCCCTGCATGACGTCTCTTTCCGCGCCCCGGAAGGGCAGATTGTCGGTCTGCTCGGGCAAAACGGCGCGGGCAAGAGCACCACGCTCAATATCCTCACGGGCTATCTGCCGCCGACGTCGGGGCAGGTGCTGGTGGATGGCATGGATCTCCTCCAAAACGCGCGCGAGTGCAAGCGGCTGATTGGCTATCTGCCGGAAAAGCCGCCGCTGTATGACGAAATGACCGTTCGGTCGTATCTGCGCTTCGTGTGCGAACTCAAGGAAGTGCAGAAATCGGCGATCACGGCGCATGTGGAGGACATTATCCGCACCTGCGGGCTGTCCGAAGTGGCGCATCGCCTGATTGGGCATTTGTCGAAGGGCTACCGCCAGCGTGTCGGCGTAGCGCAGTCGCTATGCGGCAATCCGAAGGTGCTGGTGCTGGATGAACCGACCGTCGGGCTTGACCCGCGTCAGGTGGTGGAGATTCGTGCGCTGATTGCCGACCTCGGTAAAACGCACACGGTCATTTTTTCCTCGCACCTCCTGTCGGAGATTCAGCAGCTCTGCCAGCGGGTACTCATCCTGAACCGCGGGCATTTGGAATACGAAGCAGACATGCAGGAATTAGCCGAAACGGGCGAAACGCTGCGGCTTCGGGCAAGCATCGCCATGCGGGAAAAGCAGCTGATTCCGGCTTTGCGGTCACTGCCGTGCGTGCGGCGGGTGAAGGCGCTGCCGACACGGACGATTGAGGTCAGCGAGGTATTGCTGGAATGCGACGCCTCCGCCGTGCCGGATGCGCAGACGCAGCTATTCCGTCTGCTCTGCGGGCTGGATGCCCCGATTCGGATGCTGGTGGAGGAACACGATTCGCTGGAAACGGTGTTCCTCCGCGCGACGGATGAAGGCACGAAAGTTCCTTCGTAATCTTCTTTGTTCTTATCGCAGAAGGGTGCTTCTATCACACACAGAAGTTTTTCCCGATGCGCAGGGATTTCGCCTCTGCGGAGGCGACCAAAGGGCAATGAAAACAGACGAAGTCTGCGATCGCCCTTTGGAAACCTTCGGCGCGGTCTCTCCCATGTTACTTGAATTTTATCAGAAGTTGTTTTTTTCTTGGAGTAACACGCGGAAGAAGTATGGATATGTCACCAATTGAATCGCGTGAAAGGGTCAAGGGAGGAACTCCCTTGCAGGGTGCAGGGACAGCGTCCCTGCTGGGGTTCAAAGGGGCAACGCCCCTTGTCCCCCGGAAAGGTTGTTTGTTACTATGCGTGCCATTTGGAAACGAGAATTGCAGGCGTATTTTCTCACGCCGACGGGCTATGTGTTCATGGGCGTGTTCCTGCTCCTGTCCTCGGTGATGTTCTATTTGCAGATTATGCAGGCGCGGTCGTCGGACTTGCCGACGTTCGTGGGGCAGATGAGTTACCTGTGGATGCTGCTCTCGCCGGTGCTGACGATGCGGCTGCTGGCGGAAGAAAGGCAGCGCCGCACGGATCAGCTGCTGCTCACCAGCCCGGTTTCCCTGTCGGGCATGGTGCTGGGCAAGTATGCCGCGGCGTATACCGTCATGGCGGCAACCGTCGTGCTGACGCTCGGTTTCGTTGCGGTCGTGGCGGTCTATGGGCGTGTGTACCCGGCGGAAATGGCGGTGGCGTACCTCGGCTTCATCTTGCAGGGCGGCGCATTCCTCGCGCTGGACTTGTTCATCTCCGGCTGCGCAAAAAATCAGGTGACGGCGGCGGTTTTTGCGTTCGGCGCGAACTTCGTCCTCTGGATGCTGGACTTGCTGGAAAACGCCGTCAACAGCAGCTTCTTCTCCAGCGTGCTGTCCTTCTTCAGCCTTTATCAGCGGGCTGAACCATTCCTGATGGGGCAGCTCAGCGCGGCAAGCGTCGTCTACGATGTCACCTTCGCCGCGGCGTTCCTCCTGCTGACGATTCATACGCTGGATGCCCGGCGCTATCGGGGAGAGTGACGAAGAATGCGAAACAAAAAACAATCCGCGCACAGGAAGTTCACCATCAGCCCGCGCCTGCGCTACGGTGCCATGTCTACCGCCATTGTCGCGCTGGTCATTACCGCGCTGATTCTCATCAATCTCGCAGCGACGAACCTCGAAACGCGCTACGGCTGGCGCGGCGACTTCTCCTTCAACGCCGTCACAACGCAGAGCGAAACGACGAAGCAGATTCTGCACGACTTGAAGCGCCCGGTGAAAATCTACGCCCTGTTCGAGCGCGGCGAGGAGGATCAGCCCCTGCTGGAGCTGCTCAACCGTTACAGCGCCGCGTCGGATATGGTGACGTGGGAGCAAACCCCGCCGAGCCTGAATCCCCTGCTGCTGACCCGCTTTTCCAGCAGCACCACCAACGTCTCCGCGCAGAACCTCATCGTCTACTGCGAGGAAACCGACCGCTACCGTGTGCTGACCGCAACGGATTTTGTAACGCTCTCTGTCGATACCGATTCGGGCAGCTACAACGTCTCCGGCTTGGCGTATGAGCAGCAGATTACCTCCGCCATCGCCTACGTCACGCGCGACACCGTGCCGACGCTGCACATCGCGACGGGGCACGGCGAACTGGGCGAGGACTCCCTGTCCGCCTTTACCACCCTGCTGACGAACAATCACTACGACGTCGCGTTCGAGAAGCTCAGCGACATGACATTCGCATCCGGCGACGTGCTGTGCATCCTTTCGCCCGTCAAGGACTACACCGATGCGGAAATGGACATCATCCGCGCGTATGTGCAGGGCGGCGGCGCAGTGCTGTTCAGCTGCGATTATACCGACCCGATTGAGAATATGCCGAACGTGCTGTCCCTGCTGCGCTCCTACGGCTTCCTGCCGGAAAGCGGGCTGGTGATGGCGTCGCCGGATGAAACCGACACGTTCTACAACAACAACCGTCTGGCGCTGCTGCCAGAAATGCAGGCGACGGATGTGACACTGGACATGATGCTGAACGGGCGGACGGCGATGCTCATGGTTGCCAGCCGCGGCTTCGACCCTTCGCCGGAATCGGACAATTCCCTGCTGGTGGACGCGGTGCTGACAACATCCGCCAAGAGTTATCTGGTTGATACAACCGCGTCGCGCCTGAGCATCACCCAGTCCGACAGCGACAAGACCGGACCATTCGCGCTCGCGCTGCAAGCCAAGCGTTTCACCGACACGGGCGACGTCAGCCGCGCGTTCATCATCGGCAGTTCCGCCCTGCTGACCGAGGAACAGCTCTTCACCATGACCGACGGCGAGGAATTTCTGGTGCGCGCCGTGTCCTTCCTGACCGGGGATGACAGCATTGACACCAGCATCATGGTCAAAACGGCGCTGCGTCCGGGGCTGTCCGTCAATGCGCTGTCATTGGGCAGCGTCGTACTGGTCGGGCTGCCGATTCTGGTGCTGCTGGCGGCGGTCATCATCCTGCTTCCACGGAGGAATCTGTAAGCCATGCAAAATGTCCCGAAAAAGAAACATGCCGCGCGCAGGCACAGCCGCATCCTCCTGCTGATTTTCGCCGTGGTGCTGGTCGCGGCGGCGGCGTGTCTGCTGATTTTCGCCCGCACGCCCGCCCCCGCGCCAGAAGCATCCGCGCATGAGGATGAGGAAATCACCCTCTGGGCGGTGGAATCGGCGGATATCACCCGCATCCGCATTGCCGTGCGCAATCAGGACGCGTGGTCGGCAGTGCAGACGGAATCTGGCGTGCTGGTGCTGGAGGGCGAAAATTCCTTCACGGTGGATGCGGACATTGCCGCCACGCTCCTGTCCGGGCTTAAGAGCGTGACCGCAGAGGTACTCAGCGACGATTGGAACGGCACGGACGAGGAGTGGGCAGCCTTCGGGCTGGATGACCCAGAGAGCGTTGTCACCGTGGATTTTGCGGACGGCAGCAGCCACACCCTGCGCATCGGCAGCGCCCCGCAGTACGAAAACAGCTGGCAGTACGCGCAGCTGGACGGCGATACCCGCCTGCTGTCCGTCAGCCGCGGTCTGGCGGAGGAATGCTACGTCACGCGCGGTTCGCTCCACAGCATCGAGCCGCTGACGATTCACGCCGACCGCCTGGATGAAATCACGCTGCTGAACGCGGAGGGCGAAATCACCCAGCAATGGCGCTTGAACGGCGCTATCACGAACGCGGACGCGCAAGACCGCTGGATGCTGACCACCCCGGTGTCCTACCCGGCGGACGGCACTGCCATGAACACCCTTCGCAAGTCGGCAGCAAACATCCGCCTGGGCGAGTACATTGCCGACGCGACGGCGGAGAGCATCGCCCGCTACGGGCTGGACACGCCCCGCCTCGTCATCCGCCTGCACCAAGCCGCCGGCACAATCGGCGCAGTCGGCACGACCGGCTCATACGCTACGACCGATTACCCGGAAGCCACGATCACCCTCGTCATTGGCGAGCAGGAAAGCGATTTGGTGGATTATGTGCTGTACGATGGCGGCATTTACCGCTGCAGCACACTGCTGCTGCGCGGCGTCATGAACGCAGACTGGCAGGAGACCATTACGCGCTATCCGGTGCTGACGGCACTTGGGAATCTTGCGTCCCTTTCGCGTGAAACGGCGGACGGCGTGGACACATGGGTCATCACACGCACCGAGCAGGTTGCCGAGAACAACGAGCTTGTCACGGACGACGAGGGGAATCAGGTCTACGATATTACGCTGACGAAAAACGGCGAATCCGCGGATTACACTGCCTTTTCCGCTGCCTACAATCAGCTGATGATGGTCACAATGTCCGGCCGCCTCCCCGACGGCTGGACTGCTGCCGATGCCCCCCACACCGTGTGGACATTCACAGATGTTGACGGCACAGTGCACACCGTCGCGCTGACCCGCTACGACGCAATGCACGATGCCGTCGCAATAGACGGCGTGGCGCTGTTCTACCTCATACAAGGCGGATTTTCGCTGGGGATATAACCGCAGGGCACACCCGCAGGCGAAATAAGAAAACTGCATTTGAAAGCAGCAGCCACCTCAGCGCAGCATGGAATCTTCCTTCCCATGCTGCGCCTATTTTTTCTGCCGCGCACCCTTGTCCATCCGTTCCAAGTATGGTACAATGCTCCTGACGACAAGCTGGACGGAGGGGGATGCTGTGCGCGAATGGCGGCAGGGCGTGCGAAAGCTGCTTCTGCTGCTGTATACGGCAGCCCTTCTCATAAGCCTCGGCTGCTTCTTATGGAACGCATCCGCCCCTGTCCGTGTCCATTCCGCTCCGAAGTGCTATCCGTCAAAAGGCGACGAATTCTCGCTTGCCCCTGTGCCGACACTTCCGGCAGATTCTATTCTGAACACCGGCGACGCTGCCGCATTGGACGC
>UMBX01030938.1_pt1 | contig 10001 bp, 5 predicted proteins | sample 1964081 | NCBI WGS metagenome assembly UMBX01 (sample SAMEA4835952, study PRJEB28245) | human gut metagenome | biome: gut microbiome; material: fecal sample | place: Denmark | collected 2008
GGCGGATGTGGCCCGCATGTATGGTGACATTACGGAAAGTATCCGATTAAGATAGAACTTATACGCCAATTTGGGAGAAACAGATATGGCAAAGCAAACTGAACTGGAGCTGACTGCCCGGCAGGCGGCGCAGCCGGAAGAAACCCCGGCAAAAAAAACTGCCGCAAAAAAGAGTGCAGCGAAAAAGCCGGCAGCAAAAAAAGCAACCACGAAAAAGACAACGACCAAAACCAAGGCAGCTAAGGCAGAGGACGGCGAATCCGCAGCCAAAAAACCTGCCGCAAAGCGCACCACCAAAAAGACCGAAGCAAAGCCCGGCACCAAGCTGGTGATCGTGGAATCCCCGGCCAAGGCAAAGACCATTGGCAAATACCTGGGCCGCGGCTATACTGTAACGGCCAGCATGGGCCATATCCGGGACCTGCCCGCCAGCACGCTGGGCATTGATGTGGAACATGGCTATACCCCCAAGTATATTACCATCAAAGGCAAGACCGCGCTGGTCAAGGACCTGAAAGCCGAAGCGAAAAAAGCACAGACCGTCTATCTGGCAACCGACCCGGACCGTGAAGGCGAGGCAATCAGCTGGCATCTGGCCAATGTGCTGGGGCTGGACCCCACCGCCCCCAACCGCGTGACCTTTGACGAGATCACCAAAAAGGGCGTGCAGGAGGGTATGGCCCACCCGCGCACCATTGATATGGATCTGTTCAATGCCCAGCAGGCCCGGCGCGCGCTGGATCGCCTGGTGGGTTATAAGCTCAGCCCGTTTTTGTGGCATAAGGTGCGCCGCGGGCTTTCGGCTGGCCGCGTGCAGAGCGTGGCGGTGCGCATTATCCGCGACCGCGAGATCGAAATTGAAAACTTTAAGCCCGAAGAATACTGGAACATTGACGCCAACCTGAAGCCCCGCCAGAGCGGCTGTGCGTTCAACGCACGGCTGACAGCCCAGGCGGACGGCACCAAGCTGGTGGTGAAAAATAAAAAACAGGCGGATGCCATTCTGGCCGCGTTGGACGGCAAACCCTACACCGTGACCCGTGTGGATAAGGGCCAGCGCCGCCGCCAGCCGCAGCCACCGTTCATCACCTCCACCCTGCAGCAGGATGCCAGCCGCGCACTGGGGTTTTCGGCCACCCGCACCATGCGTGCCGCCCAGCGCCTGTATGAAGGTATGGAGGTGCACGGCTATGGCCAGATCGGTCTGATCACCTATATGCGTACCGACAGTCTGCGCATTGCGGACGAAGCCGCCGCAGCCGCTAAGACCTTTATCGGCAAGACCTGGGGCGAAAATTACGTCTGCAACAAAAAGCGCGTCTGGAAATCCCGCTCCGCCACAGCGGCGCAGGATGCCCACGAAGCTATCCGCCCCTCAATGCCGGAACTGACGCCGGACCAGGTGGAGGGCAGCATCTCCGGCGATGAAGCCAAGCTGTACCGCCTGATCTGGAGCCGCTTTATGGCATCCCAGATGGCAGACTGCCTGATGGATACCGTTTCGGCCAACATCACGGCGGGGGATTATATCTTCCGCGCATCGGGTTTCCATGTAACGTTTGACGGCTTTACCGCTTTGTATGAGGAAGCCACCGACGATAAGCAGAAGAAAGAAACAGCCCTGCCCCCGCTGGAAGTGAGCCAGGACCTGAAACTGAACAAACTTTCGGCGGAGCAGAAATTCACCCAGCCGCCGCCGTACTATACTGAAGCAACGCTGATCCATGCGCTGGAAGAAAACGGTATTGGCCGCCCTTCCACCTATGCGCCGATCATTACCACCATTGTGGACCGCGGCTATGTGGAAAGGGAGCAGAAAAAGCTCAAAACCACCCCGTTGGGCCGCGCGGTGAACCAGGTCATGCTGGAACAGTTCCCCGATATCGTGGACCCGACATTCAGTGCCGATATGGAGAAAAAGCTGGACGTTGTGGAAGCCGGTAAGGCGGACTGGGTCAAAACAGTGGACGATTTCTACCAGGGCTTTGAAAAAAGCCTGGAAGCCGCCGAAAAGAACATGGAGGGCAAAAAGATCAAAGTGGAGGATATCCCCACCGACGAGATCTGCGAAAAATGCGGCCGCCCCATGGTGATCAAAAGCGGGCGGTACGGCAAGTTTGTGGCGTGTTCCGGCTTTCCGGAGTGCCGCAACGCCCACCCCATTGTAAAGGATACCGGCGGCCTGTGCCCGCTGTGCGGCGGCCATATGCTGCTGCGCAAAAGCGCCAAGGGCCGCGTGTATTACGGCTGCAGCAACTACCCCACCTGCAACTTTATGACATGGGATGAACCCGTGCCGGAAACCTGCCCCCACTGCGGCAAAACGCTGTTCAAGCGCCGCGGCCAGCTGTACTGCGCCAAAGAGGGCTGCGGGTTTGTGAAGAATATCGAAAAGACAAAAGCGGAGAAATAACGCATGCAAATCAAAATCATCGGTGCCGGGCTGGCCGGGTGTGAAGCCGCCCTCTGGCTGGCGGACCACGGCGTGCAGGTGGAACTGTACGAGCAAAAGCCGGTCAAGTTTTCGCCAGCGCACAAAAGTGCAGGCTTTGCGGAGCTGATCTGCTCCAACTCCCTCAAGGCGGAACGGCCGGATTCGGCTTCCGGCCTGCTGAAAATTGAAATGCGCATGATGGGGTCCCACCTGCTGGATGCTGCCGAGACCGCCCGCGTGGCGGCTGGCGGTGCACTGGCGGTGGACCGTGATGTGTTTTCCACCGCCGTGACGGAAATGGTGGAAAAGAACTCGGGCATTACCGTTCACCGCGAGGAAGTGACCGTGCTGGACGAAAGCGTTCCGGTGCTGGTGGCTTCCGGCCCGCTGACCGAGGGTGCGCTGGCGGAGCAGATTGCCGCGCTGACCGGCAGCCACCGGCTGAGCTTTTTTGACGCCGTGGCTCCCATTGTGAGCGCCGAAAGCCTGGATATGGAAAAGATCTTTGCGGCGTCCCGCTACGGGCGCGGTGAAGCCGATTACCTGAACTGCCCATTCAACAAATTGGAATATGAAACGTTTTATAACGAATTGTTGAACGCGGAGCGTGCCCCTCTGCATGACTTTGATGGGGAGCTGACGGTGTACGAAGGCTGTATGCCTATTGAGGTGATGGCGGGCCGCGGGGCGGATACCATGCGCTATGGCCCGCTGCGCCCGGTGGGCCTGCGGGACCCGCGCACCGGCCACCGCCCCTGGGCCAACGTACAGCTGCGCGCCGAAAACACCGCCCGCACGCTGTACAATATCGTTGGTTTCCAGACCAATTTGAAATGGGGCGAGCAGAAGCGCGTTTTTTCGATGATTCCCGGCCTGGAACATGCAGAGTTCATCCGCTATGGCGTGATGCACCGCAATACCTTTTTGGAAAGCCCGGCGGTGCTGACCAAGGGGCTTTACCTGAAAGAGCACCCCAACGTGTTTTTTGCCGGGCAGATCACCGGGTTTGAGGGCTATATGGAAAGCGCGGCTTCCGGCCTGCTGGCAGCGCGCAATTTGTACGCCCGTTTGCATGGCAGAGAGCTGCCGCCCCCGCCGACCACAACGATGTGTGGCGCACTGATCGATTATATCACCACCCCCAACAAGGACTTCCAGCCCATGGGTGCCAACATGGGCATTCTGCCGCGCACCGAGGAGATTGACACCATCCGGGATAAGCGCGAACGGTATATGGCACTTTCTGATGCTGCACAGGCCACTATGCGGGCATGGGCAGCTGAAGCGGAACACTGAGGTGGATTATGAAAATTTTATTGGACGCAATGGGTGGCGATAACGCCCCGAAATCGACCGTACAGGGCGCAGCCGATGCGGTAAAAGAGTTTGGTGATGGCATGACCCTGGCCCTGCTGGGTGATGAAGCCAAGATCAAGGCCGCTGCCCAGGAGCTTGGCGTGGACCTGACCCCCTTTGAGCTGATTCACTGTACCGAGGATGTGGATATGCACGATGACCCGGTCAAGGCCGTGCGCCACAAAACGGATTCCAGCCTGGTCAAAGGCCTGACGATGCTGAAAAACGGCGAGGCGGATGCCTTTGTTTCCGCCGGTTCCACCGGCGCGCTGCATGTGGGCACCAGTTTGATCGTGCGCACCGTCAAGGGGGTCAAGCGCCCGGCGCTGGCTACCTGCATGCCGGGCAAAAAGCAGCCGTTTTTGCTGCTGGACTGCGGCGCAAACGCCGAATGCCGTGCCGAGATGCTGAATGCCTTTGGCACCATGGGCAGCGTGTACATGAATAAGGTCATGGGCCGCAAGGACCCCGCCGTCGCGCTGGTGAACAACGGCGCCGAGGACACCAAGGGCACCCCGATGTACCGCGAAGCCCACGGCCTGCTGAAAGCAAACCCGGCCATCCGCTTTGTGGGCAACATTGAGCCGCGTGATATTATGGCTGGTGAGGTGGACGTTATCGTCTGCGACGGCTTTGTGGGCAATGTGGTGCTGAAGCTGACCGAGGGTGTGGCAGGTACTTTGCTGGGCATGCTGAAAGACATCTTTATGCAGAGCATTGTGACCAAGCTGTGCTACCTTGGCGTAAAAGGCGGGCTGCGCAATCTGAAGCACATGATGGACTCTGAGGAGATCGGCGGCGCACCGCTGCTGGGCGCGGCAAAGCCGGTCATCAAGGCACACGGTTCCAGCAAGGCCAAGGGCATCAAGAACGCCATCCGCCAGGCAAAGCTGTGCGTTGCCAATGACCTGTGCGGCACCATGCAGAGCGCCCTGGCCGAAGTAGCCGCCAAGGCCGCAGCAGAAAAGACAGACGTGGAATAAAACGGCATATCGTGCGAAAATTGAAATGTTATGCCCGCCCATTGGAAATGGCCGGTACCAAAATATAGGCAGCGGGCGCACAATGTGCGCCCCTACGGGATAGCCGCAAAACCAAAGCCCATTGCAGGGGCGGGCATTGCCCGCCCGGCCTGCAAAATATCCCGATATACAATCGCAAAACAGAGAGAACGAAAGGTAAGGCAATCTTATGACCACGCGTACCCCTGAGGAATTGGAAGAAAAGCTGCATTACCATTTTAAGAATAAAGAACTGCTCATCACGGCGCTGACCCACAGCTCTTACGCCAACGAGAGCAAAACCCCTACGCTGTATAACGAGCGGCTGGAATTTTTGGGCGACAGTGTGCTGTCCGTTGTGGTGGCAAACTATCTGTTCCACCATTCCACCCGCCCGGAGGGCGAACTGTCCCGCATGCGCGCTTCGCTGGTCAGCGAGGACGCGCTGTTCCAGTTTGCGCAGGAGATCGACCTGGGCTCTTACCTGCGGCTGGGCCGCGGCGAGGAGCTGGGCGGCGGGCGCTGCCGCCCCAGCGTGGTTTCGGATGCGTTTGAAGCCACCATTGCCGCTTTGTTCCTGGACGGCGGCATTGAGACCGCCCGCAACTTTATCCTGCCGTTCATCACGGAGGGCAAAACCGCCGAGGATGACCACAAGACCGCCCTGCAGGAAGTGGTGCAGAAACACCCGGACGACCGCCTGACCTACACCGTGACAGGGGAATCCGGCCCGGCGCATGATAAGCGGTTCCAGGTTACTGTGGCGCTGAACGGCAAGGCGCTGGCTGTGGGCGAAGGCCGCAGCAAAAAGGCTGCGGAACAGCAGGCTGCCAAAGCGGCGCTGACCAAGCTGGAACAGCAGGCATAAAAAGGGGCATCTATGCGCTTAAAAGAACTTGAGATACAGGGCTTCAAGTCCTTCCCGGATAAAACGCGGATCACCATTGGCGAAGGCATTACCGGTGTTGTGGGGCCGAACGGCTCCGGCAAAAGCAACATTTCGGATTCCATCCGGTGGGTTCTGGGCGAAACCAGCTCCAAACAGCTGCGCGGTGCGGGCAAGATGGAGGACGTTATTTTTGGCGGCACCCAGACCCGCGGCGCAATGGGCTATGCGGCGGTATCGCTGACCATTGATAACTCCGATCATGGGCTGGAAATGGACGCGGACGAAGTAACCATTGGCCGCCGCTATTACCGCAGCGGGGAGAGCGAGTATACCATCAACGGCCAGAGCGTGCGCTTAAAAGATGTGTACGAGCTGCTGCTGGATACCGGCCTTGGGCGCGATGGCTACGCCATTGTGGGTCAGGGGCGCATTGCGGAGATCGTTGGTGCAAAATCCACCGAGCGGCGCGAGATTTTTGAGGAAGCATCTGGCATTGCCAAATACCGCTACCGCAAAAATGAAGCCGAACGCCGCCTGGCCGCGGCGGAGGGCAATCTGGAACGCCTGCGGGATATTCTGGGGGAGCTGGAAAAGCGGGTTGGACCCCTGAAACGCGACAGCGAAAAGGCGGAGCAGTTCCTGGCATATTCCGAGACCCGCAAGGGGCTGGAAATTACCCTGTGGGTGGATTCAATCCGCCGCGCACAGGATACGGTGCGGGACCAGCAGCGCAAGTATGAGGCGGCGGAAAGCGACTATGCACGCATTTCCCGCCAGCTGGATGAATTTGACACCCGCACCGAAGCCCTGCGCGCCGAAGCCCAGCAGCTGATGCTGCAGGTGGAGGAAGCGAACGCTGAGATCCGCACCATTACCGAGCAGAACGCCGGGAGCGAAAGCCAGCTGGCAGTTTTGCAGAACGAAACCGAACACGCGAACGAGCAGATCCGCAGCGCCAGCGATGAGCTGACCCGCGCCGGGGAAGGCGCAAAGGGGATTGCGCAGGAAGCGGACGAGCACAAAGCGGAAATCACCCGGCTGCAAACCGTGCTGCAAAATCTGGATGCCGAGGCGGACAAGCTGCGCCAGCAGCTGAACACGCTGGAACAGCAGGCGCTGCAAAGCGGTGAGCGGCGGGAGATCGTGAGCGCCGCCATGGCCCGCATGCAGCAGAATGCCACTGCCCTGCAGGTGCGGGGTGCGGGGCTGCAATCCGCCGTGGAAGCGGCCCGCGCCCAGCTGAACGGCCTGAAAAACCAGGAAGCCGCCGCGGGTGATGTGGCACAAAAACTGACCGAGGAACGGGACGCTGCTGCCGAGCACCTGAAAGAGTGCGAGGAAGCTGTGACCCGCAACGATAACATCCGCTCCGGCTTGAAGCTCAAGCTGGAAAGCCGGCACCGCCAGCAGGCGGAAGCCGCTGAAGCTTTGCAGAAGGCCGCAGCGGACAAAAACAACACCGCCCAGCGCATCCGCATTCTGGAGGATCTGGAGCGCAACATGGACGGCTATCAGCAGAGCGTAAAAGCCGTCATGCGCGCCGCGGGCGGTGGGCGGCTGCGGGGCATCATCGGCCCGGTGGCCGGTATCCTGAGCGTGCGCAAGGGGTATGAAATTGCCATCGAGACGGCGCTGGGGTTTGCCTTACAGAACATTGTGGTGCAGGACCAGGGCTGCGCCCGCGCGGCCATCACCTTTTTGAAGGAAGAACGCGCCGGACGTGCAACCTTCCTGCCGCTGGATACCGTGCAGGGCAGCCGATTCAATGGCCGTCTGACCGGTACGGCGGAGGTGGCCGCCGACCTGGTGGAGACCGCCCCCCAGTACCAGCATATTATTGATAACCTGCTGGGCCGCATTATTGTGGTGGAGGATCTGGGCGAAGCGTCGGTGGTGGCCAAAAATCTTGGCTACCGCAACCGCATTGTCACAATGGACGGCCAGGTCATCAACGCAGGCGGTTCCTTTACCGGCGGTTCCACCGCGCGCAGCGTGGGTGTGTTCAGCCGCAAGCAGGAACTGGACGAACTGCGTGCCAAGGTGCTGAAACTGGACGAGCGCCGCGCAGCAGCCGAAAAGGAAGCCGCCGCCCGCAAGGCGGAGGTGGATAACCTGACCGCCCAGCTGGCCGGTGCCGAGAGCGAGGGCATGACCGCCGCTGCGGCCCGCCTGAAAGCCGAGATGGAGCTGGATCAGCTGAACACCGCGCTGGAAGAGGGCAAGAATGCTGCCGCCCACCGCGGGCAGGAGATCGCCGCGCTGGAACAGCAGCTGCGGGAGAACACTGCGGCCGCCGCCCAGGCAGAAAACGCCCGCAAACAGGCGGAAGCCGAGATTGAAACGCACCGCAAAGAGCTGGAAAGCCTGGGCGCTTCCACCAGCGATGTGACCCGCCAGCGGGAGGAAGCATCGCAGAAACTTTCGGATAACCGAATGCAGAAGCTGCGCACCGAGAAGGACCTGAGCCTGCACGAAGCAGCGCTGGAAACCCTGAAAGGCCGCAGCGGCGAAGCCGAAGCCCGCGTGCGGGAACTGCAGGCCAATGTGACCGCCGCCAAAGAGCGCATTGCCGCCAATGAGCTGCGCGCCAATGAAATCAAGCGAGCCAGAGAAGAAAACAAACAGAAGATCACCGCGGCGGAGGAAACCATCCGCAAGGCTAATGCCGAGCGCATGGAAAAGGAAGCCGCTGTGACCCGCCTGACCCAGGAAAACCGCACCCTGACCGATGAGCGTGAGCGGATGAGCGGCGAGATGGCCCGCCTGGCCGAGCGCAAGACCGCGGCGGAAACTGAGCTGAACACCACGGCATCCAAGCTGTGGGAGGAATACCAGCTGACCGAAGCCGAGGCGGAAAAGCTCTGTGTACCCTTTGCCAATGTGGCAGACCTGCGCCGCCAGGTGGCCGAAGTGCGCGGCAAGATCCGCGCGCTGGGCAACGTGAATGTGGGCGCGATCGAAGAGTACAAGGAAGTTAAAGAACGGTACGACTTCATGAAAGCACAGGTCACCGATGTGGAGAAATCCCGCGCGGAGCTGAACCGAATGATTGCCGAGCTGTGCAGCGAAATGCAGGAGATGTTCACCGCCAGCTTTAAGGAGATCAACCGCAACTTCGGTGCGATCTTCCGCGAGCTGTTCGGCGGCGGTTCGGCGAGGCTCTATCTTTCGGATGAGAACGATGTGCTGAACTCCGGCATTGAAATTCAGGTTTCGCCCCCCGGCAAGGTCATCAAAAACCTGTCGGCTCTGTCCGGCGGCGAACAGGCGCTGGTGGCCATCAGCATTTATTTTGCCATTCTGGCCGTCAACCCGTCGCCGTTCTGCATCCTGGACGAAATTGAAGCTGCACTGGACGATGTGAACGTTACGCGCTATGCGCAGTATCTGCGCCGCATGACCGAACGCACCCAGTTCATCGTTATCACCCACCGCCGCGGCACCATGGAAGCAGCTGATGTGCTGTACGGCGTGACCATGCAGGAGGATGGTGTTTCCAAGATCCTGCGCCTTGACCTTGAAAACGTTTCCGCTGATCTGATCAGTTAATTCAAAGGAGGAACCGCCATGGGATTCTTCGATATTTTTAAGAAAAAGAAGAAAATGAGCGATGGCCTGGAAAAAACCAGAACGGACTTTTTCCAGAACATCGTCAACACCTTGACCAGCTCTGTTATTGATGATGACCTGTATAATGATTTGGAAGAGCAGCTGATTCTGGCCGATGTCGGCCCCAGCTGCGCGGTGCGTTTGGTGGACGAGCTGCGCGACGAGGTGGAAATCAACGGCCTGCATACCGGCCAGGAAGCGCTGGATGCCCTGCGCGATATCATCCGCCGCGAGGTAAGCCCCAAAACTGACCTGGACCTGAGCGGCAAACCGGCGGTTATTCTGGTTGTGGGCGTGAACGGCGTGGGCAAAACCACCACCATTGCCAAGCTGGCTTATCTGTACAAGGATCTGGGCAAGCGGGTCATGCTGGCGGCAGGCGATACCTTCCGCGCAGCGGCCAGCGAACAGCTGGAAACCTGGGCCGACCGTGCCGGGGTGCCGCTGGTCAAGGCGGGCGAGGGCGCTGACCCCGCAGCCGTGATTTTTGATGCGGTCAAATCCGCCACGGCCCGCGGCTATGATATGGTCATTGCCGATACCGCAGGCCGCCTGCACAACAAAAAGGGCCTGATGGACGAACTGGCAAAGATCAGCCGCAGCGTGAAAAAGGCCAGCCCGGATGCCAGCCTGGAAGTGCTGCTGGTGCTGGATGCCATTACCGGCCAGAACGCCATCAGCCAGGCGCAGGAGTTCTGCCGCGCCGCCGGTG
>UMBX01010107.1_pt1 | contig 9887 bp, 9 predicted proteins | sample 1964081 | NCBI WGS metagenome assembly UMBX01 (sample SAMEA4835952, study PRJEB28245) | human gut metagenome | biome: gut microbiome; material: fecal sample | place: Denmark | collected 2008
GGACACGGCATGGCGGTCGTCGGCGTGGAGTACCGCCTTGTGCCGCAGGTGAAGGTGGCCGACTGTGTGGTGGATGCTGCTGCGGCCGCCGCGTGGGTTGTCGAACACATCGCCTCTTACGGGGGTGATCCGGAGAGGATCTTTGTTGCCGGGCACTCGGCCGGCGGCTACCTGACCTCGATGATCGGCCTCGACAAGCGGTGGCTTGCCCCCTACGGAATCGATCCCGATACGGCCTTCATGGCCCTGATCCCCTACAGCGGCCAGGCGGTGACGCACTTCGCGCGCCGCAGCGAGCTGGGGCTGCCCGACACGCAGCCGCTGGTCGATGACATGGCGCCGATGAACCACGTGCGGGCCGATGCGCCGCCGATGCTCATCCTCTCGGGCGACCGCGAACTGGAGATGCTCGGCCGCTACGAGGAGAACGCCTATTTCTGGCGCATGATGCGGATCGTGGGCCATCCCGACGTGCGGCTGCTCGAGTTCGACGGCTACGACCACGGCAACATGCCCGAGGCGGGCCATCCCGTGGCGCTGCGCTACATCCGCGAGATGCTGCGCAAAGCGGAGCGGTAATTGCGTGTATCCGTAGAAAAGCATACCGACATGCAGATGCATACGATCGTAAGGACGGCGGCCGCACTTCTGGTGGCGGCTGCCTTTGCCGGGTGTTCGCTGCTGAAGGTGGCCGTGGCCACGGGCGACCCGCTCCCGAAGGAGGAGATGAACCTGAGGACGATGACCCGCGGGTTCTACTACGACATGGCCGGCGAGGTGGCTGCAGCGGCCGACTCGATCGTCGAGCGTTCGTCGGATCCCGCCGTGCGCATCGCCGCCGTGCAGTGGAAGATCCGGGCCACGCGTGCCGGGGTCTCCGCCGCCATGCAGGGTATCCCCGACGTGGCGCTCTCCGACCTTTGGATGCTGTGCCGGCGGATGGACGCGTCGTTCGCCGCGCGGCCCGACTCGCTTCTGTTCGGCGCGCAGAGCGACATCGCCCGGCGGACGGCCCGCCGGCTCGATGCGCGCATCGCCCGCCTGGCCCGCCAGATGCTGCCCGAGGAGCGCTATGCGCTCATGGAGCGTTTCGTCGGAGAGTATCTTGCCGGGCATCCCGCTCCGGAGGGTGACGCTGTGGACAACACGACCCTCGCCTGGCTCGAGTACCTGCGCGAGCACGGGGTGGAGCACAACTATGCCACCGGCTCGATTGCCGAGGTGCTGGCCGATGTCAATGACCGCGTGAGCGGGCAGACGCAGCAATTGTCCAATACGCTCGGGTGGTCGAAGGACATCCTCGAGATGCAGCTCCGGCAGGACAGCCTCCGCTCGCAGATCGGAGCGCAGCTCGATTCGCTCGAGCGCGATTTCGGCCGTATGGTCGCCGTGGCGGAGCACCTGCCCGAGATCTCGGACCGCGTGCTGGAGGAGATGAACGGACAGGTCACGCAGCTGATCTGGACGATGAACGCCTCGGTTGAGGAGGCTTTCGGCCTCTTCGACCGCCAGCGGATGGCTCTGCAGGGCTACGTTACGCAGGAGCGGGAGGCGCTCATCGGGCAGCTCCGCACCACGGGCGAGGAGCTCGTGCGTTCGGCTCTCGATGCCGTGCCGGGGCTTGTCGGACGGATCCTGCTCTATGTCGTGCTGGCGCTCGCCGTACTGATCGGCGGCCCCTTCGCCCTGGGCTTCTGGCTCGGCGGCGTCCGGCAGCGCGCGAAGTGGAAAAAGGAGGGAAACGGGTGATTTTTTGTTACCTTTGCCGCACAATACCGGAAATATGGCAAGAAAGAAAGCAAACTACCCCCTGATCGAGGGGTTGGAGATAACGACGCTCGCGGCCGAAGGCAAGGCCATGGGGCGCTGGCAGGACGTGGTGGTCTTCGTGCCGATGACCGTGCCGGGCGATGTGGTGAACGTACAGATCCGCTCGAAGCGGCGCCGCTACATGGAGGGCTACGTCGTCGAGTATGTGAAACGCTCGCCGCTGCGTGCCGAACCCTTTTGCGAGCACTTCGGCGTATGCGGCGGCTGCAAGTGGCAGAACCTGCCCTACACCGAACAACTGGCCTTCAAGACGGCGCAGGTTCGCGACCAGCTGACGCGTATCGGGAAGATCGAGTTGCCCGAAATCGCACCCTGTCTCGGCTCGGCCCGTACGCAGTTCTACCGCAACAAACTCGAGTTCACCTTTGCCGACCGCAGGTGGCTCACGCGCGAAGAGGTGGCGGCCGGAGGCGATATCGAGGCGACTCCCGCCGTGGGGTTCCACATCCCGAACATGTTTGACAAGGTGCTCGACATCCGCAAGTGCTGGCTGCAGCCCGAACCGTCGAACGCCATTCGCACCGAGGTCCGCCGCTACTGTCTCGAGCACGGCTATACGTTCCACAACGCCCGCGAACATACGGGGCTCATGCGCAACATGATCGTCCGCACGGCCTCGACGGGGGAGGTGATGGTGATCGTCGTCTTCGGAGCCGACGACCGCGAACGGATCGGCGCGCTGCTCGACCACCTCGCGGAGCGCTTCCCCGGGATCACGTCGCTCTTCTATGTGGTCAATACGAAACTCAACGACTCGGTGGGCGACCTCGATCCGGTCTGCTGGCGCGGCAAGGACCACATCATCGAACAGATGGAGGGGTTGCGCTTCAAGGTGGGTCCCAAGTCGTTCTACCAGACCAATTCGGAGCAGGCCTACGAGCTCTACAAGGTGGCGCGCGACTTTGCCGACCTGCAGCCCGGCGACATCCTCTACGACCTCTATACCGGTACGGGAACCATCGCCAATTTCTGTGCGGCGCGCTGCCGGAAGGTCGTGGGCGTGGAGTACGTCCCCGAGGCGATTGCCGACGCGAAGATCAACTCCGAACTGAACGGCATCGCCAACACGGTCTTCTATGCCGGTGACATGAAGGAGGTGCTCGACGACCGTTTCGTCGAGGCGAACGGCCGTCCCGACGTCATTATCCTCGATCCGCCCCGGGCGGGAGTCGATGAGCCGGTCATCGAGGTCATCCTGCGTGCCGCACCCCGGCGGATCGTCTACGTGAGCTGCAATCCCGCTACGCAGGCCCGCGACCTGGCGCTGCTCGACGGTGCCTACCGCGTGGAGGCCGTGCAGCCGGTGGACATGTTCCCCCACACGCACCACGTGGAGAATGTCGTGAAACTCGTGCGCCGCTGAGTGTATTCCCGGCCCGTCGTGGGTCGTGCAGACCTCCGTTTCCCGCATCCCGAAGCCCGTTTGCCGGGTGAACCGCCCGCAACAGCGGGTGAATCGCCCGCTTTCCGACGCAGTAACCCGCCCGCTCCGGCGTTTAATTTGCAAAGGAATTTTCCGAAAACCCTAAAAACGGTAACGATTATGAAAAAACTGATTGCAATGGCGGTCGTGGCGCTGATGGCGCTCCCCGCAGCGGCACAGATGCAGGAGGCCTATCCCAGCTACATCCAGGTCACGGGCCGGGCCGAGAAGGAGCTGACACCCGATGAATTCTATCTGCAGATCGTCATCAACGAACGCGATTCGAAGGGCAAGATCTCGGTCGAGAGCCAGCAGCGCGACATGGTCGCCGTGCTTCGGAAACTCGGGGTCGATGTCGAGAAGCAGCTCAAGATGGCCAACCTCTCGAGCGAGTTCTTCAAGAAGAACACTTCGGTGGCTATGGCCAAGTACCAGCTCCAGCTGGGGTCGTCGGGCGAGGTGGCAAAGGTCTGGCAGGCGCTCGACGACCTGGGGATCTCGAACATTTCGATCCTGAAGGTGACCCACTCGCAGCTGGACAAATACAAGCAGGAGGTGCGTCTGGAGGCTATGCGCAACGCCCAGAAGAGCGCGCAAGAGATGGCCGGCGCCATCGGACAGACGATCGGCAAGTGCTTCTACATCTACGACTCGAACAGCAACGTGCTGCCGGTCATGTACGACAATGCGGTGCTGATGCGCAGTGCAAAGGCTGCGGCCGATGCGGAGAGTGCCGCGGAGGAGGATCCGCTTGAATTCAAGACGATCAAGCTGGAATACGGCGTGCAGGCGAAGTTCGTACTCGAATGACGGCCGATGGCCGACGGGCAAAGGCGGACGCTCCACGAGGGGCGTCCGCCTTTTTTGTGCCGGTTCGGAGGGAAAAGGAGGTGAAAAGTGCACCGGAATTCGGATTTTCCGTTTTTTCGTATTATCTTTGTTTACTTTTCCCCTGAAATTTCAGGGGTTGCAAAAACGCATTGTTTATGGTAAAGCAGATTTGTTTCGACTACGAGCATTACGCCGCGCTGTCGGAGCTCTCGGAGCCCGACCGCCGGCTGGGCGCCGAGGCCGAGCAGGCTTCGGCTTCGGCGCATGCGGCCTATTCGCACTTCCGGGTCGGCGCTGCGGCGCGTCTGCGCAGCGGGCGGATCCTCCGCGGCAGCAACTTCGAGAGCGAGGTTTTCCCTGCGGGGCTCTGCGCCGAACGTTCGCTACTCTTCTACGCGCAGGCCAACCATGCCGACGACCCGATCGAGGCGCTGGCCATCGCTTCGGACCCCTCCGAGCGGGAGTGCTATCCCTGCGGACAGTGCCGTCAGGTGCTGGTCGATGTCGAACGGCGGCAGGGAGCGCCCCTGCGGGTGATCATGTCCGGCGGCGGAACGGCCTCGGTGGTCTCCTCCGCGACGCTGCTGCTTCCCTTTACCTTCAAGTTGTAACCCTGCGACGATGTTCTCACCCGACGACATTCTCTACGAGGACAATCACCTGCTGATTGTCAATAAACACTGCGGCGACCTGGTGCAGTCCGACCCTTCGGGCGAGAGCGCCCTCGAGGACCAGATCAAGGCCTTCATCAAGCGGCGCGACGCCAAACCCGGCGAGGTTTTCCTCGGCGTGGTGCACCGCATCGACCGTCCCGTGAGCGGGGCGGTGCTCTTCGCCAAGACCTCGAAGGCGCTGACGCGCCTCAACGAGATGCTCCGCGAGGGGCGCATCCGAAAAGTCTACTGGGCGCTGACCGAGGCGACGCCCGATCCCGAGCAGGGCGAGTTGCGCCACTACATCCTGCGCGACGGCAAGACCAACCGCTCGCGGGCCTACGACGCCCCGAAGGGCGATGCCAAGGAGGCCCGCCTGCGCTACGAGACGCTCGGCGTGGGGACGCACTATACGCTGTTGGGCATCGAGTTGCTCACCGGCCGCCATCACCAGATCCGCGCGCAGCTGTCGAAGATCGGCTGCCCGATCCGCGGTGACCTCAAGTACGGGGCGAAGCGCTCGCTGCCCGGGGGCGGCATCTCGCTCCACTCGCGCTGCGTGGAGTTCGACCACCCGGTGCGCCACGAACCCGTGTCGGTGACGGCCCCCGTTCCGGCGGGCGACAACCTGTGGGCCTATTTCGAAAACCGGTGATGCCATGAGACTGTTGATTCAGCGAGTTCGCGAGGCCTCCGTCACGATCGGAGGCGTGTGCTGTTCCCGGATCGGGGCGGGGCTGCTTGTCTTCGTCGGGGTCGGCACGGAAGATACCGACGAGGATCTGGAATATCTGGCCGGCAAACTGGTGCGCCTGCGCATCTTCGACGACGAGGCCGGCGTGATGAACCTCGATCTCCTGCAGACCGGGGGTGAGGTGCTTGTCGTCAGCCAGTTCACCCTGCAGGCCTCCACGCGCAAGGGCAACCGCCCGAGTTACATCCATGCGGCCCCCGAGCCCGTTTCGCGACCGCTCTACGAACGCTTCGTCGAGCGGGTCGCCGCGTTGGTCGGGAAACCCGTCGCCACGGGGCGTTTCGGCGCCGACATGCAGGTGGCGCTGGTCAATGACGGGCCCGTCACGATCTGGATGGACTCGAAAAACCGGGATTGACCGAATTTTTTACTTTACCGTATCATAGATGAAGAAAACGCTACTTTTTCTTTTTTGCGGCATTGCCGCACTGTGCGTCTCCTGCAAGGAGGGGGACGATGCCGCTACCCGTTTCAGCTTCTCGCTGCCCGAGGTGGTCTCGGTCGGCTCGACTACGGCCGACGTGAACAGCCGGGCCGGGTTCACGCTCAACGACTATCCGGGACTCGAGCGGGGCTTCGCCTACGGTCCGGCCGATGAGGCTGCCGAAGGCTACCGGACGGTGAAGGTCGCCGATTTCGAGCGCAATGCGATTTCGGCCCGTCTGACCGGTCTGGATCCCGAAACCGGCTATCGGGTCCACGCCTACGTGAAGCTGGGAGCCTCGCGGATCCTGAGCGACGGCGCCGAGTTCACGACCCTTCCCGGTGACGGTGGAGGTGACGGCGACGGCGATGGCGGTGTTTCCGGGCCGACCAGGTACTCCGGATGGCCCGAACTGCTCGCCGAGCAGGAGTCGAACAGCGACTATTACTATGCCTACCACCTCTGCCCCGACCTGACGATCCGCGGCTACAAGGCCCGCAACTACACGGTCTGCTTCAGTGCCGAGCACCACTGTCCGGTCTGGGTGGCCGCTCCGCGCCATGCCTGCTACGAGGGGACTGCCAACCGGACGAATGCCTACAAGGCCGATCCCGACATCCCTTCGGGTATCCAGTATTACAGCAAATCAACGGACAGCGGCTGCAACAAGGGCCACATGCTCGGCTCGGCCGAACGGACCTGTTCGAGGGCGGTGAACGAGCAGGTCTTCTACTTCTCGAACATTGCGCCGCAGTACTCCTCGGGTTTCAATACCGGAGGAGGAGGCTGGAACCTTCTCGAGGACTGGATCGACACGAAGGTCTGCGCCGATACGACCTATCTGGTGATCGGAACCTACTTCGACCGCTATGAGGACCGTTACGGCAATACGGCTTCGCCCAAGAAGATTTCGTTCGGCGACCGGAACGATGTCTCGTGCCCCACGATGTTCTACATCGCCGTGCTGCGGACCAAGAAGGGCGATACCGGCAAGTCGGTGCGGGAGTGCTCGGCCGACGAGCTGATGTGCGCGGCCTTCGTCCGCTGCCACAACAATGCCCTCAAGGGAAAGCAGGTCTCGTCGAAGGACATGTATTCGATCGCCGAACTGGAGGAGCTCACCGGCTTTACCTACTTCCCGAACGTGCCCAACGCACCGAAGGATTCGTACAAAGCCTCCGACTGGGGCCTGTAGCCGATGGCCTATCCGTGGGGCGATACGCGCCGCTTCAACTCCTATGCGGGTTATTTCCGGCGCCTGTTCGGCGGGCGGGTGCAGAAACTTTCGGTCGATGCCGGGTTCACCTGCCCCAACCGCGACGGGCGTATCGGCCGCGGCGGCTGCACGTTCTGCAACAACGGGGCCTTCACCCCCTCCTACTGCAACCCGGCCAAAAGCATCCGGCAGCAGATTGACGAGGGGATCGCCTTCCATCGTTGGCGCTACCGCGGGGCACAGCGCTACCTGGTCTACTTCCAGTCCTACTCCAACACCTACGCGCCGCTTGAGCGGCTGCAGACGCTCTACGGCGAGGCGTTGTCACACCCCGACGTCGCGGGCCTCATCGTCGGGACGCGCCCCGACTGTGTGGATGACCCGACGCTCGACCTGCTCGCCTCGCTGGCCCGCGACCGGTATGTGGCCGTCGAGTACGGCATCGAATCGACCTCCGATGCCACGCTGCGGGCCGTGAACCGGGGCCACGACTTCGCCTGCGCCCGGCGGGCCGTCGAGAAGACTGCCGCCCGGGGGCTCCCCGTCGGCGCGCACTTCATCCTCGGGCTTCCGGGCGAGAGCGATGCGCAGCTCGTCGCGCAGACCGCAGAGATCAACTCCCTGCCGCTCACGACGGTGAAGTTCCACCAGCTGCAGGTCTTCCGCGGGACGCCGATGGCGGCCGAATACGATGCCTCCCCCGGGCGGTTCCGCTTCTGGACCGTTGAGGAGTACATCGATCTCTTCGTCGAGATTCTCCGCCGGCTGCGTCCCGACCTGGTCGTCGAGCGGTTCGCCTCGGAGGCGCCGCCGCGCTATCACTACGGCCGGAACTGGGGCCTGATCCGCAACGAACAGCTTTGGGCGCTGCTCGAAAAAAGATTGGCCGAACGCAATGCCTATCAAGGCGAATTTTTTATATCTTTGTAGGAAAAGTAACGCTAAACCCTGTGCGTCCTATGAAAACGCTTACCTTCGAAACCGTCCTGAAAACCATCAAGGAGTACTTTCTGATGGCGCTGGGCATGATGTTGTACTCGTTCGGCTGGATCGGCTGTATCATGCCCGTCAAGGGTACGGGCGGCGGTGCGGCGGGTCTCTCGCTGGTGCTGTGCCATGCCCTCGAGCAGGTCGGCATCGACATCCAGATCGGTACGATGGTCTTCTTCCTCAATGCCGTGCTGCTGCTCATCGCGGGATTCATCATCGGCTGGAATTTCGGCGTGAAGACGATCTTCTGCGTGGTGGTCATCTCCCTGGGCATGAACTTCTGGCAGTCGGTGCTCCCGGAGGGCGACTTCCTCCATCTGGAGCGTATCCTCGCGGTGATTCTGGGCGGTATTTTGGCCGGTATCGGTATTGCGCTGTGTTTTGCACAGGGAGGTTCCACGGGCGGTACCGACATCGTGGCGATGATCATCAACAAGTACCGCACGGTGAGCTATGGCAAGATCCTCATCTTTTCGGATTTCGTCATCATCGGTTCGTCGCTGCTCGTCGGATTTCATATCGATACGGTGATCTACGGTTACGTGATGACTGCCGTCGTGGGATATACCGTCGATATGATCATGGCCGGCAACCAGCAGTCGAGCCAGGTGCTCATCGTCACGCACGACTACGAGAAGATGGCCGACGCCATTGCGCAGAATGTCCACCGCGGCGTGACGCTGCTCGATTCCCAGGGGTGGTACACCAAGGAACGCTCGAAGGTGGTCATGGTGGTGTGCCGCAAGCGTGAAACCGCCACGATCCTCAAGTTCGTGAAGACGATCGATCCCGATGCCTTCATGTCGGTGGGTTCGGTGATGGGCGTCTACGGCAAGGGCTTCCAGGCGATCAGCAAACCCTGATGCCCCGGTATGCCGATATCGTGCTGCCGCTGGCGCAGCCGGCCTATACGTTCGCCGTACCCGACGGCCTCTCCCTTGCCGAAGGTCAGGCCGTGGCCGTACAGTTCGGCCCCCGCAGGTTCTACACCGGGATTGTGTGGCGGATACATGACCGCCGTCCCGATTTCAAGACCGTAAAACCCGTCTCGCGCATCCTCTACGATGTGCCGCTGCTCTCGGCGCCGATGCGTGCGCTGTGGGAGTGGATTGCCTCCTACTACATGTGTACGGTCGGCGAGGTGATGCGTGTGGCGCTGCCTTCGCTGATGAAGCCTTCGGGCGATACGGAGGAGGAGTTCTCCGAGGAGGAGTTCCGCCCCCGCACGGAGAGTTACGTCGCTCTGGTTCCCGCGCTGTGCGACGAAGAGCGCTTCCATGAACTCTGCGAACGCATCGAACGCCGGGCCCCGAAACAGTACGAGGCGCTGCTCGAACTGGCCTCGGCCGGCGACGGAACCCGCATCGCAACGGGTGAGGTGCCCCGCCGTCTGCTGCGTGCCGACCGGAGTGTGCTCCACGCCCTCGAACGCAAGGGTTGGATCACCGTGGCCGAGCGGGAGCGCACGGTCGAGTGCGGCGGCTCGGCCTTCCGTCTGCCGGGGCTGACGCCCCACCAGCAGCAGGCGCTCTCCGCCCTGCGCGCAGCCTACGCCGAAGGACGCTCGACCGCCCTGCTGCAGGGTATCACCGGATCGGGCAAGACCGAAATCTACATCCACCTGATCGCCGAGGTGCTCCGCTCGGGGGGCGACGTGCTGCTGCTCGTTCCCGAGATCGCCCTCACGGCGCAGCTCATCGAGCGCATGGAGCGGATCTTCGGCAGCCGGGTCACCGCCTACCACTCGAAACTCACGAACCGCCGCC
>UMBX01035082.1_pt1 | contig 9826 bp, 11 predicted proteins | sample 1964081 | NCBI WGS metagenome assembly UMBX01 (sample SAMEA4835952, study PRJEB28245) | human gut metagenome | biome: gut microbiome; material: fecal sample | place: Denmark | collected 2008
TTTTTCTCTTGTTAACTAATGAATAAATAAACAATCTATAACTCTTCTTTATTAATTGGTATGTGATGTTGAATCTAAAATTGATGATACAGTATTGTTTTCTAAAGTTAAATACAATAAAGAAATAAGAAAAATTAAATTAAATGAAATAGAAGTACAATTGAAAAAGTATAAAAACTTAACCCAGGATTTTTTAAAAGATTATGAACAGAATTATATTTCACAATCTGATTATACTGATTTTAATGGAAAATATATGCTGCAAATTAATCAACTGAATATAGAAAAAGAAGAACTATTAAAAAATAAGATTAATTCTTATAATCTTGAATGGATGAAACAGTTAAAAAAAACAGGTGTTATTAAAGAAGTTGATAGGAATATTGTTGATTGCTTTATTGATAATATTTATGTTAATAATGATAAATCAGTTAATATTAATTTGAAATTTAAAAGTGAATATGAAAATACACTTAGGTATCTTAAAAATAAATAATATGATATAATTATTCATGAATAAGCTTTATTTATAAAACATGAAAGACGTGAAAATTATGGAAAAAATGAAAATAATGGGGGTTAGAAAAAACGATATCAACTGATAAAGAACGACTTATGGAAAACTTTTATATGAAGCAATAAATAAGGAGGTAGTAATGAAGAAAATTGTAGATAGATATACTAATAATATTTTTGAAAATATTAAACATATGGATGAATATGGAAATGAATATTGGTATGCTAGAGAACTTTCAAAAGTTTTATAATATAAAGACTGGAGAAACTTCTTAAAGGTTTTAAATAAAGCAAAAGATGCTTGTAAAAATTCTGGGTTTAATATAGATGAACAACTTGTTAAGGTCAACAGGTTGTCAAAAAGAAATAATAATGCCACTGCTAATATACAAGATTATAAACTTTCAAGATATATATGTTATTTAATAGTACAAAATGCAGATTCAAGCAAAGGAGTTGTTGCTTTAGGACAAACCTATTTTGCTATACAAACAAGAAAATAAGAAATAACAGAGCAAGAATACGATTCATTATCAGATGATGAAAAAAGATTTTATCAAAGAAAGTTAACGAGACAAGGTAATTATACCTTGCAAAAAGTTGCATCTTCTGTTGGTGTTAAAAATATGGCTGAATTTCATAATGCAGGATATAAAGGATTATATAATGGTGAAACCGCTGATGGTATATTTAAAAGAAAAAAATTACGATATAGAGAAGATATTTTAGATAATATGAATGAAGATGAATTAGTTGCTAATTTATTTAGAATAAATCAAACGAAGCAAAAACTTTTAAAAGATAATGTGCAGGGTGAAAAAGAATCAAAAGCTGTACATTATGAAGTTGGTAAAAAGGTTAGAAAAGCTATTGCAGATATTGGTGGAATGATGCCTGAAGAAATGCCAACACCTAAAAAGAGTTTAAAGGAGCTTGAAAGAGAAAAGAAACAATTAGAAATCAATAAAAATAAGAAGCTTGATGGGATAAAGTAAAAAAGTTAAAGACAATAGTAAAAAAATACAAAATTGATAAGAAAATAAATATAGGTTAATTCTTTAATAAAAGATTAAACAAATATATGTTGAAAATCTTGTTAAAAACGATTAGAGTAGAAATGTATTTGTTATTTAAAATTTATAAAAAAGTATGATAAAATATACGAACAAGGAGATGGATAAAACCACGCTATCTCTATAGACATTATAATATGAATTTAAAATTTACAAAATTAGAATCTGTTATGGTGAATAAAATTAAAATGATTTTATTAGAACTTGGTAATGGTCTTAATTTTATAGGTAATTAATATAAAATTACAGTGAGTAATGAAGCTTATTTTATAAATATGTTATTTTATCATACTAAACTTCATTGCTATGACGAAGAATATAATATGAGGTAATTATGAGAATTGTTAGTTGGAATTGTAGTGGTAAATTTAGAGAAAAATTCAAAAATATACAAAAAATTAAAGCTGATATTTATGTTATACAGGAATGTGAAAATCCTAAAAAATATATTGAAAGTGAATATAATAATTTTGCAAAAAATTATATATGGATTGGAGAAAAAGAAAATAAAGGTTTAGGAATTTTTGCAAGTGAACAAGTAAAAATTGAGAATAACAATTGGAAAGCATATTGCTTAAGAAATTTTCTTTCGATAAAGGTTAATGATAAATTCGATGTAGTTGGAGTTTGGGCATGTAATCCGTATATTGAAGAATATTATATTTATCAAAGTATAAACATAGAAAATTATAATAAAAAGACAATAATTATTGGTGATTTTAATAGTAATTCAATTTGGGATAAAAAACATGGTAATAGAAATCATACAAATGTGGTAAATGAACTTAAAAATAAAGGTTTAATATCAGCATATCATTATGTTTATAAAGAAAAACAAGGTTGTGAAACTAAAAAAACATTTTATTTATATAGACATAAAGATAAAGGATATCATATTGATTATTGCTTTATTGATAAGGAAATTTTAAAAAAATTTGAAATATTAAATGATATAAAATGGTTAGAAATATCTGATCATTTGCCTATTGTAATTGAAATATAAGACAAGGAAGTGTAATTTATGGATATGTATCAAAAAAGAAAAATGAGAGCTGAAAATAAAAAAAATAATAACAAAGAAAATTTGCCAGGTGTCCAGCTGGGATGGTATCCGGGTCATATGGCCAAAACTAAAAGAGAAATAGGTGAAAAATTAAATCTAATTGACTTAGTTTATGAAGTGGTAGATGCTAGAATGCCATTATCATCTAGAATAGAAGATGTAGATAATATCATTAAAGCAAAACCAAAAATTATCATTATGACTAAGTATGATTTATGTGATAAAAGTGAAACTGATAAGATAATTTCTTATTATGAAAGTCTTGGTAATGATGTTGTACCGGTTGATTTAACAACTGGTACTAATGTCAAGAAAGTAATAGCAGTTAGTGAAAAGTATCAAAAGCTAGAAAATGAGAAAAGAGCAAAGAAAGGTTTAAAACCAAGAGGTTTACGTGTTTTGGTATTAGGTATTCCAAACGTTGGAAAAAGTACCTTTATTAACACTATTGCTGGCAAGAAAAAGACCGTAGTAGGGAATAAACCAGGTGTTACTAAACAGTTAAGTTGGATTAAAGTAAATAAAGATATTGACCTTTTAGATACACCAGGAATATTGTGGCCGAAGATAAAAGACCAAGACCAAGCTAAAAAACTAGCTTTATTCTCTTCAATAAAAGAAGAAATTCTTCCAAAAGAAGAGCTAGCTATTTATGCTCTTAAAATATTATCTAATCTATATAAAAATAGAGTAGAAGAAAGATATGGGATAAGTTATACTGATAACGACATAGTAGAAGTCTTAGATACAATCGGTGCAAAAAGAGGTTGTCTAGAACGAGGCGGAATAGTATCGTATGAAAAAGTATATAATGTAATACTACAAGATGTTAAAAGTAATAACTTTGGTAATATAACTTTAGATAGAAAAGATAGCTAATATCTTTTTTTAATTTAAATACTTATTTCTATATTCATTATATAAAAGTAAAATACCATTAAAAATATCTTCTCTAACCATTCCTTTTAAGTTATAAATATAATTACTATCATTAAGAAGAAAATTAACATTTTCCTTTAAAAAATTTGTAATAATAATCGCTTCATCATCAGTTGGAAAAATATCTTTACTTTCTAAAAATCCCATTGTTAAATGATGATTTAAATTAACAATGTTTTTTCTTAAAAAACGTTCAATCATAAAATCTTCCTTTCTCTAAATTTATATGAAATAAAATATTAAATATGTGATAAACTATTAAAGAAGGAGCGTGAGGTAGATGCCAAAAATAAAGCAGAAAACTAGTAAAAAACAAATAAATAAAAAACCAAAAATAAGAACAACATCTAATTATTATTATCAAAAAAGATTTACCACAATAGCAGCGGTAACTTTATTTTGTTTTATCATTTTAGCTTTTAGACTTTATCAGGTAATGTTAAGAGACCAAGCTAAATATGAGAAAAGTCTTACTGCTTTATCTACAAAAGAAGTAGAAGGTTCTACTGCTCCACGAGGAAGAATATTAGATAGAAATGGTAAAGTAATCGTTGATAATAAAGCCGTAAAAACGATTTATTATCAGAAAGAAAAAGGAAGAACTAGTCTTGATGAGATTAATCTAGCTTATAAAGTAGCACCACATTTAAATCTATCAATAAGTAAACTAACGGATAGAATGAAAAGAGAATTCTTTGTTGCTAAGAATAGTGAGACAATGCAAAAAAGGATTAAAGCTAGCGAATATGAAAAGGTAAAACAAAGAAAATTAACACAAGAGGATATTTTAGAACTTAAATTAGAAAGAGTAACAGATGAAGAATTAAATAACTTTAGTGATGAAGATAAAAAAGCTGCTTACTTATATTATTTAATGAATAAAGGTTATACCTATGATCAAAAAGTTATTAGAACTAAAGATGTAACAGATGAAGAATATGCTTATATCTCAGAAAATAATAAATCATTAGATGGCTTTAATACTAGACTTGATTGGGAGAGAAGTTATCCTTATGGAGATGTCTTTAGAACGATACTAGGTAATGTTTCAGATAATGGTTTACCAAGTGAAGAGAAAGCTTACTACTTAAAGAAAGGTTATTCTTTAGATGATAGAGTAGGAATTAGTTACTTAGAAAGACAATATGAAGATTATTTAAGAGGGAAAAAAGAAGTCTATAAAGTCTTAAATCGGCATGAGTTAGAATTAGTAAGTGATGGAAAACGTGGTAATGACATTGTTTTAACAATTGATATTGAACTACAAAAACAAGTCGAAGAAATATTAAAGAAAGAAATAATTGAAACAAAAAGTCAACCTAATACCCAGTATTATGACCGAAGCTTTGTTGTTATTCAAGACCCTAATACAGGGGAAATACTAGCGATGGCTGGTAAACAAGCTCTGCCAGATGGTAATGGTGGTTACCGAATAATTGATTATACAGCAGGGGTAGTAACTTCACCAATGACTTCTGGTTCAGTTGTAAAAGGTGCTAGCATGCTAGTAGCTTATAATCAAGGAGCTATTAAAATAGGAGAGTATCAACAAGATGAGTGTATCAAACTAGCTGGTACTAAACAGAAATGTTCTTGGAAAACTCTAGGAAGAATTAATGATATTGATGCTTTAGCTTTATCTAGTAACGTTTATCAGTTTAAAGCTGCTATGAAAGTAGCTGGTTATCAATATCACTATAATATGCCATTTAAGGTTGATAAGAGTGTTTTTGATATATACCGCAATACTTTCCACGAATTTGGTCTAGGAGTTCAAACAGGAATCGACTTACCAGTAGAATCTAAAGGTACTTCTAGTGATAATACTGCTGGTGGACTATTACTAGATTTCGTTATGGGTCAGTATGATACTTACACTCCAATGCAACTATCACAATATATATCTACTATTGCTAATAGAGGTACTAGATATCAACCTCATCTTTTGAAAGAAGTACATAAAGTCACCGATGATAATAGTCTAGGAGAAGTAATTTATACTTTTGAGGCGAATGCCTTAAATAAAGTCAATACAAAAGAAGAATACTTAAATCGCGTAAGAGAAGGTTTCCATGCTGTAACAACGAAAAGTTATGGTTTAGGAAGAAATTATATTGATGCAAGTCATGACCCATCAGGTAAAACAGGAACAAGTCAGAGTTTTACCGATAGTGATGGTGATGGAAGAATTGATACTCCGACAGTATCAACAGCCTTTATCGGTTATGCTCCAACAGATTCGCCAAAGATGTCACTTACTGTAACGAGTCCGAACTCATCACTTGAAAACTCTAATATTAACTATTCATCAATGGTAACAAGAAGAATTTCTAAAAGTGTCAGTGATGCCTATTTTGCAATTTATCCATAAACTACTTGCCAAAAGAGAAGTTTAACTTTATAATATGCTTTGGTTTTGAAATTACTTAGAGAAAGGACATATAATAACATGACTGAAGATGAATTGCTCTTCTTATCAAACAATGTAAAGAAGCTAGAAGAAGTTAGAAACAAACTTAAGAGTTTAGATGTAACGGTTACTTGCCAGAATTATAGATTCAAAGAGCAACCGACTGATGATTTACTATTTATTACCCTTGATAAAGCTTTAGTTGCTTATGAAGAGTTAAATAGACCTTTAATTGTAACTGATACAGCTTTTTATATATCAGGTTATGAAGAGGAAGAAAACTTCCCGGGAGTAGCAATTAAAAGTAAACTATTAGAACCATTAGGAATAGCTGGCCTTTTAGAGAAAATGAAAGATGTTAAGAATAGAAACTGTCTTTTAAAAGAATGTCTAGCTTACTACGATGGGGAAAATATGAAAGTATTTGAATCAAAACAGTGGGGAACTTTAGCTAAGAAAGAGCATATTAATAAAGAATTAGGGGAGTATACTAAACTATTTGGTATCTTTATTCCAGAAGGAACAACAGAAACAGTAAATGAAATGACTAAGGAAGAGCGAGAAGCACTTGGTGAATTTAATCCTAATGTATTTTCATTATTTTCTACTTGGTATAAAAAAGAGAGAAGTAAATGTCTAGTGAAGAAAATCTAAGCACTAGACTTTTCTTTTTTCTTGACAGTTGAATGGATATTCAACTATAATTAGAGTGTAGGAGGAGAAAATGGAAAATTTAAGTTGTGACTGTAATATAATTCATGAAGAAGTTGTATATAATACTAAAAAGAAGCTAGAAGAAATTAAAATATTTAATGATGTATCTAATTTCTTTAAAATAATCGGTGATACTACTAGAACGCAAATATTGTTTTCTCTTGATAACAATGAAATGTGTGTTTGTGATATAGCGAATACGTTAGGAATGAGTAAGTCATCTATATCTCATCAGTTAAGTGTTTTAAAAGAAAATGGCATAATTAAATCAAGACGAAGTGGGAAAGAAGTTTATTACACTTTAGATGATGAACACGTAAGTGAAGTGTTCGAAGTAGCACTAGAACATATTAATCATAAGAAAGGAGAATTAAATGAAAAAATATAAATATACAATAAATAATTTGGATTGTGCAAATTGTGCTAGAGAAATAGAAGAAGCTCTTAGTAAAGATAAAAGATTTAACAATGTTGTTGTTAATTTTAATACTTCTAAATTATCCTATGAATCAGATAATGTGTTTACCTTAAAAGAATTAAATGAATTAGTAAAGAAACAAGAACCAGATGCTTATCTAACAGAAAATGCAGAAGAAACAACGAGTGAGTTTTCACCAGTAACTTTAATTATCGGTTTAGCAATCGGACTTATCGCTTATTTTCTAAAAATGCCATCTGTTTTAAAATATACTCTTTACTTTGTAGCATATGGACTACTACTATATAAAACTACTATTAATGCAGTTAAGTTACTAGTTAAAAGTAAAACTGTAAATGAAAACTTCTTAATAACTATCTCTTGTCTTGGTGCTTTAGCAATCGGTGAAATCTTAGAAGGCATGATGGTGGTAGCACTATATACTATTGGTAAAATACTAGAACAGAAAGCTATTAATAACTCTAGAAAATCAATTAAAGATTTAATCGATATAAAACAGAATTATGCTAATAAAAAAGAAGATGCTACTATATCACAAGTAGCAGTAGAAAAAGTAGAAGTCGGTGATATTTTAGTAGTTAAAAAAGGCGAAAAGATTCCTCTTGATGGAATTGTTATCAAAGGAACAACAATGCTTGATACTTCTGCTTTAACTGGTGAAAGTGAAGAAGAAAAAGTAGCAGTTGATTCTATCGTACTATCAGGAAGTATCAATAAAAAAGATGTAATTGAAATAAAAGTAACGTCTCTTTATGAAGATTCAACAGTATCTAAAATTCTAGATTTATTAGAATCAGCTACAGATAAGAAAACTAAAATGGAAACATCTGTTTCTAAAATAAGTAAAGTTTACACACCGGTTATTATTTTATTAGCAGTATTAGTAATGATTGGTCTACCACTGTTCTTTAAAGTACCACTTAAAACTAGTATCTATCGTGGTTTAACTTTCCTAGTAATTTCTTGTCCTTGTGCTATTGCTATTTCCATTCCGTTATCATACTTTACCGGAATTGGTGTTGCCAGTAAGAAAGGAATTCTAATCAAAGGAAGTACCTATCTTGATAATTTAAGTAATGCTAAAAATATTATCTTTGATAAAACAGGAACTCTTACTAATGGTAGTTTTGAAGTAACAGATATTGATATCACTAATGCTAATTATAAAAAAGAAGATGTTATTAGAATACTTAGAAAAGGTGAATCATTTTCTAACCACCCAATCGCTAAGTCAATTATGGCTTTAAGTGAAGAAAAAATTGATAATAAAGATGTTAAAGATTATCAAGAAATCGATGGTAAAGGAATATCTTTTACTTTAAATAATAAAAAGATTTTAATTGGAAATAAACATCTATGCGGTTGTGATAGTGATACTATTCTTCATTTAAATATTGATGGTGAACATATCGCTTCTATCACTATAAATGATGGTATCAAAGATAAAGCAAAAGAAACAATTACTGGTTTAAAAGAACATGGTTTAACAACTTATATGTTTACTGGTGATAAAAAAGAAATCGCTCTTGATATTGGCAAAAAATTAGAAATTGATAATATTAAATATGAAATGTTGCCAACAGATAAATTTGCTTTTTATGAAGAAGTAAGTAAAGATAATAATATTACCATCTTTGTTGGAGATGGTATCAATGATGCTCCAGTTCTAAAAAGAGCAGATATTGGAATAGCAATGGGATATGTCGGACAAGATGCTGCTATTGAAGCAAGTGATATTATAATAATGAAAGATGATCTTATCAAGATATTGACAGCACTTGACATTTCTAAATATACCAAACACATTATGAAAGAAAACTTAATCTTTGCTATTTTTATTAAAATACTTATTCTTTTACTTAGTGTCTTTGGTCTTGCTAATATGTGGTTCGCTGTTTTTGCAGATACAGGAGTGACTCTTTTAACAGTATTAAATACTTTAAGAATAATGAAGAAGTAAAAAATAGGAAAAATCTTCTTATTGTTAAATGTCAAGTATTATGATATTATTAAGATGTCAAGAATACTGATAATAAACAATAGGAAGGTAGGAGACAGTTGTGGTAGTAGTAAAAGACTGTCAACAATTAAATTCTGAATTAAGAAGTAGTGTATCTACTTTCTTTTGTATTGTTTTAAAGATAGATTAATATCAAAAAGGTATAAATCTATCTTTTTTGTTAGATACTAAAATAGAAAGAGTAGGTCTTAAGAATGAAGAATAAAAAGAAAGATTTAGTTTTAATATTAATAGTTTTTATTTTATTAATCGCAATAGTAGGTATCAGTTATGCCGCATTTAACTATGTAGGAACAGGTCAAAAATTAAATACCATTACAACAGGAGCAATCAGCATGACTTATACTGAATCTACCAATTCTATAGCATTAAGTAATGCCTTACCAACAACTGATGCAACAGGAAAGAAAAGAAAAAATACTGGCGAATACTTTGACTTTACAATAAAGTCATCAATCAAAGGTAATACTGATATCAATTATGAGATAGCAGCCAAAGAAGAAAGTGGTAATACTTTTTCTGGTAAGAATATAAAGTTCTATCTAACAAAGGTCAATAGTGATGGAACAGAGGAAGAAGCAATGCCGTCTAAGACCTATTCAGAAGATACAACCAGTAATGTCTATACAGGAAGACCAGCAGATATGATGAG
>UMBX01015133.1_pt1 | contig 9499 bp, 7 predicted proteins | sample 1964081 | NCBI WGS metagenome assembly UMBX01 (sample SAMEA4835952, study PRJEB28245) | human gut metagenome | biome: gut microbiome; material: fecal sample | place: Denmark | collected 2008
CCTCTAACCGGCTCCTGTCAAACGGTTCTAAAGTACCGTCCACTTCAAGATGAAACAGCTCGGCGTTCCATGAACGTCCCTCTTTCCAAAATGCTACCCATGCAATACCGTCCCTAAGTTCCTCTTGATAGTCCTTTACGCTGTCGCGCAAACTTGCCATGTGTAAAACCTCCTTTCGCGTATGGCAGCGCGGACGCTGCGTTTGTGGTTACATAGTCCTACTACGGTGCGCCCGCATTTCTGCCAAAGATTTTTGAGGATTTTTAGAGGGTTTGGGAAACTTCCCAACAAGCAAAATCCCCGCCAAGCTCGGTTAGAGTGGCAGGGATTTTACGGAAGTGGGTACCCGCTTCCTATGCTTGCTATTCAAGTTCTTTGTCCTTTGAAATGGTTACTTTATAATTCACATACTTGCCGCCCGTATCAGCTAAAAGTACCGTTCCGTCATAGGTTTTGCCTGTTTTCGGAGAGTACAGCTTTTTGACTTTTACCTTGCCGGATTTTAAGAGTGCTGCGGCAATCGACCGGGTAAAGACGGTTTTACGTTCCTCAAAGAAGCGGTCATTTTTCCACATGGTAAAGCCGCACTCTTTGTTGGAACAGTAGTAGTTTTTCTTTCCCTCATAGACCGGGGACTTGCAGCGGGGACACTTCCCAATCTCTGTTTTTTCTGTCTTGAAAAGCTCTTGTTTCTCACCCAACACGGAAGCGTAGGTTTTTACAAGCTCCTGTGCCATTGCTTCAATTCCCTGCATGAAAGCGGCAGGGTCGGCGTTGCCCTTTGCAATCTGCGTCAGATTGTTTTCCCATGCAGCCGTAAGCTGCGGAGAGGTCAGACTATCCGGCAGGACGCAGACAAGGTTTGTGCCGTCTTTGGTGGGAAATAGCTGCTTGCCCTTGCGCTCCACAAAGCCGCCTTTGACTAACTTTTCAATGACGGCGGCGCGGGTGGCAGGCGTACCAAGCCCCCGGCGTTCTGCGTCCGGGTCGGTGTCCTCATTCCCGGCGCGTTCCATAGCCGACAAAAGACTTGCTTCATTGTGGGGCTTCGGGGGCGTGGTGGCATGCTCTGTCACTTTTGCCGCCGGATTTTCAAAGGTCTGCCCCTCGGAAAAGTCCGGCACATCTAACACAAGCTCGTTTTCGTCGTCGCTGTCCGGCTTCTTTTTGAGGGTCGCCCGGTAAAGCCGTTCAATCTCTTTCCACCCGGCAGCGATTACCGCCTTTCCCTTTGCCGTAAATTCATGGTCGGCGCAGGAGAAAACCGCCGTTACCGCTTCGTAAACGTGCGGCTCTGCGGTTGCCATAAGCAGACGCGCCCCGGCAAGGGTCAGGATATTGCGCTCGCTTTCCGGCAGCGCGGTAAGGTCAGCCTTTGCAAGCTCCATAGTGGGAATGATTGCGTGGTGGTCTGATACCTTTTTACTGTTCAGCACCTTTGCAATCTCCGGCGAAAAATCCGCGCCCTCCATAAAGGAAAGTTTCTCACAAAGCACCTTGATAATGCCCGTCGCTGTTTCTCCCATGTCGTCGGTCAGAAATGCGCTGTCCGTTCTCGGATAGGTCAAGAGCTTCTTTTCATAGAGGGCTTGCGCCAGGTCAAGGGTCTGCTTCGCGGTGTACCCGTAAATACGGTTTGCTTCCCGCTGTAAACTGGTAAGGTCAAAGAGCTTCGGCGGGGCAATGGTTTTCTTTTCTTTCACAAGGGAAGTACAGACAGCCGCCGACGCTTCGCAGGCTGCTTTCAGTCTGCTTGCTTCATCAGCGGCGCAGATCTTCGCGCTTGCCGCTTCTGCGCCGGGGAGAGTAAGGCGCACATGGTAGTAGGTTTCTTTCTGAAAGCCTGTAATCGCAGCGTCCCGGTCTACAAGCATTTTGAGGGTCGGGGTCTGCACACGCCCCACGTTCAAGGTCTTTCCATACAGGCAGGAGAAAAGGCGGGTCGCGTTAATGCCGATAAGCCAGTCAGCCTTTGCCCTGCATAGTGCGGAATGGTAGAGGGCGTCGTATTCCCGCCCGTCCTTCAGATTGTCAAAGCCACTTCGGATTGCTTCGTTTTCCATTGAGGAAATCCAAAGACGGGTAAAGGGCTTCTTGCAGCCCGCTTGATGATAGACAAATCGGAAAATCAACTCGCCCTCGCGTCCTGCGTCGCAGGCGTTCACGACTTCCGAAACGTCGGCGCTGTGCATGAGGTCTTTTAAGATTTTGAATTGTTTTCCCTTGTCGGCAGCTATGGTGTACTGCCATTCCTGCGGCAGAATGGGTAAGCTGTCATAGCTCCATTTCTTGTACTGTTCCCCATAGGCGGCAGCTTCGGAAAGCTGTACCAAATGCCCGATACACCAAGAAATGAGGTAGCCGTTTCCCTCGATATATCCGTCTTTTCTGCCCGTAACGCCAAGGGCGGCGGCAACCGCCGCCCCGACGCTGGGCTTCTCACAAATCACAAGTTTCATGCTTCCTCGTCCTCCTGTTCGGTATCTGCGCTGTCAGCTTCTTCCTCCGGCTCGTCCTCGTCGTATTCGTCAAAATCAAATTCGTCAAGGTCGGTGCCGCCTTTTACGCTCTGCTTCGGTTTCATAAACTTAACGTAGTAGAGGGCTGCGCCGCCGCCAAGAAGTCCCACAACAAGGAAAATGAGAAGCCCGCCCATGCTGTTTTTGGGTTTCTCCGGCTCTGCGGGTGCTTCCGGCTCGGCTTCCTTGCCTGTGCAGTTATTCATGGCTGCGGAGCAGACGGGGCAGGCGGTGTTTACTTCGCCCGCCTTGCATTTCTCGGTACAGTTGCAGACAGCCGGGGGCTGCTCGGTCTGTTCCTCCCCGATAATCGCCATAAGGTCGCTTTCGTCTACTTGATTTAGGAAGTGGACGGAATTTTCGCCCTCGGCTGCCCGGTCAACGATAATGTAAAAATAGTTGCCGCCTTTGCTTTTCACGACGATAAACTGCTTATCCTCGGCAGCGTCCCCGTCGATGTCGTCCACAAGGGTCATGTTGCCCTCCGGGGTAAGGGGCTGCGGTTCGGTTTCCACGATTACGCCGCTGTCGTCGGTTTCCTCTGTCGGGGTCTGCGCGTAGGCAGTAACGGAAAAGCCGCCCACAAGGACAAGGGCGGCGCAAAGTGCGGTAATGCTTGCAAGGATTTTATTCTTCATCTGCATTGTCCTCCTGTTCGTCATAGTCTGTGGGCATAGGGGCAATGCCCGGAATACCGTTGCCGGAAAGCATAGCGGTAAGCTCCTGCGGGGTCAGACGCATAGCGCGTACAAGCTGCACGATTTCAAGGTTTTCCGCTTCGGTTTTCTGTGCTTCCAGTCCGCGCAGCTTGTTCTGATACTCCGTGATTTTCTCACGGGTCTTTTGGATTTCCTTTTCAATTCTTTCGATTTTACTCATTGCCATAAATTTTTTCTCCTTTCGATTTTCAAAAATGTGTCAGTTCCAGTTCATCAGCCCGTACCCTTTGATACAGGCATAGTCAAGGGGATAGCTCTTAATCTTGCAGGCGTCGCCGGAATTGCCCTCCACGGTATAAACGCGGTTTGCGTCCCTGCCGATAACAAGCCCTACATGGTCTGCGCTTCCGTCTAAATCCCAGTCAAAAAAGATAGCGTCACCGGGGGCAATGTTCTCATAGCCCCGCGCGCCCCATTGCCCGTGAGAGGTAAACCACGGAATACCCTGCGACTGGCAGGCGGCAAAGCGCGGCTCGGAAAGTCCCATTTGCCCGTAGCACCAGGACACGAAACAGGCGCACCATTCCACGCGGGAGTTGAAGCCGTACCAGCTCCAATACGGATAGCCGCCCACATTTCCGACTTGCTGCTTTGCAAGGTCAACGATAGCGGTATTACCGGGGCGCGTTCCGTTTACAAAGTCCACGCCGCTTAAATCCTCGGACGCGGAAGTGTCGGGAGAGCCGCCGCCAAAGATAAGGGGCTTGTTCCCGCTTGTCTGCAAGTACACCCGGTACATTTCCAGTTGTTCCGGGGGCAGATTATTTTCCGCAATGGTGGATAGCGGGGTGTTCGTCATCTTGACGTTTAAGATGTAATACTCATAAGGCACTTGTACCGTATAGGTGTCCGTATGCTCGTTGCCGTCCTCGTCTGTCCATGTGTCGGTGCGTTCTTCCTCCCGGTAGCGTATTTCCACTTCCTCGGTCAGCGTCAGCTTGTATTGCTGATTGAAAATCCGTTGTAATTCGCTCTGTACCTCGGCGCGGGTGTAGCTTTGGTATTTTGCGGTCAGATAGGACGCTAATTCGTGGGGGTTATGCCCGATATTTGCAAGGTCATAGCGGTACTCGTCATAGCCGGGGTGGGTGCTTTCGATAGCGTCAATCTCGTTTTGCAGCCCGCTTTCCAGTCCGGCATAGGCATTTTCCACTTCCACAAGGTCGCTGTCCTCGGAGGTATAAGACGTTCCAAGCACGCCGTTTAACGTGCCGGAAAACATTGCACCACAAGAGGACAGCCCGGACAGAAGCATAATGAAAAGTAGCAGCGCCCCGACAGCGATTGCCACGCCCGCCGGGTGTCTTGCCACAAACGCCGCTGTCTGCTTCGTTTTCTCGGCGGCTTTGGCTGCCGCTTTGCGGGTGCGTTCCGCTGCGCCCTTGATACCCTTTGCAGTATTGCGGGCTTCCTTTGCATACTGCTTTTTAATCTGCTGTTTCTGCCAAAAACGGGAAATAGGGTTACTGGTTAGCTGTGGGTTATCATGCAGGGTCTTATGATACTGAAAATCCACGTTTGCCTTGAAAGCAGCTTTTTCAGCCTTTGCCGCTTCCCGGTAGGGTTTCAGCTTATGGTTGCGGTAGCCCTGCTTGATTTTCCGCGCCCCGTACTTCAATCCCCGTTCTGCGGCTTCCTCGCTCTTGTGTGCGCCCTCCACTCCGGAATTATCCTTTTCGACAGAATGGATTTTGTTATGTACCAAAATCCCGGCTTCCTGTGTGGGGCGGGATAGCGGGTTGTGCTTCTCCTTAAATCCGGGCGGTTTGTCCTTTTCCTCAAAGTGCAGGCGGGTCTTGCCTTTCCCGGTGGTTTCGTCAAAGGTGCGCTCTTTTACCAGTTTCTTTTCTTTGGGGATAGCTGCCTTTGCCTTATCCAAGCGGTCGGCGGCTTTATCGGATTTCTTGATATACTTTTCAAGCTCCGGGGCAGCGCGTTCCTCGTCGGTAAATTGCAGCCGGGAAGATTTCGTCCCGGCGGTAGCTTCTGCCTGTGCCTTTCGTACCGCTTTTTTAGACGCTTTACGGGTATGGGCGGCTTCAATATGCTCCATGACGCGCTCCGTTTTGCCTGTGTCCGCTTTGGGGGCAGCTCCCGGCACATGGGGCAAGGGAGAAGTCGGGGAAGCTGCACCTTGTAGCTGCGCTGCGTCCTGTGCTGCCTGTTGCTCTGGCGTTTTCTGTAACTCTGCGTCCTGTGTCCGTTTGCTGATACGCTCGGCGGTCTGCTGTGTTTCGTTTACTTCTACAAGCCCGTCGCGGGTCATTTTCTGCGTGATTTTATCGCGGGGCTTTAATGGGTCTTTCAAGTGTTACCACCTCCAATCCGCGCCCCTGCAAGGGCGCAATACTCGGCGTTCAGTTCAATGCCGATATAGCGGCGGTCAAGGCTTTTCGCTGCAAGCCCGGTGGTGCCGCTTCCAAAAAACGGGTCAAGGACAACGCCGCCTTTCGGACAGCCCGCCAGTATGCACGTTTCCACAAGTTTCGGGGGATAGGCGGCAAAATGCCCGCCCTTATACGGTACGGTATTGATAAGCCAAACGTCCCGCTTGTTCCTTGTGGTCGGCATAAGGGCGTCGTCATAATAGCCGCCGCTGCGGGTCTTATTGATACCCTGTACTTTGCCCTGTCCCGGTACTTCCTCGGCGTATTTGTGTCCTGCGCTGCGTCCCTGTCGGTACCGCGCTGCCGTTCCCGGCGCGATCGGCTCCGCAATGGCGGCAGCGTCATAGTAGTATTTCTTTGATTTCGTCAGTAAAAAGATATGCTCATAGCAGCGGCTCGGTCGGTCGCGGCAGCTCTCCGGCATGGGATTTTCTTTCAGCCAGATAATATCGCTACGTAAATACCATCCGTCAGAGCGCAGGGCAAAGGCAAGAAGCCACGGAATACCGATTAAATCCTTTTGCTTGCAGCCCGCTTTCATGCCGCTGCCGCAGTATGTGTCTGCGATATTCAGCCAAAATGTCCCGTCGTCTTTAAGTACCCGGCGCAGCTCCCGGAACACTTCTACAAGCCTGTCAATGTACTGCTCTGGCGTGTCCTCCCTTCCAATCTGTGCGTCAAGCCCGTAGTCCCTTAGTCCATAGTAAGGCGGGCTTGTGACGCAGCAGTTCACGCTTTCGCTCGGCAGCTCCCGCAGGGCATAGAGGGCTTCACGGTTGATGATTACGTCCGTTTTCATGGCTTGCTCACTTCCTCCGGCTTTGTCGTAAGCAGACGGTAAAGCTCGGTGTCCGTCGGGAAGCGGTCAATGAACGGCAGCACCACGTTTCCGTAAAAGATAAGCCCCTCGCCCGCTTCGGTATGGGTCACATACTTCATCTGCTGCGGGGAGATATTGAGCTGCTTTGCAAGGATAGCCCGGTCGCCCTGCGCCTGATTGAGCATGAGGACAAAATCAGAGTTTTCAAAGATATTCTCGACTTCGCGGCTTGATAAAAGGTCTTTGACGTTCTGTGTGATTGCCGTCGGTATGCCGCCCCATTTACGAAAACGCTTCCAAATCTCCACGGAATAGGCTGCGGTCTGTTCCTCTTTCAAAAGCAAATGAAACTCGTCCATATAGTAACGGGTTGCTTTTTTCTCTGCGCGGTTGACGGTAACGCGGTTCCACACCTGGTCTTGCACAATGAGCATACCTAACTTTTTGAGCTGCTTTCCAAGCTGTTTAATATCAAAGCAGACAAGGCGGTTAGAAAGCTCCACGTTGGTACGGTGGTTAAAGACGTTCAGAGAGCCGGAAACATAAAGCTCCAATGCCGCCGCAATGCGGGCAGCTTCCGGCTCCGGCTGCTTCAAAAGCTCGTTGTAGAGGTCGCCCAAGATAGGCATTTTTGCCGGGTCGGGGTCGGCTAAAAACGGTCTGTAAACATTACGGACAGCCCTATCAATGACGGTTTTTTCCACGGGCTGCAAGCCCTCCTTGCCGCCGATAACAAGCTCACAAAGGGAAAGGATAAAGTCGGATTTCAAGGCAAGCGGGTTGTCGTCCTCGGAGTAGTTGAGGTTAATATCCATAGGGTTCACATACTGGGGCTTGCCGTCCATGCCTTTTCCGGCAGGCGACAGGCGTATCACTTGCCCGCCCAATCGCTGCACAAGGGAAAAATATTCTGCTTCCGGGTCGCAGATAATAATATCGTCGTCAGTAATGAGAAAGGCGTTTGTCATTTCCCGTTTTGCCGCAAAGGATTTACCGCTTCCCGGCGTTCCGAGGATAAGACCGTTGGGGTTTTTAAGCTGCTTGCGGTCGCAGAGTATCATGTTATTTGAAAGTGCGTTCAGCCCGTAGTAAAGGGCTGCGCCCCGCTGAAACAGCTCCTGCGTGATGAACGGGATAAAAATAGCGGTGCTGCTGGTCGTTAATCCTCTTTGAATGGGGATAAGGTTCTCTCCAAGAGGGATAGAGGACATAAAGCCCGCTTCCTGCAAATAGTCAAGGCGGGTCAGAGCGCAGTTATTTTTCTGTGCAAAGCCCGCCGTAGCGAATACGTCATTATCCAGTTTCCGCTTCGTGTCTGCCATGTTTACCACAAGGAACGTCAGCAGGAACATTCTTTCATTTCTGCTCTGTAAATCCTGCAACAGGTTCTTTGCTTCGCTGCCAAAGGTGGCAAGGTCGGACGGAATTATATCCATGTCATACCCGCTGCGTACCGCTTTTTTCTGTTCCTCAATCTTCATCTTGTCGAGGTCGGTTATCTTGCGCTTGATAGTCTTGATTGCTTCGCTCTGGTCGATACTGCGGATATGCAGATTGACGATTATCCCGTTTTCAAGGTCGAGAATGTCCGAAAGCATACGGTCATTCAGCTCCGGCGCAAGGATTTCAAGGAACGATACCGCACCGAGTTTTCGCCCCATGCGGAACGTGCGCCCGTCACCAAAACGGAACGAGGACGGGGCGATAAAGTCCTTTGTAGAAAGCCCCGACGGTACAAGCCAGTCCCAAGAGAAGCGGAACGGCTCGCCCTCCGGGTGGAAAATCCCATGCAGTACGTTCAAGCGTTCCTGTCCGTTCATGGGGCGGGCTGTTACGCCAAGCACCTTAAAATTATTGAGTACGTCGGTTTCGATACGGGAAAGGCGGGCTTTTGCGGCTGCGAGATTGTCCGCTTCAATGGAAAAGGTAATGTACTTGCACTTTTCCAGTCCGTTGTTGCCTTTTTCAAGCTGATGTTTCAGCATATCCGCGTACTCCCTGCGGATAGAGTTAAAAGCGTCGTCCTGCGCCGGAATTTCGATAGCCGCCTGTGCCTTTTCCTTTCTTGCGCCCTGATTGATGAATGAGAGCTGCACCGAAACGGAAGCGTCAAAGTAGTTGAGAAAATCGCACCAGTTTTCAAAAATGGCGGTCTTATCATCTGCCTGTGCAAGCTGATAGTTAATATCTTCAAAGACAAGGCTTTTACTGTATTTCTTTTCCGTTACCCTGCAAATCCCGTCCGGGTACATCTGCAAGTAGGGAATGGTCTGTTGTGCGGTGTGGGGCTTCCCGTCGCCCTTTGCCGCCTGTATCACAGCGGCGATTTCTTTCTTTTCTGCGCGGGTCAGCTTACGCTTCACGGGATTTTTTACCGCGCGGGTCATGGTTTTTCGTTCTGCCATTGACAATAGCCGATACCTCCTTTTCCAGTTTTCGTTGTTTTTCTATGACGGCATAAAAATTTTCCGTCTGATAGGGGCGTTCCTTTGGTCGGATAAACTTTGTCTGAATGACGTTTTTTATCACGACTTCAAGGGGCTGCCCGTGTTTTTCATACATTGCCAAGAGGAAGCAGGGAAGCATAACGACAATCATTGCAAATGCCGCCATGCTTGTTCCCGCGCTGTCTTTGAGCAAAAAGAAAAGCGGTAGTCCCATAGCGAGGGCTGCCGCAAAACATATAATCTGCCGCTTTGTCAGATTAAAAGCGACTTTCGTTTTGATTTTTGATAAGTCTTTGGGTACGGGTACATACGCCAAGTGAAAACCTCCTTTCGGTCTTTAATGGGCGTTAAAGATTGACTTCGCAAGTGCGCCTGTTTTGAATAGGGAGAAGCACAAAATCACGGTGTAGGCTGCAAGGGAGAATATCGCGCTGTGCAGGTTATCCGCTACAATCATGCTGCCAACCAAAACCGCATAAATGCCGACACATATCATTATGAGGAAGCCTTGAAAACCAAGGGCGAACAGGGCTTTTAAGTAGTTGTTGCCTATCTGTCCCCACTCTCTGTTGGTCATAGTTGCAAACGGGATAGGCGATACCGAACA
>UMBX01030674.1_pt1 | contig 9441 bp, 5 predicted proteins | sample 1964081 | NCBI WGS metagenome assembly UMBX01 (sample SAMEA4835952, study PRJEB28245) | human gut metagenome | biome: gut microbiome; material: fecal sample | place: Denmark | collected 2008
CCATCCTGCCGCTTTGGGGCAAGATGCTGAACGTCGAAAAAGCCCGCGCCGACCGTATTTACGGCAACGATAAGCTGATGCCCGTGGTCACGGCTCTGGGCACCGGTATCGGCGATGAATTTGATATTTCCAAGGTGCGCTACCATAAAATCTTTATTATGGCCGATGCCGATGTTGACGGCTCCCATATCTGCACCTTGATGCTGACCTTCTTCTTCCGCTATATGCGGCCGCTGATCGACAACGGTTACGTCTACGTGGCCCAGCCGCCGCTGTTCAAGCTGCAGAAAGGCCAGACCGTCAAGTATGCCTATAATGACGATGAAATGAAGATTTTGAGCGCCGAAATGCCCGGCGCCAAGGTCAACCGCTACAAAGGCTTGGGCGAGATGAACCCCGACCAGCTGTGGGAGACCACCATGAACCCGGATAACCGCGTCATCGTGCAGATCAAGATCGAGGATGCCGAGCGTGCCGACGAAGCTTTCAGCATCCTGATGGGTGAGCAGGTCGAACCCCGCCGCCAGTTCATCGAGAAAAATGCCAAGTACGCGAATCTTGATGTGTAACCTACTTTCTTTGAAAAGAAAGTAGGCAAGAAAATTTTAATTTTCCCGCCGTAAAGTGGTTCTAGAGAGATAGATTAGATATTTAAGGTGATAGAATGGAAGAAAATATCATCATGGTGCCGGGGTCCGGCACCAAGGTCATTGTGCGCGATGTAAAACAGGAGATCGAGACGGCTTTTTTGGACTACTCGATGTCTGTTATCGTTGCGCGCGCATTGCCTGATGTGCGCGATGGCCTGAAACCCGTGCATCGCCGTATCCTGTACACGATGCACGAGCGCGGCAATGATCCGCAGCATCCCTACCGCAAATCCGCCGATACCGTTGGTGCTGTGCTGGGTTCCTACCATCCCCACGGCGACGCCTCCGTCTACGACGCTATGGTCCGTCTGGCCCAGGATTTCAGCCTGCGTTACCCACTGGTTGATGGCCAGGGTAACTTCGGTTCCGTGGACGGTGACCCCCCGGCTGCTTACCGTTATACTGAGGCCCGCATGTCCAAAATGGCCTGCGAGATGCTGACGGATATTGACAAGGATACCATCGATTGGGACCCCAACTTTGATGAGACCAAAAAGGAACCCCACGTCCTGCCCAGCCGCTTTCCAAACCTGTTGGTCAACGGCAGCCAGGGCATCGCGGTCGGCATGGCTACCAATATTCCGCCCCATAACCTGCGCGAGATCGTCAACGGTATGGTCGCCCTCATCGATGACCCGGAGATCGACCTGGCGGGCCTGATGGAGTACGTCAAAGGCCCCGATTTCCCCACTGGCGGCATCATCATGGGCCGCTCCGGCATCCGTGCCGCTTACGCCACCGGCCGCGGAAAAATAACGCTGCGCGGCCGTGCCGAAATCATCGAAAAGAAAAACGGCCGCTACGAGATCCTCATCAACGAGATCCCGTACATGGTCAACAAGACCCGCCTGATCGAATCCATCGCGGACCTCGTGAAGGATAAGCGCATCGAGGGCATCAGCGACCTGAATGATGAATCTTCCAGCCGTACCGGCATGAAGATCGTCATCGAGATCAAGAAGGATGCCAACCCCCAGGTCGTGCTGAACCAGCTGTACCGTTACACCCAGCTGCAGGACACCGTTGGTGTCATCATGCTGGCGTTGGATGACGGCGTGCCCAAGATTATGAGCCTGAAAACCATGATGGAACGCTATATTGAGTTCCAAATGCAGGTCATCCGCCGCCGCACCTCCTTTGATTTGAAGAAGGCCAAGGAGCGCGAGCATATCCTGGAAGGTCTGCATAAGGCCGTCGACATCGTCGATGAAATCATCGCTACCATCCGCGCCTGCAAGGGCGGTTTTGCCGAGGCCCGTCAGGCTGTGATGGATAACTTCGGCTTTGACGAACTGCAGGCGGATGCCATCGTCAAGCTGCAGTTGGGCCGTCTGGCTGGCCTGGAAATCCTCAAGATCGAGCAGGAATTGGGTGAACTGCGCACCGCCATCGCCGATTATGAGGACATCCTTGCCAACGACGAGCACGTGAAGAACATCGTCAAAACCGACCTGACCACCCTGGCCGACAAGTACGGCGACGAGCGCCGCACCTCCATCGAGGCTGTTTCCGGTGAGGTCGACATCGAGGACCTGATCCCCGAGGAGACCTGCGTCTTCACGCTGACCCACGAGGGTTATATCAAGCGCACCACGCTGGACACCTACCAGGCACAGAACCGCGGCGGCCGCGGCGTGCAGGGCATGACCCAAAAGGACGACGACTTTACTGAGGAACTTTTTGTCGGTTCTACGCATGATTATATGCTGTTCATGACCGACCAGGGCCGCGTCTACCGCCTGAAGGGGTACCAGGTACCAGAGGGCAGCCGCACTGCCAAGGGCACCCACATCGTCAACCTGCTGCAATTGCAGGAGGGCGAAAAAGTCACCCTGATGCTGCAGCAGGCCGCCGATGTGGACGAGGACAACACCTACGCCACGATGGTCACTAAGATGGGCCTCATTAAGCGCACGCCGCTGTCCCAGTTCCGTAACATTCGCAAAGCGGGTCTGATTGCCATTGCCCTGAACGAGGGCGACAGCCTGGTCTGGAGCCACCTGACCAAGGGCAACGATGAGATCATCGTTGCCACCCACGATGGTGCCGCCATCCACTTTACCGAGAGCGGCGCCCGCGCTATGGGCCGTACCGGCCACGGTGTGCGCGTCATCAAGCTGCGAGAGGGAGACTATGTCATTGGAGCCGGTGTATGCCGCCCAGGTGCCAGCGTGCTGACCATTACCGAAGAGGGCAAGGGACGCCGCAGCCGCATTGATGATTACCGCATCACCAACCGCGGTGGTTTGGGTATCCGTAACTACAACAACGGCGGCGTGGCCGGCATCAAGATCGTGGACGATACAGACGACCTGATTTTGATCAGCCAGAATGGAATCCTCATCCGCATCCATGCAGCTGACATCAACACTCAGAGCCGTTACGGCAGTGGTGTGCGTGTCATGCGCCTGGCTGAGGGTGATAAGGTAGCCGTTGTAGCCCGCGTGGACCGCGACAACGAGGCCGAGACCGTCCAAATCGACAACGAGGGCGAAACCGACCCGACCCCCGAGGAACTGGCCGCCATTGAAGCCGAAGAACTCGCCCAGGAAGCCGCCGAGGAGAGCGCACCGAGCGACGAGGAATAAACGAGGGTTATGTTACTTTCTTTGAAAAGAAAGTAACCAAAGAAACTTTCAATAGAATCACAAAAAAGGACGATGCAGAGGTGAAATCTGCATCGTCCTTTTTATATTTCTGTAAAAGTTTGCAACCCGTTCACGTGATATATGATTAAAGTTTCTTTGCCTACTTTCTTTTCCAAAGAAAGTAGGTTAGTCGTGGCGGATGGCCTCCAGGGCACTGATTTTCACGGCTTTGTTGGCAGGCAGGATGCCGGAGACAAGGCCAATCAAAGTCGCAAACACCAGGGCACCCAGCATCAGCCAGGGTGGGATGATGGAGATGGTCGAACTGGATGCCCCATACCCTCCCATGATGCCGGACAGGTCTACGTACTGGCCAAAGGACGCCATGATTGTGGTCAGGTTGTTCAAAATGAAACTGACCAGCAGGCTGATAAGCACGCCCAGCACGCCGCCAATAAACCCAATGCAGGAACTTTCCATCAGGAACATTGTGCGGATGTTATTGATCTCACAGCCAAGAACCTTCATAACGCCAATTTCCCGGGTGCGTTCGTAAATCGCCATCGTCATGGTATTGATGATGTTGATGGCCGCCACCAGCAGGGAAACAGCCGCTACACCGCCAAAAATCATCTGGCTGCGGAAGACTTGCTTTTGCATGTCCTCCCGCTGCTGGTTCGAGGACCAGGTGCTCTGAAAGCCCAGGTCATGGATGGCTTCTTCCACATCGCCCACATTTTTCAGGTCGTCGACCTTGACGTAAACCTGATCGTAAGAAGAATTGGTGTCCTTGATCTTGGCCATCTTGTTGTAGGCATCCTCGATCACTTTCAGGTTCTGCATGCTCATGATAATGCCGCTTTGGGTCCACCAACCCTTGGAGGCATCCTGCTGCAGCTTGCCCACCACTTCCAATTCCCAGGTCTGGGTCTTGGGGTTGATGTCGTCGCCGTTGGTGATGGTCAAGGTCATTTTGTCCTTGTCGACGTCCACAAATGGCGGCAACTCGTTGCCGTTGGCATCGGTCTGGCCCTGCCAGCGGTAACGCTTGGGGCTGTTATTGCTGCGGCGGCTGTCGTAAAAATTGTAGCCGGTGTACTCACAGACCAGGACCGGGATTTTTTTGGATTGCGCATTGATGACGGTCGTGTCCAGCCACCGGCCGGATTCCAGTGCAAAGCCCATCGGCTCCAGAGCCACAGGATCCAGCGCTGTAATGTTGCCAATGTCCGATACATACCGGCCATTGCGCCCGGCTGAGACCGTGCCCTGCAAATTGTAAGGGTTGGTAAACGGGGTGGCCGCCAGCACGTTGTTCAGCTCACGGATCTGCGTCAGCGCGGCATCGTCCAGCTTGATTGCTTTGCCGTCACTGCCGACAGAAATGCCGCCACCGTAAATTTCAATCTGGGTCAGGTCGCCCCAACTCTGGATCATCTCGTCATTGGCCTGGTTCTGGGCAATTCCCAGGGAAATCATCAGCACAACCATGCAGGTGCCAATCACGACACCCACCAGCGTCAGCGCGGTACGACCTTTGCGGCGTAAAAGATTTCGCGCCGAAAGACTGATCTCATCAGATATCTTCATCGCTGTCCTCATCCAAAGCAGCCAGGGCCTTGGCCTTCTTGCGTTTGCGCAGCACCACGACCACGATAACAGCCACCACAACGCCCATGCAGACTACGATCAGCACCCAGCCCCAAACCGGCATGCCGGTCTGCTGGGGTTCGTCCATATTGGAATCGGGATCCGGCATGTAATCATCGTAGTTCATTTCTTCCGCTGTAGCGGTAAAATCTTTGCTAATGGTGCGCGGGTTGCCGCTGGCATCCTCGTAGTTCAGGGTAATAACGCCGGAGATGTTGCCGGCGGCGTCGGGGGTAATGTCAAAGTCGACGCTGCCCTCGGTGCCGGCATTCAGGTTGCCCAGGTACTGGTAGTTTTCGCCGCCCAGGTTGGTGCCAGTCAGGCGTGCTTCCAGGTTGCCGATGGCGTTTTTGCCTTTGTTGACGTAGCTCAGGGTCACGCTGCCGGTATCGCCAACCATGATGGATTCGGAGCTTAACTGCAGCTGGCCTACCTCAAAGCGGTCGGGCTGGCTGATAGGCACCGAGATAGCGGTGGTGGAGCTGACTGCCTTGCCGGAGATAGCGCCGGTGCCGGTCATGTTCACGGTAATGTCGGCCACTGTGCCGGTAAAACCGGCGGCAGGCAGCACCGAGAAGGTGATATTCTGCATCGACTTGGCCGCCATGCTGCCTACATAGTTGGACAGGCTGCCGCCGCCCAGCGAGATATTCTCCGGCAGGGTCAGCGAGACGATGACGTCGTTCAGTGCCTCGTTGCCGTCGGTGGCGTACAGGCCCAGCGAGAGGGTAAAGGCGGTGCCCGCCGTTACGGCGTCACCATAATTGGAGGTGCGGACGATGAGGTTCGGTGTGGTGGCCTGGTCTTTGTCCACGCACTGGCCCAGCGTTACGCTGAACTGCTGCAGCGGCTTGCTGGTATCCAGATAGCTGAGGTTGATGGGCAGGGTATTGCCGCCGCCGTTGTAGATGACATCGCGGAACAACAGCACATAACTGTAATAATTGTATTGGGGGTCCTTGCGGGTCTGGTCAGGGTCGTCGTTGCTTTCAAACAGCTGACCAATTTCGCCGGTGCCGGTGTAAGTAAAGATGGAAGAATTGATGCGGGCCACAATGTCTTCGGCCTTTACGGCATACCGGGCCGAGGAATGGTCCACCACCTGCAGCACGATGTTGACCTGATCGCCCACGTTTAGCGTGGTGATCTCGCCGCCTGCGGGGGTGGTAACGGTGTAGCCGGTGACATAAACACCCTGGTTGTCTGTGGTCACGGTCGAAGTATTGCCGCCGTTGTTGATGCCGGAATCAGGGTTACTGTCGTCCGCCCAGACAGACAGGCAGAGCGCTGCCGCCAGCGTAAGTACCATCAACAGGGAAAATAAGCGTTTCAAGGTAAAACCTCCATATATCAGTTACTTTTTTCTTTTGCCGCGTCGCCTCCGATGGACATATCGCCCTGCAGGTCGGCAAACAGTCCTTCGCGGTTGCGGGTTTTGGCGGCCTCGTCCTGCACCACGTTGGAGCAGACTTTACCGTCCAAAATGGTCACGACCCGGTCCGCACATTCGGCCAGTTCCGGCTCGTGGGTGACCATGACGAAAGTGACCTGCTGGTTCTTGGTCAGCTCCAGCATGCGATACAATACCTGCTTACTGGTTTTGGAGTCCAGGTTGCCGGTAGGTTCATCGGCAAAAATAACCTTGGGATTGCTGACAAAGGCACGGGCGATGCCCACACGCTGCTGCTGGCCGCCGCTCATCTCAGTGGGCAGGTGGTTAGCGCGGCCAAGCAGGCCCATGCTTTTCAGTTCCTTGCGGGCCAGCTTTAGGCGGGTCTTTTTGTCGATACCCTTAAACATTAACGGTAATGCGACATTTTCTGCGGCGGTCATCGTGGGCAGCAGGTTGTAGCTCTGGAAGATGAACCCCAGATGCTGCTGCCGGAACTGCGCCAATTCAGTTTCGTTCATGGCGCTGATCTCGTGTTTGCCAATGAAAACTTTGCCGCGGGTAGGCTTTTCCAACCCGGCCAGCTGGTTCAGCAGGGTAGACTTACCGCTGCCGGATTGGCCGACGATGCAGCAAAATTCGCCTTTTTCGATCGCAAGGTCTACGTCATTCAGCGCTACAACGCGCTCTTTTCCAACAGCGTAGACTTTGCGCAGTTTTTCGGTTCGTATGATGGGTGCCAAAGATTCGCCCCCTTTTCGTAAGATGTGTCTATTTTACCATAAAACGTAAAAAATAGGAAGATAGCGAGATGTAAAAATTTGAAATATGGACCCGTTTCTTATATAATAATAGGAAAAAGAGGGGAGAGTGTTACCGTGGAGACTATCATCCGTCCTATTGCTCATATAAAAAGTGACTTTACCGATAAATTTGGCATCCCGCGGCAAAGCGGCCTGGTGCCGGAGCTGACCGCCCGCATCGTGTTTGAACCGGAATATCGCGACCCCAACGCGCTGGTGGGGTTGGAAGGCTACAGCCATCTGTGGCTGATCTGGCAGTTCTCGACGGTGGCGGCCGAGTATGCCGCGGGCAAAAGCTGGCGGCCCACCGTGCGCCCGCCCCGGCTGGGTGGAAACGCCCGGCGCGGTGTGTTTGCCACCCGCAGCCCTTACCGGCCCAATGCGCTGGGTCTTTCCTGCGTGGAGCTGTCGGGCATCGAGAACGGCGACATTCTGGTAAAAGGGGCCGACCTTTTGGACGGCACGCCGATCTTTGACATCAAGCCCTACCTGCCTTACGTGGATGCCCACCCCGAAGCCCGCGGTGGCTTTACCGAGCAGACGGCTGCTTACGCGCTGGAAGTACAGTGCCCGCAGCCACTTTTGGACAAACTGCCGAAAAATAAGCGGGCCGCTTTGTTAGGTGTGCTGAAAAACGATCCACGCCCGGCCTACCAGCATGACCCGGACCGTGTATATGCCATGGATTTTGGCGGTTACCGGGTGCAGTTTCAGGTCGGTGAGTCTATGTTAACTGTCATTGACATTCAAAAATAAGCATACTTACGATTGATAAAAATATAACAGTCCAGAAAATGTCCCTGCAAAAAGGGTAAAAAAACTGCCATTTGGTGAAAATGGTCAAAATGTACACATCGAACAAAAAAATCTGTGCAATATTCTAAATAAAACCCCTTTACGAATGGGGGCGTTTTTTGGTACAATAAAGCTATGCAAAAGCGTTTATCTATCAGTGCGCCCGGAGCAAACTACAGGTCGCCAAACAGATAAACGTGGGCCCGTGCGGCATGACACCCGCGCGGAAATGCAATACACTCTAATGAAAACGGAGGAAGAAAAATGCCCAGAGCAAAACAGTCTATGGACGGCAATACCGCTGCGGCGCATGTAGCTTATGCATTCACCGATGTGGCTGCCATCTACCCCATCACCCCCTCCAGCCCCATGGCCGACACTGTTGACCAGTGGAGCGCTGCCGGCCTGAAGAACATCTTCGGCAACCAGGTCAAGGTTGTTGAGATGGAGTCCGAGGCCGGTGCTGCCGGTGCCGTGCACGGTTCTCTCGGTACTGGTGCTATCACCACCACCTTCACCGCCTCTCAGGGCCTGCTGCTGATGATCCCCAACATGTACAAGATCGCAGCCGAGCAGCTGCCCTGCGTCTTCGACGTGTCTGCCCGTACCGTTGCTACCCAGTCCCTGAACATCTTCGGTGACCACAGCGACGTTATGGCTGTTCGTCAGACCGGCTTCGCTATGCTGGCTGAGAGCAACCCGCAGGAAGTTATGGACCTGTCTCCCGTGGCTCATCTGTCTGCCATCGAGGGTCACGTTCCCTTCGTGAACTTCTTCGACGGTTTCCGTACTTCTCACGAGATCCAGAAGATCGAGAAGTGGGATTACGCCGATCTGAAGGAAATGTGCAACATGGAGGCTGTCGAGGAGTTCCGTGCTAAGGCCCTGAACCCCGAACACCCCAAGATGCGCGGTTCTCACGAGAACGGCGACGTCTTCTTCCAGCATCGTGAGGCTTGCAACCCCGCTTACGAGGCCCTGCCCGCTGTTGTTGAGAAGTACATGGCCAAGATCAACGAGAAGCTGGGTACCAACTACGACCTGTTCAACTACTACGGCGCCGAGGATGCTGACCGCGTCATCATCGCCATGGGCTCCATCTGCGACGTTGCAGAGGAAGTTGTTGACTACCTGACCGCTAAGGGCGAGAAGGTCGGCTTGGTTCTGGTCCGCTTGTATCGTCCCTGGGTTTCTTCCGCTCTGCTGAAGGTCCTGCCCAAGACGGTCAAGAAGATCGCTGTTCTGGACCGCACCAAGGAGCCCGGCTCCCTGGGCGAGCCCCTGTACCTGGATGTTGCCGCTACCCTGCGTGAGGCTGGCCTGAACGATGTCGTTCTGACCGGCGGCCGCTACGGTCTGGGCTCCAAGGATACCCCGCCGTCCTCTGTCTTCGCTATCTACACCGAGCTGGAGAAGGACGCTCCGAAGCCCCGCTTCACCATCGGTATTACCGACGATGTGACCAACCTCAGCCTGCCTGAGGTCAAGCCCGCTCCCATCACCTCCGCCCCCGGCACCAAGGAATGCAAGTTCTGGGGTCTCGGCGGCGACGGTACTGTCGGTGC
>UMBX01060090.1_pt1 | contig 9397 bp, 9 predicted proteins | sample 1964081 | NCBI WGS metagenome assembly UMBX01 (sample SAMEA4835952, study PRJEB28245) | human gut metagenome | biome: gut microbiome; material: fecal sample | place: Denmark | collected 2008
AATTTTATTCATAATAGTAATGGTGATATTATGGATATGGATTTTTTATTGGTTTTTGTTCGGACATTGTTTTTTTATTTTTTTATTTTTGTTATTTATAGAGTAATGGGGAAAAGGGAAGTTGGGCAGCTTGGGATTATTGATTTAGTTGTATCTATTTTGATTGCTGAGTTTGCTGTAATTAGTATAGAAGATTCTAATAAAAGTATATTTGTTTCGGTTATTCCTATTTTGACTTTACTTGTTTTACAAGTTTCTTTAGCATTCTTGACTTTAAAAAAGCCTAAGTTTCGGATTTTTTTAGATGGTAATCCTTCTATTATTATTCAAGAGGGTAATATTAATTATAAAGAGATGTTAAAACAAAAGTATAATTTAGATGATTTGACTGTACAACTTCGTGAAAAGGGATATCGTTCGATTGAAGATGTTGAATATGCTATTTTGGAGAATAATGGGACATTATCTGTATTTCCTTATCCTAAAGATAAAAAGAAGAGTTGTTTGCCACTCCCTGTTATTTTAGATAGTAGTATTCAAGAAGATACTTTAAAGTGTTTGGGAAAGGATAAGAAATGGGTATATGATATTTTAAAAAATAAAGGGGTTAAAATAGAAGATGTGTTTTATGCTTTTTATAAGAATAGTAATATTTTTATTATTAAGAATGAAGAACTGTTATAAACTGTTTATGTTTTTAATAGTTCTTTTTTAAAATGCTTGAAAAAGGAGAAAAACTATTATATACTTAGTTTATATTAAATTCTAGAATGGGTAGTATGGAGAAGTGATATAATGAAAGAAACAAAAATGATGAGAGTATTTGAACAGTATATTAAGAAATTTGATATGAATAAAGGGAATGTTAAAGCAATGTATTTTCATAGTATTAAGATGATGGAACTTTGTAAAGATATTGCTTCAAATATTGGTATATTTTCTGAAGAAGAGATTGTTGTTTGTGGACTTATAGGGCTTTTTCATGATATTGGGATGTTTAGTAATAAATTTAAGAATTGTATAGTTGTTGATGATAGTATGGATAAATCAAAGGTGAGTATTGATATTTTGTTTGATAAAGATAATTTAATGCGTAAGATTACTGAAGATACTCGCTATGATGATGCGATTAAGATTGCTATTTATTGTCAAAATAAGAATGGATTACCTCAAGGTTTTAATCAAAAAATACTTCATTTTTGTATGGTTTTAAAAGATGCTCATGTGGTTGAGACTTTTCGAATGATTACGAATTATCCTTATATGGATATGTATATTGATCATTTTCCTAATGATTTAGCTTATAATGATTTTAAACAGTTTAAGGTGGTTAATGCTAAGGTTAGTGATAATGATGCTGATAAGATTTTAGAAGTGATGTCTTTGATTTTTGGTATGAATTATTCTTATAGTTATACTTTACTTAAGGAAGAAGGATCGGTAAATAAGTTGGTTGGTGCTTTAAAAATTGGCAATAAGAATATTAATCGCTTTTTTTATCAGATTGCCTCTGCTTTAAATGTTTATATTGATAGAAAAATTATGGGTTAATGTAAAAAAAGTAATTGTCAAAGAAAGTTTTTTTTGCTATACTCTTTTTAGATGCGTTGAACAAGAGGAGTATATAATTTTAATTAAAAGAGAGTTAGTGGTTGGTGCAAACTAATAGTTGAAATTATGGAAGGTAGCTTGGGAGCATATTTTCTGAAATTTTAGTAAGAAATTCCGTATTACTGCGTTAAAGTATTGAGGTGCATATATTTATATATGAATAAAGGTGGTACCGTGGGCATAAGTTCATCCTTTTTATTGGGATGGGCTTTTTTTGTGTAAAAGTACTGATTTAGTATTTTATGGAATATAGAGAAGAAAGGTGAGATTATGTTAGATAAGAAGTATGATTTTAAAGAAGTTGAGAAGGATAAGTATGAATATTGGTTAAAGAAAGGGTATTTTAAGTCTGGTGATCAGTCAAAGAAGCCTTATTGTATTGTGCTGCCTCCTCCTAATGTTACTGGAAAATTGCATTTAGGTCATGCGTGGAATGTTACGATACAAGATGCAATTATTCGATATAAGCGTATGGAAGGTTATGATGCTTTGTGGTTACCTGGTATGGATCATGCAGCGATTGCTACAGAGGCTAAAGTAGTAAAAAGATTAAAGGATAAAGGATTAGATAAATATAGTGTTGGTAGAGAGAAATTTTTGGAAGAGTGTTGGAACTGGACTAATGAGCATGCTGATATTATTAGGAGTCAGTGGGCAAAGTTAGGGATTTCTCTAGATTATTCTATGGAGAGATTTACTTTGGATCAGGGCTTGGAGGAAGCTGTAAAACGTGTTTTTGTTGATTATTATCATAAAGGGTTAATTTATCGTGGGGAAAAGATTATTAATTGGGATCCTGTTGCGAAGACTGCTCTTTCTAATGAAGAAGTTATTTATGGGGAAGAAAAGAGTGCTTTTTATCATTTAAAATACTTATTGGAGAATAGTAATAAGTATATTGATGTTGCGACAACTAGACCTGAGACTTTATTTGGAGATACTGCTGTTGCTGTTAACGAGAAGGATCCTAGATATCAAGATTTTATTGGAAAGAATGTTATTTTGCCTTTAGTTGGAAGAAAGATTCCTGTTATTACTGATGAACATGCGGATATGGAGAAGGGGACAGGAGCAGTAAAGATTACGCCTGCTTCTGATCCTAATGATTTTGAAGTTGGTCTTCGTCATGATTTGGAAAGAATTGTTATTATGAATGATGATGCTACAATGAATGAGAATTGTGGTAAATATCAAGGATTATCTAGGGAAGAAGCTAGAGAGCGTGTTATTCAAGATTTAAAGGAACAAGATCTTTTACTTTCTGTGGAGCCTATTGTTCATGAAGTTGGTCATTCTGAGAGAACTGGTGCTTTAGTAGAGCCAATGATTAAAAAACAATGGTTTGTAAAGATGAGACCTTTGGCTGATAAGGTGTTAGATAATCAAAAAAATACTGATACAAAAGTTCATTTTGTACCAAAGAGGTATGAAAAGACAATGAATCATTGGATGGAGATTACTTATGATTGGTGTATTTCTAGGCAACTTTGGTGGGGACATCGGATTCCTGCTTGGTATAAGGATGATGAGGTTTATGTTGGAATGAATCCTCCGAAGGGAGAAGGATGGGTTCAAGATGAAGATGTTTTAGATACTTGGTTTTCTAGTGCTTTATGGCCTTTTGCAACTTTGGGATGGCCTAATGAAACGGAAAGTTTAAAGAGATATTATCCAAATAATTGTTTAGTTACTGGTTATGATATTATTCCATTTTGGGTAAATCGAATGACTTTTCAAGGAGAAGAATTATTAGGTCGTCGCCCATTTAAGGACTGTTTAATTCACGGGTTAATTCGGGATAAGCAAGGAAGAAAATTTAGTAAAAGTTTAGGTAATGGTATTGATCCTTTTGATATGATTGCTTTATATGGAGCAGATTCATTAAGATATTATTTGGCAACTGATGTAGCGAGTGGAACAGATATGCGTTTTGATGAAGATAAAATTAAAGCAACTTGGAATTATATTAATAAGATTTGGAATGCTTCTCGTTTTGTTTTGATGAATATTGAGGATTTGTCAGAAATTTGTTTAGATGATTTAAAACCAGAGGATAAATGGATATTGACAAAGTATGAAAAAACAATTTCTACGACAAAGAAATTTATGGATAGATATGAATTTAATAATGCTTCTAATGCTATTTATGATTTTACTTGGAATTATTTTTGTGATTATTATATTGAAATGGCTAAATATTCTATTGATGATGTTTCAACAAAGTCTACTTTGTGTTATGTTTTAACGGGGATTTTGAAATTACTTCATCCGTTTATGCCTTATGTAACAGAAGAAATTTATCAAATGTTACCTGTTAAAGAAGTAGAATCAATTATGATTTCTAAATATCCAAAATCTACAAAGAAATATGTTTTCCTTGAAGAGGAGAGGATTGTTGATGATGAGGTTGAGTTTATTAAGAATTTTAGAAATGTTAAAGCAGAGAATAATATGACTAAAGAGATGAAGGTTATGTTTGATACTACAGATGATAATGAGTTAATCATTAAGATGTTAAAGCTTCAAGATAATCTAGTTACTGAACCTCTTGGAATGAAAGCTTATAAAGTATTTTCTAAGCGTGTGAAAGCACAAATTTTCTTTGAAAAAGCAATGAGTGAGGCTGATAAGTTATTAGAAATGAAGCAAATTGAGGTATTAAGAGCATCAATTGCTAGAAGAGAGAAACTACTTAGTAATGAAAATTATGTAAAGAAAGCACCTCAAAATATTGTTGATATGGATAGGCAAAAATTAGCTGAAGAAAAGAAAAAGTTGGCTGAATTAGAAAGTTGACAAAGTTATGATTTAATGTTATGATTTAGATACTTTTGAAAGGGAGAGATTAAAAATGTTAAACAATCAATTATTTTCGACGGTTTTTATTGTAAAGAATAAGTCAATTTATTACATTGATTGTTTTGGCATACTTTAAAGTTAGTTTAAGCTTTGAGTGATATCGGTAAAGCCTATTACAGTTAATGTGATGGGCTTTTTCTTTTAATTATAGTAAAAGACTTTGATATAGGACATGATTATTAACTGTTTATTTTGAAGAGAGTTATCAGTTGGTGAAAGATAATAAATAACGTTAATCATTACTACCTATTAGTTGACCCTTAATAGGGTTCCCGTTTGATACGGTTAGAATGAAGAGTGAAAAGTAAGAATGGTACCGTGCAATATGCACTTCTTTTGTATCATTCTTTTTGTGTTTATGATGGAGAGGTGATAAAAATGACGGAAACGGATTTTGAGATGATAAAGTTGCCTTTTAAAAGTGAATAAAATTTTAGAAAGAAGGAATAAAAATGTTAAATGAAAAAGCTGTTAATTTATTGGAACAGGTAATAAAAAATATGGATAAGAATATATTATTATCTTCTAAGAAATATGATGAAGAAGAATTTTCTTATGAATTTAAAAGTGAAATTAAAGTTAGTGAAAATGATTTTGAAAAGATAGAAAAAGAAATGAAAAGATTAGATCATCGTTTGTTTGTTAAGTTATTAAGAATAAGTGGAGTATATGTAGATGGTGATGCTAGTGGGGAAATGATTACTAGAATTTCTGGTAAGGCTTTTCCTAGTGAAGAAAAATTAAATGAATACTTAAGTTTTTTAGCAGAGGCTAGGATGAATGATCATAGAAAGCTTGGTCAAGATTTGGATTTGTTTTGTTTTTCTGATTATGTAGGGGCTGGGTTACCTTTATATACTCCAAGAGGGACTATTGTTAAAGATGAACTTCAAAAAGAAATAGAGAGAGTTTGTAGAAAGTATGGATTTCAAAAGGTAAGTTGTCCTTCTTTGGCAAATATTTCTTTATTTGAGACTTCTGGTCATGCGAAAAAGTTTAATGATGAATTATTTAGAGTAAGTTCTCCAAAAGGACATGAGTTTGTTTTAAAACCTGTGCAGTGTCCACATCATACCCAAATTTATGCTTCTAAAATAAGAAGTTATCGTGATTTGCCAATTAGGTATATGGAATCTGATAAGCAATATCGTGCTGAATTACCAGGTGCAGTTGGAAATAGTTTATCAAGGGTATATGCTATTACTGTAGAGGATGGTCATTCTTTTTGTAGGGTTGATCAAGTAAAGCAAGAAGTTATTAATATGTGTAATTTAATTCGAGATTTTTATTCTCGAATGGGACTATGGAATGATGTATGGGTATCGCTTTCTGTAAGAGATGGAAATCATCTTGAAAAATATATTGGTGAGCAATTAGATTGGGATATTTGCGAAAAGATGTTACAGGAAGTATCAGATGAACTTGGATTACAGGCTAAGAGGTGTGAAGGTGAGGCTGCTTTGTATGGACCTAAATTGGATTTTATGTTTAAGGATTCTTTAGGTAGAGAAATGCAAATTCCTACTGTTCAAGTTGATTTTGCGACTCCTAAGAGATTCGATTTAAGTTATATCGATGAAAAAGGGAAAAAACAACATCCTGTTATGGTTCATCGAGCAGTACTTGGTTCTTATGAAAGATTTTTAGTATTATTGTTAGAGCAATTTAAAGGGGTATTACCAATATGGTTATCTCCTGTTCAAGTCAATATTGTTCCTGTTAATATTCGTTATCATGATTGTTATTGCAGAGAGTTATTTTCTCTTTTAAGTGATGAAGAGATAAGAGTTTCTTATGATGATTCTAAAGAATCAATGAGCAAAAAAATGATGAATAGTAATAAATTAAAGAATCCTATTACTGTAATTATTGGAGATAGAGAAAGAGATAATCGTTTAATTAGTTTTAGAAAATATGATAGTAATGAAACACTTTCTATGGAAATTGAAGAATTTGTTCAATATTTAAAAAAAGAAATTAAGAAGAGATAAATTAAAAATTGCTTTGTATTTTTTGAAATTTACAAAATATTTTTATTCTTGTTATAATTCGTTTTAAAAATAGTTGAAAAAATGTTATAATATTAACCGAATGGTGGTGGTACTTTGCCAAAGGTAAATCAAAAGGATATTATTCAAGTGAAAATTACTGGAATACAGAAATATGGGGCTTTTGCTTCTTTATCTGATGATGATTATAAGGGATTAATTCATATTTCTGAGATATCTTATGGATATGTTAAAGATGTTCATGATTTTGTAAGTGTCGGGGATAATATTTATGCTGAGGTGATTCAAGTTGATGATCATGATAAGAAAATAAAACTTAGTATTAAGGATATTGATTATAAAAAGAGTGGCGTTAAGTTAAAGAGAATGTCTGAGACTAAGAGTGGTTTTCAACCTTTAGAGGATCATTTAGAGGGATGGATTAATCAAAAAATTAAAGATATTACTAATGAATTTTAAATTTTGGTAAGTTATAAATTACATCATTTCTTAAAGGTAAGGGGTGATGTTTTTATTTTTGTTAAGAAAAAGAAATATTAGGTTAAGTGATTGTTATTTAAAAGGTAATCTATACTATTAGAAATAGGGAGATTATTTAAAAATAGTTTTTATAAAATAGGAATAAAGAGAAAGTTATTTTTTATGTTTAAAATACTTATTTATTCTTTTTGTTATGAAATATATTTTTTATGATAACTTTTTATTATTATATTTTAAATCTAATAATTTGAAAATATATTTATCTAGAAAAAATATAGTAAAATCAATAAATAAATGTTATAATATTACCCACAAAAAGGAGAAAAGACTATGATAAAAGAAAAAAAGATTAATGATATTACATTAATATATGATACAGTTAAAAATAAAAATATTGAAGAAATTGAAAATACTATAAAATTAAATCCAACACTTTTAAATAGTTATCAAGGAAAAAATTTATCTTTAGTTCATATTGATAAAGAAAATACAATTTTTATTGAAGATTTTGATGTTTTCTTTCAAGAACAAATAAAATCACTATTAAATAATAAGTACTTTATGTCCGTTGTAAAAAAAGGAGAGTTACTTTTTAAATTATATATTGCTTTAATAAATAAAGAAGAAAGTTTATTGAATAATGATAGTGTTTTTACTTATATTGCAACAAGGTATTATATGGAAAACAAAGACTGGAATACTTTTTTTCAGTTTTTAAAAACGCATGATAATAAATTAGAATTGGAAAATTGGTTAAAAGATAAAAGTAGATTTTCTACTTATAATCATTATTTAAAAATAATTACAAATAGTTTAAATCAACAGGATTTTATTTTTTTTGATAATTTTGAAGAAATTTTTTCTAAAGTATTAATTGATCTTGCTAAAATAAATAACAAAGAGGATTTGCCTTTAAAGAAGAAGGATGAGGAAGAGAAAATTTTTCTTGACTTTTTAAATAGGATAGGGGCTCCACAAAGTTGGTGTGATTTATATATTCAATTAAAAGAAAATCATGGAATGACAAAGGATAGTGATAAAGTTTCATGCTGTTACTTGGATATGCAGGATAATCGGGTTAAAATTAATGTTAATAGTGATGGATTTATTGATAGCTTTATTACTTTAGTTCATGAGTTTTCTCACTATGTATCTATGTCTTATAAATATACATTAGGTAAAGAAGACAGTTTAAAGGGAATTGCAGAATTTCCGGCTATCTTTTTTGAAAAATTAGCTGCAAAATACTTAATAGAAATTGGTTATCCTAAATCGATTGTAGAAAGTATTGCTAGTTTTAGAAATCAAAATAATTTCTTAATTGTTATGCCATTTTATAATATTTTCATTGATATTCAAAAATATAATAATGGAGAGGTAATTACGTTAGAAAATAAAGTAGAAGAGCAAAAAAGGAGATTAAATATTGAAACAAGTATTGAAGAAAAACTTACTAATTACACTACTGATAATCAAGAAATAGTTAAATTAATAGAATATCTTCAAAATAAAAAATTTAACTATGAGGAAATAGTAAAAAAGAATATTGATGAAGATGTTAAACTTTTATATCAGAAAGGGAATACGATTATAGAAATTTATCAATATTTAATTGGAAATCATATAGCAGATATTTTATTAGAACAAGACTTAGAAATAATATTACCTAAAATGTTTAATATAACTACTCATTTGGAATACTTTACACTCTCTCAAGTATTAAAGTATTTAGGAATTGAAAATATATGGAAGGCAACTCAAAATGAAGAGGTGAAAAGAAGAAAAAAGTCTTAATTAGTTTTATTTCTAATTAAGACTTTTTCTAAGTTATTGATGAATAAATACATAACGTAGGAAAGAATCATTAAAATAATAATTCCTGTTATTACTAAATCTAAATTAAATACTTGTGATCCATACATAATTAAGTATTCTATTCCTTCTTTTGAAACTAATAATTCTCCCATAATAACTCCAATTATAGTCATAGTGCGAAAAATAATGTTTTAAAGGTCTTTTTGAAGATAAACTTATGTTAGTTAATGGAGGTAGAAATATGGGGAAAACACTAACTTGTCCTTTTTGCAATAATAAAGATACTCTAAAAGTTGTCTATTGCTATAGAGGATATAAAAGGAAAAATAATGATTTAAGTAATTTAGTAAAAGATGGTACTATATATAATATAGAAAAGAAAAACAAAATATGATTGATAATACTATTTTAATAATAAAAATAAAATATGGTATGAAATTAATAGATTTCGCGAAAATGGAATTTGAAAAAATAATTCCTTTTTTATATTACAAAACTGTAAGGTAAGATCTACCTTATTCGTGATATAATAATTTATAAGAAATGTGGCGAGATATATGAAGAAAATTATGATTATTGAAGATGATAATGCAATATGTAACGAGTTATCAGAACTTTTAGAA
>UMBX01061084.1_pt1 | contig 9311 bp, 8 predicted proteins | sample 1964081 | NCBI WGS metagenome assembly UMBX01 (sample SAMEA4835952, study PRJEB28245) | human gut metagenome | biome: gut microbiome; material: fecal sample | place: Denmark | collected 2008
TTATAGAAGTAATCTAACATCCAAGCCGAAACAGGCGTGTAAAACATCATCAAAAGGTAACAGCCTATCATGCACAGCCAACCGTGAATGTGCCATTTGCTCTTTGGCTTTTCAAGTGTTTTATAGCTTAATACGGCACTTTTTCTGCTTGCTCTGCCGACTGCAAGCTCCATTGTCAGAACGGGAATTCCCATAAGCACAAGAAATGCAAGATAAAAAAGCACGAATAATCCGCCGCCGTTTTCGCCCGTAACATACGGAAAGCGCCAGACATTGCCTATGCCAATCGCACAGCCTGCACTTACAAGGAGAAAACCTGTCCTCGACTTAAAATTTTCTCTTTGCATAAATATTCTCCTTAAAAATACTGTCACTCTAATTATACAAAATCTTCACCGATATTTCAAGGAATAAACTTTTTATTTATGCAATTTCTACAACAATCCGAAACCTATAAAAACATGAAGCCCCCACACATTTTCGTGTAGGGGCGGTTTTCTTAAACAAAGAAATTGTCCTTATAATTAATATCTTTCTCCGACAGCAACAATGACACTTCTGCCTGCCATATTAATTCGTCTGTCATAGAGAATAACATTTCTGTCCTCAAGGATTACATCCTGAGGCTCGTTGCCTGTGTTTACATAAAGCTTCCAGTGGTATCCTTCGGGAAGGTCGGGAAGCTCAACATTTACATAATCCCAATAAGCATTGACGCCAAAGTAAACAAACTCGTCAAGTCCCTGTTGTTTAAGACTTACACCGGCATACATAACGCCAATCATTCTTGTATCATCGTAATACTTGGCACTCCACGCAACATTTGAATGGATGCTGACAGGCGGATAACTGCATGTTGCCTTGCCTCTGCTGTCTGTAATAATATGGAATCTCTTTCTGAAAGCAATCATATATTTAAAAAATTCAAATACATCCTTATGCTTTTCTTTTCTTGTCCAGTCAAGCCATGAGATAATGTTGTCCTGACAGTAAGCGTTGTTGTTGCCGAACTGAGTGTTGCAGAATTCATCACCTGCAAGGAAAAGAGCAGGTCCCTGACTGCACATAAGGGTTGCAAAAGCATTCTTTATCATTTTGATACGGAGCTTGTTGATATTGTAATCATTTGTATCACCCTCGGCTCCGCAGTTCCAGCTGTTGTTGTCATTAGCACCGTCAGTATTGTTCCAGCCGTTTTCGAGATTGTGCTTTTCGTTGTATGAATACATATCATAAAGAGTAAATCCGTCATGACAGGTAAGAAAGTTTACCGACGCATTGTAGCCCCTGTAGGTAGGGTCATACAAATCTCTTGAGCCTGTAATTCTCTGAGCCGCATCCCATGCAAGGTGGCTGTCGCCTTTAAGAAATCTTCTGAGGTCGTCACGGTATCTTCCGTTCCATTCAGCCCATCTGTTCCATGACGGGAAACTGCCGACCTGATAAAGTCCGCCTGCGTCCCATGCCTCTGCAATAAGCTTTACTCCGCCGAGAATCGGATCAAACGCAAGGCTCTTGAGAAGCGGAGGCTTATCCATAGGAGTACCGTCCTCGTTTCTTCCCAAAATCGACGCAAGGTCAAAACGGAAACCGTCAATGCGGTATTCTGTTACCCAATAACGCAGACAGTCAAGTATAAACTGTTGCACAATCGGCTGATTGCAGTTGAGAACATTGCCGCAGCCGCTGAAATTGTAATACTTTCCGTCCGGAGTGAGCATATAGTAAATGTTGTTGTCAATGCCCTTGAACGAGAAATACGGTCCCATTTCGTTGCCCTCTGCCGTGTGGTTGAACACAACATCAAGGATAACTTCAATTCCGTTTTCGTGAAGCTCACGAACAAGCTGTTTAAGCTCTCTGCCTTCGTGATGATGCTTGTGGTCGCTTTCATAGCTTGTGTTCGGAGCAAAAAAACATACGGTGTTATAGCCCCAGTAATCGTAGAGCTGACGACCGTCATAATTACGATATGAGCCCATTTCGTCAAACTCAAAAATAGGCATCATTTCAACGGCATTGATGCCCAGTTCTTTAAGATAGGGGATTTTTTCACGGATACCTGCGAATGTGCCTTTGTTTTTAACGCCTGAGGAGCCGTCCTGAGTAAAGCCTCTTACATGCAATTCATAAATAATAAGCTCTTCAAACGGAAGCTTCGGCTGAGTGCAGTTGCCCCAGTCATAGTCGCTGTTTACAACTCTTGCCTTATAAACACCCTCATGCTCCTGTTTTTTACCCCAGCCGCTCTGACCGATTACAGCCTTTGCGTATGGGTCAAGAATGTATTTCTTTTTATCAAAAATAATTCCTTTTTCGGGTTCATACGGACCGTCAAAGGAATATGCATACTCAAAATCAATCTCATCAAGACCGAACACGAGCATTGAATAGGTGTTGCCGATTTTGTAAGAATCCGGAAATCTGAGCCTTGCATACGGAAATTTTGCATAAGGTCTGAATAAAAGCAATGTACACTCAACGGCATAAACCGAATGAATAGTAAAGTTCACACCGCCGGAAACGGTTGTTGCACCGTTTAAAAGAAAGTTGCCGGGTCTGACATCGAAACCACCTACATTATCGGTTGGCTTTAAATCCCTCAACATAATATTCAATCCCCCTAAGTTACTTTCAAAAAAAACAAAAATTCAGTCAAACACAACATATGTCTATTTTATCATATTATGTGATTTATTCAACACACTATTTGCAAAAATATAGTCAAATCTTGTCATCACGATTAAAAAGCAGTATTTTTACACAAAAAAAGACCGGAATAAAAAATATATTCGGTCTTTTTAATCATTTGCTTACGCTTATTGTCAACCTATAAAAGTAAATCTGTCTGTTTTTCTGCCGTCAACATCAACTTTTTCGGCAAACATTTCGACAGGTCTTGCCCACACTTCACTTGTGTTGTGGAGATTTCTGTAAATTACAAGTTTTTCACCTGTTTCGCTGTGGGTTGCAAAGTTGATAACCTCATATTCGCCACCCTTGAAATGTAGGTAAATACCCGGCTTGATTTCTTTTGTCGTATTTTCGGCATTGTCCGAATTGCTTTCACAGCAATTTTCTGTTTTAACAGCTTTAACTGAAGTTTCTTCATTTGCAGGAGCTTCGTCAATTTCAGCTGCCCTGCAATCTGTATTGTCTGCATTGAAATCAACCCTGAAACTTCCGTCATTAACAACAAGAATCCTTGACTGATACGGCTGCATTTCAATTTCATAGTAACCGTTTACATCAATAACTTCGTTGCCGTTGAGAACATCTGTAAGCTTTGCGTTGCAGCCTGTGTCAAAACCGATTCTTTCAACACGGTCTGTAAGGTTGAATGCAACAAAAACAGTCTGATTGTCGGTTTTTCTTCTGTATACAAGCTTTTCATTCTGAATATTTATGTTTTCAAAATCGCCGTACTTGAGAGCTTCGAGTGCAAGTCTTACTACACCGAGTTTTTTGATATGCTCAAGAAGTTCATAGTTCGGATTCGGAATGGAATCAAGATCAAGACAGGGACGAAGCTCATAATCGCTGTAGGCAGTTCTCATACCCTCAATGCCAAATTCACTTCCGTAGTAAATTGACGGTACTCCGGGCATTGTATACATCATCGTGTAAACATTGTTGAGATGATTTTTGTCTTTAAGCATACTTGCAACACGGTTTACATCGTGGTTATCAACGAAATTATATGTGTAGATATTTCTGTAAATACCGCCGTTAGCAAACTGTCTGTTAAGAGAATGAGCAATTTCAAAATAGTTGTGGTCATTATGGCTTGAATAAATGCCTTTGTAGCATTCGTAGTTTGTAACCGAGTCAAGCACATCGGGATTTGCCCAATGATTGTAATCGCCGTGGGTAATCTCACCGTAGAGCCAGAAATCGGACTTTTTCTCTTTGCAAACATTTTTTAATTTCTTGAAAAATTCAATGTCAATGCAGTCAGCCGCATCAAGGCGAAGTCCGTCAATATCAAACTCATCAATCCAAAATCTTGCACAGTCAAGAAGATAGTTTACTACCTCGTCATTGTGGAGATTAAGCTTTACAAGGTCGTAGTAACCTGCCCAGCCCTCATAGCTGAAACCGTCATTATAAGGACTGTTGTTCCGGAAGTTTAAATTTTCAAACCAAGACGCATATCTTGAATTTTCACGGTTCTGCCGAACATCTTTGAAAGCAAAGAAATCTCTTCCCACATGATTAAAAACGCCGTCAAGCATAATTCTGATGCCGTTATCGTGAAGTGTTTTGCAAATTTTTTTGAAAGATTCGTTATCACCGAGCCGACAGTCGATTTTTTTATAATCAATAGTATCATAGCCGTGCTTTGAACTTTCAAAAACAGGGTTAAAAACAAGTGCGTTTACCGACATTGACTTCATATGGTCAATCCAGCCGTAAATTTTGTCAAGTCTGTATTCCTGTTTGAAATCATTCTCCTTTGGTGCTCCGCAAAAACCGAGCGGATAAATATTATAAATTACGGATTCATTTATATATCCCATTATATTATCTCCTTTTTGCACAGAATAAAGCAATGTACGAATGCAGTGTTTTGTGTACATTAGTCATAATTATAACACTAAAATTTCTATTGTGCAACTGAATAATTTGTGTTACAATGTAACATATTGATGATTTAAAAATGATTTTAAAAAAATCTCGGAGGAACAAAATGCTCAAAATACCCGAAAACAAAACAAGAAAAAAATTAAGAATCACACTTTGCGTGCTTTATCTCGTTGAAATCGTACTCTGTGCGTTGCCGTATTTCCAGTACATTGACGAAAAAAATGTACTCCATTCTTATTCCGTATTTGATATTATGTCTGTATGGGGACTCAGCGGTTCAAATGATGCGGTTTTTAAGTATTCGCTCTTTATGCCGATTTTCTTCATTATTCCGATTGCAGGATTTTTCTTCTGCGCTCTTGACAAAGAACGCAATATGAAGAATATCGTTTCAATCATCTGCTGTCTGCTCGGTGTGCTTTCAATTATCACAATGGTAAGCTATACAATCAGCCTTGCTTCTGTAATTGCACTTCTTTTGTACATTCTCATCTGCTTTCTCACAACGCTTTCAATCTTTGCAAGATTTTCCGACAAAGATGCTACGAAAGCTCCTGTTAAGCAGAAAAACACAGACCCGAACAGGGAAGTGTAATTTTACAAATTGAAAGTTGAAAACGAAAAATTGAAAATTTCGGTCGGGAACACAGCTTGCTTAATGCAAAACATTGTTTTCCCAACTTTATTTTATAAAATTAAAACACGGCAGTTCATTATCTGAAATGATTGCCGTGTTTATTTTTGCCGATTTTATTTTTAAAATTCCGTCAAAACAATGTGTGCCTGAGAATTATCGAGGACTAACGGCTTATCCATATCAACTCTCTTTAGTTCTCCGTAGAGTCTGCCGAAAATTACGGTTGTTTTGTCCATATATGCCGCCATAGCCTCGCCTTTTACGGTGAACGGCTTGAATGTAATGTCAACTGCCGAATATCCCGCCTTAAAGTACCACGGTCTGTCAAGCTTTCCGCCTGTGCTTTTAACATTTATCTGCGACAGTTTTACAAGATGACCGTCTGTGAAAAAGCAATTTTCGTTGCCGTAACGGTTGTCACCGACTCTGCTTGCAAGGCAGAGGGAAAAGCGTTTTCCGTCAATAAAGCAGTCGGAGCTTAATCTCTGATAATTATGCTTTCTCGGCTTTGAAAAGCGTGTCCAGTCAAAGTAAGCGTTTGTGGTTGTTTCGTTTAAAGAATATTCCATACCGCCAACACGGATAATTCCGCCTGCGACAAATTTGGGAACAAAGCGTTTGAGATAAAAATATTTTCTGTCTCTCTCAAACGGTGCAATTTCGTTAAGACTTTCGCCCGCCGTCTTTTTGAGATTAATGTTAAAGTAAAGATTTTTTATGCCGCCAAAGTCGATAAAATCACATTTTAAAAATCTTCCGTTCGGTGTGTTTGTCAACTGCAGCTGAAGCCTTTTGTCCGTGTACAAAAGCTCTCCCGAACTGCCCGATTCGGGAAGCTCGTTCTTGCTGAAAACAAATTTCTTTACAACACAATCATAAATCACACCGCCTCTTTTAAGGTCGGCAACCGCAATTTTTACCGCAAATTCCATACCTAAATTTTCAACCGAAAGATAGAGCGAAACCTCTGTGTTGCTTATGAAATAGCAATCTCTTTCGCTGTGTTTTCCGCTTGTTTTGCTCTGTTCGCTGTTATATTCAAAAACAGGCGTTCTTGCCCAGCCTGCACACATAACCTCTCCGTTTTCTTCAAAAACATTATGCTTTTCGGTTATCTCATGTTGCAAAACAATCCCTCCGTGTTCTCGTTTTTAAAATTTTCCATAAAATCACACCATACAATATACACAAAATAATTATGCTTTTCAAGAATTATAACAAAACTGTAAATTTCGTTTTCTGCCGTCAACGGTATATGTACTAATTTTCTGATTTCATGAATAATCTGTAATAATATCATATACCTGTGAGGGCGGTTTTTATGAAGAAATTTGTCATTTTGCTTTTAATCTGCTTATGTTTTCTGCTTTGTTCATGCAGTGCCGACACATCGGGATATCAAAACGAGCTTACCTGCACAGACTGGAGTGCAGAGCTTGACGGCGGCGGAAAGATAAGCCTTTCGTTTGACGGTGAAAATGCGTCTCTTATTATGATGAGCGGAAAAGACAAGGCGGAGTTTTGCGGAAAATATGTTGCCGATGATACAACGCTTGTCATATTTGTGCCGAAACTTTACCGAAACTACACCTTTGAATATATTCCCCACGGAAAAAAGCTTGATTTGTCATACAACGGTTCAAAAATTACGCTCAGCCGTGCCGATAACACGCAAAAAACCGAGTAAATCAGCCGTTCAATGTTTCTTATGTACATTTTGAGCGGAATACGCAGATTAACGAATAATTTTATTGATAAATAAAGTTGTGTGTGTTATAATGTTTTAAGCTATGTTATTATGCCATTTTTGGATTTTTTCGGAGGTATTGTTTTGGTAGTGTTTGGAATTGATCCCGGATATGCCATTGTAGGTTGGGGAGCAATCAATTTTCAATCGAATACATATAAAACTCTCGGTTACGGTGCAATTGAAACTGTTGCCGGAACTGATTTTAACAAACGGCTTGAGTACATCTATGACGAAACCTATGCTATTCTTAACAGATGTCGCCCCGACGCCCTTGCAATCGAAAAACTTTACTTTCAAACCAATCAGAAAACGGCTATCAATGTTGCTCAGGCAAGGGGAGTAACCCTGCTTGCGGCACAAAAACTTAAAATACCAATCTTTGAGTACACTCCTCTTCAGGTCAAAACGGCTGTAACGGGATACGGCAAGGCTAAAAAACCGCAGGTTATGGAAATGACCGCAAGGCTTTTAAAGCTGAAAGAAATTCCGAAACCCGATGATACCTGTGACGCACTTGCAATTGCAATCTGTCACACACAGGCGGCAGGCTCACAGCTCAGAAGAGTAATGTACGGAAAGGGACTTTAAATATGCTTTATTCCGTAAGAGGAAAACTTATTGCAATAGAATCAAATGCGGCGGTAGTAGAGTGCGGCGGTGTCGGCTATATGTGCCAGACAACAATGAACACACTCAAAGCCGTAAAGCTTAACACAGAGGTAACGCTCTACACCTACCTTAATGTAAGGGAAGATGCGGTTGACCTTTTCGGCTTTGCAACAAAGGCAGAACTTGAAACCTTTAAAAACCTCATCAGCGTAAGCGGTGTAGGTCCAAAGGCAGGACTTGCGGTTTTGTCGGAGCTCAGTCCCGAACAGGTTGCAATGGCAATTGCCTCCGATGACCTCAAAACAATTACAAGAGCACAGGGAATAGGCAAAAAAATTGCACAGAGAATTGTTCTTGAACTCAAGGACAAGCTTGCAAAAGCGGCTAAAGAGGACAGTTCCTTTGCACAGGCGGCACAGAACAGCGTGAATGTTTCAACGGGAAATGTTCCGAAAGCAATCGAGGCACTCGGGGTTTTGGGCTATTCTCCTTCGGATGTTTCGTCCGTACTCGCAACACTCGACAGCGCCTTGCCTGTTGAACAGCTTATTTCGCTCACATTAAAACAGATGGGAAGACAGTAACATATGAGTAAAATGGAATTCTCGGATGAATTTGATTTTGAAAACAGAATAACCGATACTTCCGAAATTCCCGAAGATACGGCAGAGAGCGACAACCCTCTGCGACCGAAAACACTTTCGGAATACATAGGACAGGAAAAGGCAAAGGAAAACCTCAAGGTTTTTATCGAGGCGGCAAAAATCAGAGGCGAAACCCTTGACCATGTACTGCTCTACGGCCCTCCGGGACTCGGTAAAACAACTCTTTCGGGAATCATTGCGAATGAACTCGGTGTGTCAATGAGAATAACCTCAGGCCCTGCAATTGAAAAGCCGGGCGACCTTGCGGCATTGCTTACCAACCTTAACGAGGGCGATGTGCTTTTTATTGACGAAATTCACAGACTGAGCCGTTCCGTTGAAGAAATTCTTTACCCTTCAATGGAGGACTTTGCAATTGACATCATCACGGGTAAAGGTCAGATGGCGGCTTCGTATCATCTGCCGTTGCCAAAATTTACACTTGTCGGAGCAACCACAAGAGTAGGTCAGCTGACCGCTCCTTTGCGTGACCGTTTCGGTGTGGTGTTAAGACTTGAGCTCTACACTCCCGAGGAGCTTGCACAGATTGTTGAAAGAAGTGCCGGAATCCTCGGAATAAAAATTGAACATGACGGTGCGCTTGAAATTGCGTCCCGTTCAAGGGGAACACCACGAATTGCAAACCGACTTTTAAAGCGTGTGCGTGACTTTGCACAGGTTATGTCAAACGGCGTCATCACACTTGAAACCGCAAGGACAGCACTTGACAGACTCGAAATTGACGAACTCGGTCTTGACCGCAATGACAGAAGAATGCTTGAGGCAATCGTTCGTTTTTACAACGGCGGTCCTGTCGGACTTGAAACACTTGCGGCGGCAATCGGCGAAGAGGCTGTAACAATCGAAGATGTCTATGAACCGTATCTTTTGCAGATAGGTTTTGTCAGCAGAACACCGAGAGGCAGATGCATAACTGCCGAGGCTTGCAAGCATCTCGGCTGTGAATTTCCTAAGGGCGTTGTAAATGCACAGCCAACACAGCCGACTCTCTTTGGTGACAGGGAGTCATAAATCAGTCACAATATGAGTGTATAATTCAACAGAGTACAAGGTTTTTACTTGG
>UMBX01003105.1_pt1 | contig 9297 bp, 9 predicted proteins | sample 1964081 | NCBI WGS metagenome assembly UMBX01 (sample SAMEA4835952, study PRJEB28245) | human gut metagenome | biome: gut microbiome; material: fecal sample | place: Denmark | collected 2008
TTCATAAATATTAGCTACATGTTTTTTTGGAACTACCAAAGTATGTCCAGGAGTAACTTGTGAAATGTCTAGGAAAGCTAATACTTCATCATCTTCATAGACTTTTGTGCTAGGAATTTCACCAGCAATGATTTTACAAAAAATGCAATCTTCCATAAATTTCTACCTTCTTTCAAGTTAATCTATCTACAATTATACACCTATTAGGCGACTACTAGACATAATTTTTAACTGCTGCTAAGATGATATTAAATTAAGAAATAGAAGGAATGTAGAATGACTTTAAAGGTTAAGAATTTAGTAGGTGGTTATTCCCAAATACCAGTGTTGAAAGGGATTGATTTTAGTGTTGATAATGGCGAATTGGTGGGCTTGATTGGTCTGAATGGTGCTGGGAAGTCAACGACAATTAATCATATTATAGGGTTATTACATGCTATGAAGGGTTCAATTGAGATAGATGGGATAACCATTGATGAAGATGCACAAGCATATAAAAGTAAGATTGCTTATATTCCGGAAACGCCCATTTTATATGATGAATTAACGTTAAAGGAACATATAGAATTGACGATACTGGCATATAATTTGGATAAAGATGAAGCTTGGAAAAAGGCAAATAAGCTATTGGAAATATTTAGGTTACAGAATAAATTGGACTGGTTTCCGGCCAACTTTTCAAAGGGTATGAAACAAAAGGTAATGATCGTGTGTGCCTTCATTACTAGGGCTAAGCTCTTTATTATCGATGAGCCGTTTTTGGGATTGGATCCATTGGCTACAGATGATCTATTAAAGCTCATAGATGACGTTAAAAAGGAAGGATCAGCTGTGTTAATGTCTACGCACGTACTAGGAACGGCCCAAGAGTACTGCGATCGATTTGTAATGATTAATCATGGAGAATTGAAGGCAAGTGGGACATTGGAAGAATTACGAGCTCAATTTAATAAGCAAGATGCTTCTCTTTCCGAGATTTATTTGAGTTTGACTAAAGGGGAAAAGGCCAATGAATAATCTATGGAAGAAGCGATTAAATCTGTATCTAAAGCGAATGATCAAGTACTATCGCTATGTATTCAACGATCATTTTGTAATTGCGTTACTCTTTTTACTGGGTGGAATAAGCTACACATACTCTAATTTCATAAAGTCCTTAAATGTAGATCTATCGTACCCATGGGCCAAGCCGGTAGTAATCATTGTCTTGCTTGTGATGTTGCAATTTGGAAAGGTAGGGACATTAATTGATGAGCCTGATAAAGTGTTCCTTTTGCCACAAGAAAAGGGTATGAGAGAGTATTTGATGAAAGCACAAAAGCGAGCTTGGGTATCAAACAGCGTTATTCAAATCGTTGTCTGGATCGTTTTACTGCCTTTCATTTACTACGGTGTCCATTTAAACCTATTAGAAAGTATAATCCTGTTATTAAGTCAGGTAGCTTTAAAGGTTGTTCAGGTAAACTTATTCTTTATCCGAGCCTTTGAAGCGAATTATCAAGCAGGCAAATATAGTTTTATCCTTAATTATGTGGTACCTTTAATCGTTTATATGCTTGGCTTGTATGCATCCATATATTTCGCATTGGGGATTACCGTTGGACTAATTCTGTATTTGAAATCATTGCCTAAAAATAAAATCATTCAATGGAATTATTTGATAGACGTAGAAAAACTAAGACTGATGAAAAAATACAGTTTCTTCAATCTATTTACAGATGTTCCCCAAGTAAAGAAGAAAGCTAAGCGCAGAAAGTATCTAGACTGGCTCATACCTAAGTTTAAAAATGTATATGGTTACCTATTCATTAGGGCAATCATCCGAAATGGTGAATATAGTGGCCTGTATATACGCCTAACCGTTATCGAGTTCATTGTCCTACTCTTTATCCCTAAATTCTGGCTTAGCCTGGTAATTGGAATGTTGTTCATCTACTTAATCGGCTTCCAAATGTTACCACTATACAAGTACTTTGACGATAATGTATTCGTGCATCTATATCCACTTGAAACCAACAGCAAAGGCAAAGAATTCAAAAGCATCCTATTAGCTTTATTGATAATCAATGCCTTCCTAGCAACCATAGCTGTATATATCGCTATCCAAAACCTACTACTCTCAGGAGCCTTCCTTGCCCTTGTATTAGTCGAAAGCATCCTGTTTGTTTATGGATATGCAAATTTAAGATTAGAAAAATCTTGACACCTAATAGATATATTTGTAGACTTAGTTTAGTTAGCACTAAATGCGAGGAGTAAGTCATTATGAATCTTAATTTAGAAAATGGATGGCAAATCCTCCCAATCGGTGGTGACACAGATACAGCATATATGGGAATAAAAAGTGATCAAAAAGTATTTTTAAAACGAAATACCTCTCCTTTTTTAGCAGCATTGTCTTTGGAAGAAATAGCACCTAGACTAATATGGACGAAGAGGATTTCAACAGGTGATACTTTGACTGCCCAAGAGTGGTTAAATGGTAGATCTTTATATAGGAGTGAAATGGGACAAAAATCGGTATCTGATTTATTATATAAAGTTCACCATACTCCTGTACTTAAAAAAATGTTAATTCAAGTTGGTGGAAAAGTAGTTATGCCAATTGATTTAGTGAGAAAGTACTTTGAAGGACTTCCTGATGATTTAAATCAGCATCCGTTATTGAATAAAGTAGCAAATTATCTAAAGGCCAATCAGCCCGATTTAAAATCTGATTTTTATGAAGTATGTCATGGGGATTTGAATCATAAGAACTGGTTGTTGTCAGATAAAGAAAAACTTTATTTAGTGGATTGGGAATCAGCTAGAATTGCTGATCCAGCTAGTGATCTTAGTATGTTAATGTGTCAATATGTCCCACGTAAAAATTGGGAGCAATGGTTACGTCAGTATGGTTTAGAAGTGAATAGAGATTTATGGTATCGAATTTACTGGTATTCATTGATAAATTTATTGCTCGATGTTAAATACTATCATCAACGTGGTCGTTTCACAGAAATGAACCAAGACATATTAAAAATATCGGAATTAATTAATGAACTTAATTTTTAAAATGTAGAATTGTTGAGATAGAGGAAGTTAGTACATTAACCCCTCTATCTTTTATTTTTTGTAGGAGGACTAGTATTGCGATTAAGAAATAAACCCTGGGCTAAGCCTTTGATTGAAGAAAATCCAGATTTTGTAGTAACAGAACCAACAAAATTAAAAGGAAAATGGCACACACGTTTTCAAAATAATAATCCAATTTTTGTCGAAATAGGAATGGGAAAAGGTCGTTTTATTGTTGAAATGGCCAAAAAGAATCCAGAAAAGAATTACATTGGATTAGAATTACAGACAGTTGCTGTAGGAATTGCCTTGAAGAAACAGTTAGAAGAGAAACTACCTAATCTTCAGTTAATATGTGCTAATGGTAGTGGCTTAGGAGAATATTTTGAAAAAGGTGAAATTGCAGGTATCTATTTGAATTTTTCTGATCCTTGGCCTAAGAAACGTCAAACTAAAAGAAGATTGACGTACAAAACTTTTCTTGAACAATATAAAGAGGTATTAGATTCAGATGGACATATTGAATTTAAAACTGATAACCAAGGATTGTTTGAATATTCTTTAGTTAGCATGAATAATTTTGGAATGAAATTTGACGGAGTTTGGTTGGACTTACATTCATCTCCTGAGGCTGAAGATAATGTAATGACAGAATATGAGGAAAAATTTAGTAAAAAAGGGCAACCAATTTTTAAATTAGAAGCCCATTTCTAAGTTGATAATATGTGAGTCAATAATTTTTCCGGTTTTTGCATCTGCAGTAAAGGTATAATTAATGGTTTTTCCTGAAGGATCAATACATTTTACACCACCAGCATAAGTTAATGGTTGATTAAATTGATAATTTTGACGAGGGTATACGTGGATCCAGGAATCTTTGACTATATACTGTTTGGAAAATTCGTCTCTTATCTTTGATAAAACAGTCTCGCTATTTTTGACATACTTCCTTTTTAAATAGAAGATGAGCAAAAATAAAGGACAAAGGACAATAAGCAGAGCAAAAAGCAATTGTAAGTTCAGTTTTTTCACAGTCATCAATCCTTTCAAACTAACTATAGTAATATCAAATATTTGATGAATAAGCAATATATTTTACTTATTATTTTTTTAAGTTATAATTAAGGCATAATTAATTACAAAAAGTAAGGAAGTGCCTGTAATGGAACAATTGGCAAAAATGAATAAACAAGAACTAGAAGAAAAATTAGCAAAGGGAAAATACGTACTATTTTTCACAGCTGGTTGGTGTCCTGATTGTCGTTTTATAAAACCAGCTATGCCTGAAATTGAAGAAGAATTTTCAGATTTTAACTTTATTCAAGTTGATAGAGATGAAAATATTGATTTATGTCAAGAATTAGATGTATATGGAATTCCAAGCTTCATTGTTTATGAAGATGGAAAAGAAGTAGATCGTTTTGTAAATAAAGATAGAAAGACTAAGAAAGAAGTAGAAAATTTCTTAAAAGCGATCTAAAATTTTAATAAAGGAGAAAAGAATCAGATGTTTATTGCTAGTTATAATCCTAAAAGTATAGGTGATGTATTGGTTGTTGTTCTAAGACCTGATACAATCCAACAAAAATCAGAAAAAAAGGGAAATGTTGTAAGAATTTTTGACGCTGAAAGTAATACAACATTAGGATATAACTTTTTTGGTATTTCAACTGTGTTGGCGGACCTACAAGGACATGGAGAGGAACAATTAAATCAAGAACAAGTGGATAAGTTGAATAAATTACTTGAAGAAGATGATTTTGATCCAGAATTAATTTTAGATGCTAATCCAAAATTTGTTGTAGGGTACGTAGAAAGTATGAAAGAACATCCTGATTCTGATCACTTACACATTACCAAAGTAAAAGTTGATAATGATCAAGAATTGCAAATTGTATGTGGTGCTCCAAATATAGACGAAGGGCAAAAGGTTGTAGTGGCTAAAGTAGGAGCAATGGTGCCAAATGGCGCTATGATTTTTCCTGGAAAATTACGTGGTGTAGAAAGTATGGGAATGATTTGTTCTGCTAGAGAATTAGAGTTACCTAATGCACCACAAAAGAGAGGAATTTTGGTTTTACCTGAAACCGATGCTTTTGAAGTAGGAAAAGAGTTTAATTTTGTAAAAGGTGCAGAATTATTTACAAATAAAGCGTAATAATATGATAGAATGGGCTAGTATTCAAATTTATTTTGAAATATTAGCCTATTTTTTATAGGAAAATAAAGAATTTAGATAGGATGAGATAGAATGGAACATTATGATGGACCAGCTTTTTTTCGTAGACAAGGTCGATCAAGTAATATAGATGAAAACAGTACAAAAAAAAGTTCAAATGTTTCTTCTACATCTTCTTTTAAGAAAGCTAGTCATAAATTTGAAGGAAGAAATATTAGACGTCAAAGAGCTTTTGTGCGGACAAGCACAACTTTGGACAGTTATAGAACACGTTCATTTCGCCCTACATATGTACCACCTTCATCTATTAAGTTTACTAACAAGAATGACAAAGAAAAATATAGTAAGTTAGTAGCAAAATTGAGATTAAAATTTAATAATTTATGGTTATTCACGGATGATTTTCAAGAGTCTAAAGATATTGTAGATGATAATATCTTTGAAGAAAATAATCTCCAACAAATTGAAGATGAAAATGAATTATCTGAAGATGAATTAGAAGCACCAGCAGATAGTAAGTCAATTGAAGAAATAAATGATGACAACGCTGATGGCAATATTAAAGTTAATAAAGAACAAGAAATTAGCGAGCCTACTGATAATGAAGAAGATAAAGGAAATGAGAAGACAGAAGATATAGATAAGAACGAGATAGAAAATTCAGAAGATTCTATAGAACAAAATGATACTGATACTATTTCTTCAGAAGAAAGTGATGATAATAGTATGGATACAGTAATTCCTTACGAAACAGCTAGAAATTATCATCATGAAGAAATTGAAGAAACTGTAGAACTTAAGCAGCAAGATAATGCTCCTAAGAAGAAAGCATTAGATCGTTCTTTAGATGAAATTATGCAACAAGAAAAGAATGATATGCAGAGTCACTTATCTTTATTTAATCAGTCGCAAAAAGGTGACAATAAGGAAGATTTAATGTATAAATTCCCAGAAATGTCATTACTACCAGATCCTGTAATTAATGATGAAGATGAGATGGATGAATGGGTGTTACAAGAAGTAGATATTCTAAATGAGACCTTAGAGGCTTTTCATGTTAAAGCTGAAGTTACTAATTGGACTATTGGTCCAACAGTTACTCAATTTGAAGTAACGTTAAATAGGGGAGTTAAAGTTAATAAAATTACAAATTTGACAGATGACTTAAAATTAGCTTTAGCAGCTAAAGATATTAGAATAGAAGCACCAATTCCCGGAAAACGAAGTGTGGGAATTGAGATACCAAATAAAAAGTCACGTCCAGTTATGTTATCAGAAGTCTTAAATTCTAAAGTCTTCAAAGAAGCAACCTCACCTTTAACTGTAGCATTAGGTGTAGACTTATTTGGACAACCCCAAGTTACAAATATAGCTAAAATGCCACACGGCTTGATTGCGGGGGCAACAGGTTCGGGGAAATCAGTATTTATCAATAGTATGTTAGTATCTTTATTATATAAAGCAACACCGGCAGAGCTAAAACTGCTACTGATTGATCCTAAAGCTGTTGAAATGGCTCCATATCATGATATTCCACACTTATTAGCTCCTGTTGTATCTGATCCTCAAGCAGCTACGGCATCATTGAAATGGGCGGTTAATGAAATGGAAGAACGATTTGAACGTTTGGCAGCCGCAGGAGCTAAAAATATAGAATCGTACAATGAAAAAGCTGAGGAAAATGGAGATTATGGATTAAAAATGCCATATATTGTCATCGTTATAGATGAGTTGGCAGATTTAATGATGGTCGCTTCTTCTGAAGTTCAAGATTATATTATAAGAATTACACAAAAAGCGCGTGCAGCAGGGATACATATGATAATTGCAACGCAACGTCCAAGTGTAGATGTTATAACTGGTGTTATTAAAAGTAATATACCTACTAGAATTGCTTTTATGGTATCTAGTCAAGTTGATTCAAGGACGATTTTAGATTCGTCTGGAGCAGAAAGATTACTTGGTAGAGGAGACATGTTGTATTTAGGAAATGGCGAAAGTCAAGCAAGGCGTATTCAAGGAACGTACGTTGAGGATGAAATAGAAAAGATTACAGACTTTATCCGAGAACAAGGAACTCCGACATATGCTTTTAATCCAGATAAGTTAAAAGTTATAGAGACACAGACTGAAAATGAAGATGATTTAATGCCTGAAATTTTAGAATATATTGTTAATGAAGATGGAATTTCTATATCTAAGCTTCAAAGAGTATTTTCAATAGGCTATAATAGAGCTGCAAAAATTATTGATGATTTGGAAAGTAAACAATACATTTCGTCTGCAAAGGGGTCTAAGCCTAGGGATGTATATTTAACTTCTGAAAAACTTGGAAAAATGAAGGAAACAAATTAAGTCTAAATAATAAAAATAATTATATTTATGGTATCATTGAAATGATTGGAAGTTAGAAAAGAGGAAACGTAGATTATGAATAGTGAACAAACATATTTTTTTGTAGGAATTAAAGGAACTGGAATGAGCTCTTTAGCTTTAATTTTACATGATAAAGGATATAAGGTTCTAGGATCTGACATTGATAAGTATACTTTCACACAAAGAGGCTTAGAGAATGCTGGAATAAAAATTTTACCATTTGATGAAGATAATATTAAGGAAGATATGATCGTAGTTGCTGGTAATGCATTTGGTGATGATCAAGTAGAAATTAAAAAAGCTCATGAGATGGGATTGACAGTACAAACATACCCAGAAACAGTAGAACAAATTATTGAAGAAACAACAAGTATAGGTGTTGCTGGTGCACATGGTAAAACAAGTACATCAGGTTTACTAGCTCATGTATTAAGCGGAGTATCACCAACAAGCTATTTAGTTGGCGATGGTTCTGGTAAGGGAACTCCTAATGCACGTTTCTTCGTTTTTGAAGCAGATGAATATCGTCGTCATTTCGTTGCATATCATCCAGATTATGCGATTATGACTAATATTGATTTTGATCATCCAGATTATTTCACAGACATTGATGATGTTAGAGATGCATTTGAAACATTGGCTATGCAGACTAAAAAAGGAATTTTTGTATGGGGCGAGGATGAAAACTTGCGTAAACTTAATGTAAAAGTTCCAGTGCATTATTATGGTACTAAGTCAGATGATGATTTTAGAGCTGAAAACATTAAACGTACAACGAAGGGTTCTAATTTTGATGTCTATTTCCATGATGAATTTATTGGAAATTATGATATTCCAATGTTTGGGGAACACAATGTTTTAAATAGCTTAGCTGTAATTGCTGTTTCATATATGGAAAAAGTAGATCAACAAGAAATCGCTAAAGAATTGTTAACATTTAAGGGTGTTAAGAGACGTTTTACAGAAAAACGTGTGGCAGATATGGTAATTATTGATGATTATGCACATCATCCAGCAGAAATAAAAGCAACAATAGATGCAGCTCGTCAACAATACCCAGATAAGAAGATAATAGCAGTATTCCAACCACATACTTTCAGTAGAACAATTGCGTTAATGGATGAATTTGCTGAAAGTTTAAGTTTAGCAGACAAAGTTTACTTAACTGATATCTTTAGTTCTATTAGAGAACATGATGGAAAAGTTTCTTCTGAAGATTTAGGTAAGAAAATTAGTAAAGGTGGAGAGGTTCTAAAATTAGATAATATGTCCCCTCTACTAGATTTCCATGATGACGTTGTTATTTTCATGGGAGCAGGAGATATTCAAAAATATGAACATGCATATGAAGATTTGCTAAGTAATTTGAGTCTAAAAAATAACTAATTATTAAAAGATCATTCTAAAAAATATCAAAACAGACATCTGTCTAATTAATTGTTAAAAAAATCTACATGTGGTATGATATGTCTAAGAAAACGTGGAGGTGTTGTCATGTCTGAAGATGTGCATAGGCGCGGTAAAACAATTGATGAGATAAAAGAAGGAGATTCTTTAACTGTTACTGAAAGTATAAGCGATAGAGATCTGTTATTATATTTAGGTATTACAAACGATAATAATCCTCTATATATTCAACATGATTATGCAAGAGATACTGAGTATCAAAAGCCAATCGTTCCACCAGT
>UMBX01070277.1_pt1 | contig 9219 bp, 6 predicted proteins | sample 1964081 | NCBI WGS metagenome assembly UMBX01 (sample SAMEA4835952, study PRJEB28245) | human gut metagenome | biome: gut microbiome; material: fecal sample | place: Denmark | collected 2008
CAGGGAGATGGTTGGCATTAAGCCTGCTTTGCAGCAGCCTCAGCCTTGATGCGGCCGATCTCAGCCTGGATCTCTTCCATCTTCTCCTTGGTCAGGGGATAGAAGTGCATGGCAACAACGTTGCACAGCCAGCCAACGATGGGCAGCAGGACGAAGCAGCCGATGGTTGCCCAGAAGATGCCGTCAGAGTACGGAGTCAGGGTGTCGGGCAGAGCGTCCTTGAAGCCGACCATGGAGTAGAACAGGGCCACCAGAGTGGTTGCCAGAGAAGAGACCAGCTTATCCACAAAGCTGAACAGGGTACCCATCAGGCCGGGGACGTACTTGCCGGTACGGTAGACTTCGTAGTCGGCGCAGTCAGCGGTCATGGTGATAACGATGGAGGAGGACAGAGCCTGCACACCACGCCATGCGATGATCAGCAGGATGAAGATCAGGCCGGTAGCAGTCCAGCCGTTGAACAGGGTGCCCCAGGTGTCGGGACGGATGATACGGAATGCAGGCAGCGCAAACTTGGTAGCATCGCCCTTGGGGTTCACAAAGACCAGGAACAGGGTGATGATGACAGAACCGATAATGCCGCCATAGGTACCGGTCATCATGGATGCCTTCTGGCCCATCTGACGTGCGATCTTGTTCATCAGCAGGATGGAGATCAGAGCGATGGGGATAGAGGTGATCTGAGAGTAGCTGGAGAATGCGGCATAGTTGCCGAAGATGATGCCGAACAGGCAGATCATAACAGTGGAGTTGCTCATGGTGGACATGAACAGCTTATCAGTAGACGCGGAGACCACCAGCATCTGGATGGCGCGGTTGTGAGCCAGGGTGTCAACGTAATCCTTCACGCCGACCTTCTGGGCGGTGCCCAGACCGAAGTACTTGGAGTTATCCTTACGCCACAGAGCAATGATGGCGCAGACTGCAAACACTGCAGACAGGCCGCCGAACATCAGCTGCATGGTGGTGAACAGGCCGGGGTTGTAGAAAGCGGACAGGCTGCCGCCGGACTTCTCCACGATGCCTGCCAGAGCGGGGTTCTGTGCCACCAGAGAAGCGATCTCTGCAGCGTTGTTCTCAGCAGTCAGGGTGAACTTGGGAACCAGGCTGTCGGTAACGATGACAGGGATGACAATGTTCATCAGGATGATGTTGTACACGGTATCGCACATTGCGAAGATGGGGCGCTGCTTGGGATCGTTGGTCAGGCAGGTCTGAGCAGACTTGGTGACAACGCACTGGCAGGTGTAGCCCAGGATGTAGATCATGTAGATGATGATGAACGCAACAAAGCGGACACCAGTGCCCATCTTGGGGATGAAGTTGAACATCACGAAGGTGGTGACGAACATGATGATCTGACCGATGACAATGAACGGACGGTTTTTGCCGAACTTGCCGTTGGTCTTATCGACCATCATACCAACGAACGGGTCGGTGACACCGTCCCAGACACGCATGATGGTAACAATGGAACCGGCCAGCACGGATGCCAGACCGACGATACCGATCAGGAAGTAGCTGATGTAACCGACCACCATCATGTAGGTGTTGGTGGAGGTGTTGTTCAGAGCGTACATCATGATCTCCCACATTTTCGCTCTGTGGATGCCGTTTTCTTCAAGCGGCTGTTTGACCTTTGCCATAGAGAAGCTCTCCTTTCAATTCTGCGGCCGGTGTGCTGCCACTCACTCCGGCCTTTCATTCGGTCCCCCGTGGGCTGCGGCTGCCACATCGCGAACCGGGGGATTTTTATGTATACATTATGAACTATCCATCAAATTTCTGTTAGTAAAATTTTGAGGGAAAACAGGACAATTTTACTCTCCTTGGGCGAAATCAACAGTTTTAAAAAACAGCGTTCGTCATTTTGCACATGATTGTAAGATACTAGTACAGCACATTCCACAAAACAGACTTGTATTCCAACCGTGCGCAAAAAAAGAATACAAGGAAAGTGCGGAAATATCCAAAAAATTTTCTAGTTGTTCCGCGCGGCGGCCTATTATAATAGGTATAGCATCTGCGGCTCTGTGGCATGGGCCGCTGCGTTCAAAAGAAAAGGAGAAAACACTATGGCAGTGAAAGCATCCGAGCGTGTAAAGCGCTACCAGAACCCCAACGGCCCCACCATCAGCACCGTGGAGCGCAAGGTCATCGAGCAGGACGGCCTGTATTTCAAGGACATCGACGGCACCGGCACCGTCAGCGCAGTCAACGACTGGCGCTTGACCCCGGCTGAGCGCGCCGAGGCCTATGTCAAGGTTCTGACCACCAGCGAGAAGATCGGCCAGATCTTCACCTCCGACTGGCGCATGGGCCCCAAGTATCCCTCCCCCCGTCTGGCAGCCAACGGCCACAAGCCCGTGGCGGACGAAAGCGGCCTGCTGGACGAGGCACCCGTGAACGTCTCCGACAGCATCTTCGGCTCCCAGTCCCTGCCCAGCACCTCTGACATGGTCAAGAAGAGCTTCAACCGCCACGTCATCCTGCGCGAGAGCCCCACGCCCGAGGATCTGGCAGATTACCTGAACCAGCTGCAGTACCTGACCGAGACCTGTGATCACTTTGTTCCCATGCAGGTCATGTCCAACAGCCGCAATGAGAACGGCGAGGTCGTGTTCGGCATGAACGATGCCACCGGCGTGTTTGCCACCTATCCCGGCACCCTGGGCATTGCTGCTGCCGTCAAGGGCACTGCACGCATCGACATCATCGACAAGTTCGCCGACACCATCCGCCGCGAGTGGAATGCCTGCGGCCTGAAGAAGGGCTACATGTACATGGCCGACTGCGTCACCGACCCCCGTTGGCAGCGCACCTTCGGCACCTTTGGCGAGGACCCCGCACTGATCGAGGAGATCTTCGACCACCTGATCCCCGGCATCCAGGGCGGCAGCAACGGCGTTACCCCCGAGGGTGTTTCCATGACTGTGAAGCACTTCCCCGGCGGCGGTGCCCGTGAGAACGGCTTTGACCCCCACTATGCAGCAGGCCAGTGGAACATCTACGCCACCCCCGGCTCCCTGCAGAAGTACCACATCCCGGCATTCCGCGCAGCCATCCGCCACAATGCCGAGTCCATCATGCCCTACTACTCCAAGCCCAGCGCCGAGAAGAGCGCTCCGCAGGAGGACTTCAACGGCAACCCCATCGAGCTCCAGCCCTACGGCTTTGCCTACAACAAGGTGTTCATCGACGGCCTGCTGCGCGGCCAGATGGGCTTCAAGGGCTACATCAACTCCGACACCGGCATTGTCCACAACATGTGCTGGGGCGTTGACATGCTGGACGAGCCCGAGCGCATCGGCTATGCTGTCACCCAGAGCGGCGTGGACCTGATTTCCGGCCTGCTGGACAACGAGCTGGGCGAGGAGAGCTACGCCCGCGGCACCAACGACTACTACGACACCCACGCGGTGCCCGCCGGCTTCAAGAAGGAAGATCTGGTGCTGACCGATGCCAGCCTGAACCGCGCTGTCAGCCGCACCCTGACCGAGCTGTTCCGTCAGGGCATGTTCGAGGACACCTACGCCGACCCCAGGAAGGCCGCCGAGGTCGTTGCCACCAAGGCCGACTGGGAGGAAGCTTCCCGCGTGCACCGCGAGTCCGTTGTCCTGCTGAAGAACGACGGCACCCTGCCCCTGAAGGACGGCACCAAGGTCTACGCTGAGGCCTTTGGCAAGAGCGCCGAGGCCGGTGAGGCCGCCACCAAGGCCCTGCGGGAGATGCTGGGCAATGTCACTCTGGTGGATACCCCCGATGAGGCCCAGGTGGCCCTGCTGATGGTCAGCCCCCAGTCCGGTGCATACTTCAACGCCACCCCGGGCTACCTGGAGCTGGACATCTGCGAGGACAAGACGGTCTGCAACGTGGATGAGAGCGGCAAGCCCACCACCGAGACCCACAAGGAGACCACTCTGGTGGGCGCAAACCGTCTGGCCGGTATCGCTGCTGCGGTCCACGCCCACGGCGGCAAGGTCGTTTCCAACATCAACTGCCCGCTGGCCTGGGAGGTCGGCAATGTGGAGAAGGTCTCCGACGCTCTGACCGTCGGCTTTGACACCTACCCCTCCGCAACGCTGGATGTGATGTTCGGCCGCTTTGCTCCCGTTGGCAAACTGCCCCTGACCCTGCCCAAGGGCGACGAGGTGCTGGCTGTGAACGCGGACGGTGTCTGCATCAGCCCCAACGACGTGCCCGGCTTTGCAAAGGATGCCTACATGCCCGACAGCATGAAGGACGAGAACGGCAAGGCTTACGCCTACCGTGATGCCGCAGGCAACTACTACGAGATGAACTTCGGCCTGACGTTCTGAGGGCAGCCCTCTCCGTCTCGCTCAAACCAAAGGAGACACTTTCCATGGCACAAACACAGAAAAAACAGCAGGATATGGGCACGGGTGACGTGAAAAAGCTCCTGCTTCAGCTGATGATCCCTGCCGTTGTGGCGCAGGTGGTCAACCTGCTGTACAACATCGTGGACCGCATCTACATCGGCCACATCCCGGGGATCGGCGCAGCGGCTCTGACCGGCGTGGGCCTGTTTACCCCCATCCTGATGCTCCTGAACGCCTTTGCCATGCTCATCGGCTCCGGCGGTGCCCCCCGCACCGCCATCGCCATGGGCCAGGGTGACAAGAAGCAGGCAGAAAAGATCGTCAGCAACAGCTTTACCATGCTGCTGCTCTTCTCGGTCGTCCTGACCATCGTCTTTTACGCCGCCGCACCCACCCTGCTGCGGCTGTTTGGTGCCAGTGACACCACCCTGCCCTACGCCCTGACTTACAGCCGCATCTACATTCTGGGCACCATCTGCGTGCTGATCGTGCTTGGCATGAACACCTTCATCACTGCGCAGGGCTTTGCCAAGATCAGTATGCTGACCACCGTCATCGGCGCGGTCATCAACATCGTGCTGGACCCCATCCTCATCTTTGGGCTGGGCATGGGCGTAAAGGGTGCTGCCATTGCCACCGTGCTGAGCCAGGCAGTGGGTGCCATCTGGGTCATCCGCTTCCTCACCGGCCCCAAGACCATCCTCAAGATCCGCAAAGAGGACATGAAGCTGGAAGGGAAGATCATCATGCCCGTGCTGGCACTGGGCATTTCCACCTTCGTCATGCTCTCCACCGAGAGCCTGCTGTCCATCAGCTTCAGCTCCAGCCTGGCCCGCTACGGCGGTGACGTGGCCGTGGGTGCCATGACCGTGATCACCAGCGCCTCCCAGCTGTGCACCTTGCCCATCTCGGGCATCTGCCAGGGCGGCCAGCCGGTGATGAGCTTCAACTTCGGCGCAGGCAAGAAAGACCGCGTCAAGCAGGCATTCCGCTTCCAGCTGACCCTCTGCCTGAGCTACACCACCATCTTCTGGCTGCTGATGATGCTGGTTCCCGGTGCAGTGGCGGGCATCTTCACCTCGGATGCCGCCCTGATCGATTACACCACCTGGGCCATGCGCATCTACATGGCGGGCATTTTCGCCATGGGCTTCCAGATCGCCTGCCAGCAGAGCTTTATGGCGCTGGGTCAGGCCAAGGTCAGCCTGCTGCTGGCCTGCCTGCGCAAGCTCATCCTGCTCATCCCGCTCATCTTCATCCTGCCCCATGTGGTCGCGAACCCCGTGTTCGGCGTGTTCCTTGCCGAGCCCGTCAGTGACATCATCGCCGCCACCGTGACCGCCACCACCTTCTTCCTCCAGTTCAATAAGATCCTGGACAAGGGCGCTGGCAGGGTCTGATGCCTTGTCCGCCTGAAAATAATCATCCGTATCACCACAACCATCTGATCAAAAAAGGAGTATCCTCGTGGAAAAGAATGTTCTGAACACCGACCTGTCCGGCAAGGTTGCCGTGGTCACCGGTGCCAGCGGCACCCTTTGTTCCATTTTCGCCAAGGCTCTGGCCCGGGCAGGAGCCAAAGTGGCTCTGCTGGGCCGCAACATGGAGAAGCTGAAGGAGCTGGCCAATGCGATCGAGGCAGAAGGCGGCGTGGCCAAGGGCTACACCTGCAACGTTATGAACAAGGCCAACTGCCTGCAGGTGGCAGAGGAGGTGATGGCGGATCTGGGTCCCTGCGACATTCTGGTGAACGGTGCCGGCGGCAACAACCCCCGGGCCAACACCGACAAGGAATTCTTCGAGATGGCGGATCTGGACGATGACACCGTGACCTTCTTTGATCTGGACGAGAGCGGCGTGGAGATGGTGTTCAACCTGAACTTCATCGGCACCCTGCTGCCCACGCAGGCCTTTGCCCGGCAGATGGTGGGCCGCCCCGGCTGCAACATCATGAACATCTCCAGCATGAACGCCTACCTGCCCCTGACCAAGATCCCGGCCTACTCCGGCTCCAAGGCTGCTGTCACCAACTTCACCCAGTGGCTGGCAGTGCACTTCAGCAAGGTGGGCATCCGGGTCAACGCCATTGCCCCGGGCTTCTTTGCCAGCGAACAGAACGCACGGCTCCTCTACAACGAGGACGGCACCCCCACCGCCCGCACCGAAAAGATCCTGGCCGCCACCCCCATGGGCCGCTTCGGCGACAGCGAAAAGGATCTGGTGGGTGCCCTGCTGTTCCTGCTGAACAACGAGGCTGCCGGCTTTATCACCGGTATCTGCCTGCCCATTGACGGCGGCTTCTCCGCCTACTCTGGTGTCTGATGAGGGCCCCGGCCTGAGCCGCAGACCCTGAGAGAAACAATAAGAGCCCTGGGGCTGCAATTTTCTGCAGCCCCAGGGCTCTTTCTCGTTTTTACAGACCTGCCAGCAGGATGGCCAGCACGGCTTTCTGCACATGGAGACGGTTCTCGGCCTCGTCAAAGATCTCGTCGGCGTGCTCCTCAAAGACAGCGGTGGAGATCTCCTCGCCCCGGTGCGCAGGCAGGCAGTGGAGGAGCATGGCATCGGGCTTTGCGCCCTCCATCAGCCTGCTGGTCACCTGAAAGCCCGCGAAGTCCCGCAGGCGGCGCTCACTTTCGGGGGTACCGGGGGCCGTGTTCCATGCGGCGGTCACCACCACATCGGCATCCTTCACACCCTCGGCGGGGTCGGTGAGCAGGTGAAACTTTTCGCCATACTTGTGGGCGAACATCAGCACGTCAGCGGCAGGGCGGTAGCCCTCGGGGCAGACACAGGTCACACGCATCCCTGCCAGCAGGCCGCCTACGATGAGGCTGTTTGCCATGCTGCAGCCATCCCCGATGAAGCAGAGCTTCTGGCCCTCCAGCGTGCCCCGGCGCTCCCGGATGGTCATCAGGTCGGCCAGCACCTGGCAGGGATGGGCGTAGTCGGTCAGGCCGTTGATCACGGGCACACCGGCCAGCTCGGCAAACTCTTCCAGATCGCACTGGCGATAAGTGCGCCAGACCACGCAGTCGTAGTAGCGGCCCAGCACCCGGGCGGTGTCCTTGAGGGGCTCGCCCCGGCCGGACTGCAGCTCGGTGGCGGCATTCATGTAATTGCCCAGACCACCCAGCTGGTAGACACCCACCTCAAAGCTGGTGCGGGTGCGGGTGGAATTTTTGGAGAACATCAGCGCCACGCTCCTACCTTTGAGCAGCGCCGGGGTCGTCCCGGCCTTCTGCTCTGCCTTGAGCTCCTCCGCCACATCAAGGATGTGGTGGAGCTCAGCGGGGGAGAGGTCGCTCATTTTCAGCAGATGTTTCATGCCTGCTCCTTTGGAGCCTTCTGCTCCATCTCGGTCAGCACCTCGTTCAGGATGCCCAGAGCCTTTTCCACATCGTGGGCGGTCAGGGTCAGCGGGGGCAGCAGGCGCAGGCGGGTCTTGGCGGTAAGCACCAGCAGGCCCTTTTCGCGGCAGGCGGCCAGCACATCCGCGGCCTGGATGCCGCCAAAGAACTCGATGCCCACCATCAGGCCAATGCCGGAAAGGTTCTTGACCATGGGCAGCTTGGCCAGACCGGCACGCAGCTGGACGGCCCGCTCACTGACATTGGCCAGGAAGCTCTGATCCATCCGATCCACCACCACGTTGGCACCGGCGCAGACCACCGGGTTGCCGCCAAAGGTGGAACCGTGACTGCCGGGGCCCATGCCCTCGGCGGTCTTTTCGTTCAGCAGAACGGCACCAATGGGCAGGCCGCCGCCCAGGCCCTTGGCCAGCGTGACGATATCGGGCTTGAGGTTGTAGTGCTCACAGCACAGGAAGGTGCCGGTGCGGCCCACGCCGGTCTGCACCTCGTCCACGATGAGGACAAGGTCCTTTTCATCACAGAGGGCGCGCACAGCCTGCACATACTCAGGGTCCAGCGCCATCACGCCGCCCTCGCCCTGGATCAGCTCCAGCATAATGGCGCAGGTATGGCGGTCCACCAGTTCCCGGAGGCCCTCGATGTCACCGGCGGTGGTATAGACAAAGCCCTCGTTGAAGGGGCCGAAGTAGTTGTGGAACACCTCCTGACCGGTGGCGGTCAGGGTGGCAATGGTGCGGCCATGGAAGCTGTTGACCAACGTGATCACGACATCGCGGCCCTTGCCGTAGTGATCAAAGCTGTACTTGCGGGCGGCCTTGATGGCACCCTCGTTGGCCTCGGCACCGGAATTCCCAAAGAACACCTTGCTCATACCGGTGCGCTTGCACAACTTTTTGGCCAGCTTGCCGCAGGGGGCAGTGTATATAGAGGTTGGAGGTGTGCTGCAGCTTGTGGGCCTGCTCGGAGACGGCCTCGGCCCAGGTCAGGTCGCAGTAGCCCAGGCTGTTCACGCCGATGCCGCTGGTAAAATCCAGATACTTCTGGCCCTCGGGGCCTTCAGCATACAGGCCGTGGCCCTTTTCCAGTGCAATGGGGTTGCGGTTATAGGTGTGCAGGACATATTCGTTGTCCCGCTTGATGACTTTTTCGGAATCCATAGATATACCCTCCTTGGTTAGCGTCCTCGCCCTCTCAGTCTCGCATTCGCTCGCCAGCCCAGGTTGTGGCTCCCAGCAGCTGCTTCGTGCAATTGCACTCGCACCTTGCTGGCCACTGCCCCAACAACTCCTCCCTCAATCCGCCACTGGCGGCGGTCGTCGTCGTTGCCCCCAAAGGGGGAGCCTATTCATCTTTATTATATCGCCCGATATAATTTTCAGCAAGCCTTATTCCTGATGACTGCGGCGGTAGAACCGGGTGCCGGAGCCCCGGTTGGAGAACAGCTCCAGCAGGATGGAGTGGGGCACGCGGCCATCGATGATGACCGCCTCGTGGACTCCCTGATA